>ERZ1504466.496-NODE-496-length-6181-cov-8.050114_pt1 | contig 6181 bp, 5 predicted proteins | sample MGYA00574783_ERZ1504466 | MGnify/ENA primary metagenome ERZ1504466 (study PRJEB39906, sample SAMEA3182082) | gut metagenome | biome: human; feature: gut; material: Stool; isolation source: human stools | place: Canada | collected 2012-12-04 ... | reverse complement strand
AGATCTAGTACGGTCTCGTGGGCTCGGAGATGTGTATAAGAGACAGATATAATATAATAGGTAGGGAGACGCCGCTCGAGGAAATGCTCGACGCCGTGCTCCGCAGCTTCGAACTCTACTACCGGCGCGCTGTGGAGGGCGACCGTGACGGCATCTGCGCCGAATACAACGCCGCTCTGTTCCGCCGCGAGGGCATGCACGCCTACGAAGACTGCGCCACGCACGAGCGCTTCGAAGCACGCATCAGCCGCGTGGCGCTCAACGGACGCCTTCATCTCACCGACACGCAAGGACTGGAACGCACGTATTGGATGAAGGAAGTGAGGTTTATAGTCTAATGGTTTGGCTACATCACAAAAAAGCAGTACATTTGCATCACAAGGGGGTGCACATAAGGGGGTGCACTTGTCTCAAGTGCACCAACCAAGCAAAGAATAGCACCAACAGCTCTGTTGGTGCAGCTGGGACAGCTGCACCCCCTAAGGTGCACCAACCAACCAAAGAATAGCACCAACAGCTCTGTTGGTGCAGCTGAGACAGCTGCACCCCCTAAGGTGCGCCAACCAACCAAAGAATAGCGCCAACAGCTCTGTTGGTGCAGCTGAGACAGCTGCACCCCCTAAGGTGCACCAACCAAGCAGAGAACACCCCAACAATAACAAATAACAAAACAAACCAAACATACAACATGGCAAAGTTCAAGAGAATTCTCCTCAAGCTCAGCGGCGAGAGCCTCATGGGCAAACAGAGCTTCGGTATCGACCCGGTACGTCTGGGCGAATACGCAGAGCAGATTAAGGAAGTGCACGAAATGGGCGTGCAGATAGGTATTGTAATCGGCGGTGGCAACATCTTCCGCGGACTCAGCGGCGCATCGAAAGGCTTCGACCGCGTGAAGGGCGACCAAATGGGCATGTGCGCTACCGTCATCAACTCGCTCGCACTCAGCTCGGCGCTCGGCGCACTGGGCGTGAAGACAAAGGTGCTCACAGCGATACGCATGGAGCCTATCGGCGAGTTCTACTCTAAGTGGAAGGCTATCGAGGCAATGGAGGCAGGATATGTCTGCATCTTCTCTGCCGGCACCGGCTCACCCTACTTCACCACCGACACCGGCTCATCGCTCCGTGGCATCGAGATTGAGGCTGACGTGATGCTCAAGGGCACACGCGTTGACGGCATCTACACAGCCGACCCCGAAAAGGACCCGACCGCTACGAAGTTCACAGACATCACTTACGACGAAATCTACACACGCGGCTTGAAGGTGATGGACCTCACCGCTACAACAATGTGCAAGGAGAACAACCTGCCCATCTACGTGTTCAACATGGACATCGTAGGCAACCTGAAGAAGGTGATGCAGGGCGAGGAAATCGGCACATTGGTACACAACTAATCATCAGGGGGTGCACTTGTCTCAAGTGCACCAACCAGTTTTTCTTTCTATGTAGAGGTTGTGTCATAACTCAATTAATGTAAAAAATCTACCATATCTCCCAGCAGGCGTACAATGCATTGTTGAATAGCGAGTTACGGGCTGGTAGATAGTATTTTATCTACCATCAATCTCCCAGCCTTGCGCAGCTATCTCCCAAGGGCAACACCTTAATAATTAGGCTTTTGCCCTTACAGGGCGTATGGTTCGTGTGTGTCTTTTAACCCAAGGCGCTGCCTTGGGCTATGTGGTGCTACCCCTTCGGGGCGTGTCGCTTGCGACTTTTGACACACCCTCCCAGAAAACGTATAAATACAGAAAGATGAATATTTCTTTACGCAAATCATTATTCGCAATAGCCCTCTTCTCGTTCGTCGGCGCCTTCGCGCAAGGCCCCAACAACAGCGGCACCTACTACAGCGCTGCCGACGGCAAGAAGGGAAAGGCTCTCAAGACTGCATTATCAAAGATTATCGGCAACCCAGACGTTGTTTCATATAAATCCTTACCGGAGGCTTACAAGAAGACCGACCGTCGCGACGACGGAAAGGTGTGGGATATGTATTCTTGCACGACTAACTACAACTTCAGCGACAACACTGGCAACTATAAGAAAGAGGGCGACATGTACAACCGCGAGCACTCTTTCCCGAAAAGTTGGTTCAATGAGGGACAACCTATGTACAGCGACATTGTTCACGTAGTGCCGTGCGACGGATACGTAAATAACCGACGTGGCAACAATCCGTTCGGCGAGACTAACGGCGACAAGTACAAGTCAAACAAGGGTTTCAGCAAACTCGGTAAGTCGACAACTCCCGGCTACACGGGCACCGTGTTCGAGCCGAACGACATCTACAAGGGTGACTTCGCGCGCATCTATCTCTACATGGCTACATGCTACGAGAGCAAGATAAGCAGTTGGTCGAGCCCGATGCTCGCCGGCAACTCCTATCCTGCTTACAAGGAGTGGGCGCTCAACCTGCTGCTGAAGTGGGCTGAGCAGGACCCCGTGAGCGAGAAGGAGGTGAACCGCAACACGGCTGCCTACGGCGTGCAGAAGAACCGCAACCCGTTCGTCGACTATCCTGGTCTGGAGCGTTACATCTGGGGCGACATGCAGAACGTGCCGTTCAGCTACGATAACTACCAGAACCCAACGTCGATCATCACCGTCAACGCACCCACCACTCCGCGCCCGGTACGCATCTACACCATCAGCGGCACACTCGTGCGCACTACCAACGATGCCGACCGCGCCCTCGACGGACTCAACAAGGGAATTTACATCGTAAACGGAAAGAAGTACGTTGTGCAGTAGAGCCTTTAAAAGTAAAAGAGTAAAAAAGTAAAAGCGGCTGCTGGAAATGTTTCGTTTCCTGCAGCCGCTTTTTCGTATGCCTTCGCAGATAACCTACACCTTAAAACGCCCACTTTACAGCCCACAGCGGCACATTCGTCAGCCAATCCTGCTCACGATAGTCGGACATAGAGAAGCGCACGCCGTGCAGACCAGGGTTGTCTATGACGAACTGGCGCAACGACTTCGCTCTGAGATTCTCCTCCGCCTTCACCTCTATCGGTATTATGTGCGTATCGTGCTGCACAACGAAATCAATCTCCAATGTCGAATTGTCATTGCTGTAATAGTAGACAAAGGTGCGCGGCAACGACTTCAGCTGTTGCAGGACATAGTTCTCGGTGAAAGCGCCTTTGTACTCTTCAAACACATTGTCGCCGATGAGTATCTGCTCGGGAGGCGTCTCAGACAAAGCACCGAGCAGTCCGCAGTCGAGCAGAAAGAGTTTGAAAGAAGACATATCTTCATAGAATTTCAGCGGCACAACCGGTTTGGTTATGCGATGCACCTTATGCACCAAACCCGAATCGACAAGCCACTGTATTGCTATCTCAAAATCGTTGGCACGTGCGCCCTTGCGCAGCGCTCCATAGATAAACTTCTTGTTGTCGCGAGCCAACTGCGACGGTATCGAATTCCACACCATGTTTATACGCTGCACCTGTTGTTTTGGTGCATGTTTCGACATATCGTTGCGATAGGCGTCTATTATCTTCGAATGGATGGAACGCACCTCCCATATATCTCCACGCTCCACGTATGCCTTCACAGCCTCCGGCATGCCACCTACGAAATAATACTGACGCAACAGTTCGGTCAGCATACCTCGCAATGGCGTCAGAGCCGTCCAACTGTTACTGCGCAGCAATTCTACAAGCTGCTCCTTACCCATAGCCAATAGAAATTCCTCGAAATCCATTGGATACATATACAACATATCCACCTTGCCAACGGGGAACGATGTGCCCTCGTGCAGGGTTATGCCAAGAAGCGAACCTGCTACAGCCACATGATACTCGGGTGCTTTCTCACAAAAATATTTCAACGAGGCAAGTCCACGCTCCACTTCCTGTATCTCGTCAAGAATAAGAAGTGTGGTTGAAGGCTTTATAGAGACGCCGGAGATTGCACTCAGACTGCGTATGATACGATCTACATCATAATCGACGAACATATTCTGCATATCGTTGTTGTCGTCGCAGTTGATATAGACCACTTCCGAGTATTCGCATGCTCCGAATTCTTTCAATATATAGGTCTTTCCTACCTGACGTGCGCCTTGTAGTATCAAAGGTTTACGGGTCGGCGATTCTTTCCATTTTTTAAGACTTGAATATATGCTACGCTCCATAATTACTTAATTTACTAATTTACTGACACTTACAATGCAAAGATACACTTTTCTAGGCGAACTTACAAGCATTCACCACACTTTTCTTGGGGAACTTTCACACGAACACCACACTTTTCTTGGGGAACTTGCCTATAAAACCACACGCTGAATCGGGTTGAGACCCGACAAAAACACAATTACCGCATACTGGAACTTCAATTACATGTATGCGGTAATGAAAGTTCCGGTATGCGGTAATGATGTTACCTGTATGCGGTAATCAGCTTACAACTATTGTTCAACGCTTTTAAGCCTATTGTTTAATGCTCTTAAGGCTCTTCCGGAATTTGGAGTGATTCAATTTACGAACCTATAAGTAGCGGAGGTCTCCGGCCTCCGCAGTACCAAGTCGAATACAAATCATTAATACTAATAATAGAGTTTGTATAATTGATTGTTGCGGAGGCCGGAGACCTCCGCTACTATATAGTTATAATAATAAACTATTATTATCACTCCAAATTCCAGATGACCCACTCTTAAGCCTCTAACGCAGCAACAAACTCGCGGTGGAATGTGCTGTGGAAGTGGATGATCTCGCGGCGAGCCTCGTCATCGAGTTCCCAGATGTTAGCTTCGCCGGCGCGGTGAGCCAGTATGTGGCGCACGCAGCGAGCAATCTTGCGCTTGTTGTTGCGCGCCTGGAGCTGGTCGCCCTGGATAGGCTTCTGCGAGATGTAGGAGAAGGCGCAGAGGCGCTGCATGAAAGCCTCGTAGCGGTTGAAGAGCAGTGCCTGACGCATCATCTTCTCGGGGTCGGCGTCGAGACCTTCCATGTCGATGAGTCCGTCGAGATTCTCGTGACTCCAGTCGGCATCGCCTAGCCAGTACCACTGGAAACCGAGGTGCTGCTCCATGTGCATGAGTCGCTGCGCAAGCATGTCCTCGTCTACGTTCTCCTCAGCGCTGAACTGCTCGAAGGCGAAGCGCGCGAGAGCCACTCCCGTGAGCTCTACAGCGTCGGCACCCTCCACCTCGTCGCCGGCGAGAGCGATGCGCCAGCGCGCCATCTTGTTCTTCACGAGCAGCGAGTGAGCGCCCATGAGCAGGTCGCTGAGCGGACCCTGCAGGTCTATCTCCTTAACAAGCTCCATGCGGTTGCGCATATCGCGCACCGAGAGCCGGTTGTCCTCGTTGAGCACGCACATATAGTTGAGTTTTCCCTCGTCGAGCGCAATCTGGAAGCGGTCGTTAGCCTGGTCGCCCACGAAAGCATACGAGTAGTTGTGGATGTCGCTGTGCGCTATCTCGATGTCGCCCGAGAGCTTGTTGTCGTCGGCGTCGAGCAGAGAGAAGCCCACATACGGTATCTGCAGGCGCAGCGTGAACGGGTTGCCCTCGCGCGGAGTGAGTCGGCAGCTGATGCCGTCGTCGCCGAAGTCGTCCTTGCGCACCACGAAGCCCTCGTCGGTCTCGTGCGCACGGTCTATCTCGACTGTGCCCTGGCGCCATGTGAAGTCGAACACAATCTCCTGGTCGTCCTCGCGCACTACAGAGAGGAATCTGTCCGGCGAGATGCCGAGATACACAGCCTCTACCGGCTCTACCTCCTCGTCGCCCTCGCCGAGCACACAGATGTCGAGACGGCCCACCATCGGGTCGTCTTCCCAGTCGTCGGCGTTGGCTCCTTCGGCGCGGAACACCACAAACGAGAGGCGGCACTGCTGGCGTGTGCCGTCAGCGCGGCAGATGAAATAAGAAGTTTCTTCGGGTACGTAGATCGGCGTGCTGATGTACGGGTTCGTGCAGCGAGCCGAGTATTCTACCTCGGTCCAAACGGACGAGGCGTGAGTGTTTTTACTGCTTGTCATATATACTTTACAATGTTATCCTTTACCTGATTTCGGGAGCGCAAGCCGCGAATTGCGGCAAACGGACTGCAAAATTACTAAAAAATGGCGAAACAAGCAAGTTGGGAGTTGAGAATTGAGAGTTATGAACCTATAAGTAGCGGAGGTCTCCGGCCTCCGCAGCACCAAGTCGAATACAA
>ERZ1504466.476-NODE-476-length-6454-cov-5.899359_pt1 | contig 6454 bp, 7 predicted proteins | sample MGYA00574783_ERZ1504466 | MGnify/ENA primary metagenome ERZ1504466 (study PRJEB39906, sample SAMEA3182082) | gut metagenome | biome: human; feature: gut; material: Stool; isolation source: human stools | place: Canada | collected 2012-12-04 ... | reverse complement strand
GATCTAGTACGGTCTCGTGGGCTCGGAGATGTGTATAAGAGACAGGTATATATGTCCGTGCGTCGCGTAAATAATGCTGTTCCCTAGGTCTATTATCGCGTAGTCGGCGAGAACCGGGAATTTCAGCACCATCTGATCGACTTCAGCTTCGCAGTTTCCGCGCACGCAGAGAATCTCATCTTTCATCGCGTTGAGCATTTCGATGACCTCTTTGGGAGCGTAGCCCTCCGGCAGGTCGTTTCGCGGACCGTGATAGAGTATATCGCCGAGCAGAAGCATACGGTCGGCGTTTTCGGCCTTGTATCTTTCAAGCATCTTTCGGCAGTAGTACGCGCTGCCGTGAATGTCGGATGCTATAAACCATTTCATTTTATATTTTCTCCTTTATCCGAAAGTCTTTCGCTTCGCTTTGACAAGCTGCTCTATAAAAATGTTGTCAAGCTCGGTCAGCTCATAATCCTTGCGGTGAACCAACACATCTTTATATTTGCGTGTGTTCTCCGGGCAGACGCGCTGGATAAGCCCGTATCTGTCGAGCAGCTCCTGCGGAATGGGGGAGACCCACATGAAAGTGTCGGGGTTGCGCGAGAGCAGCTCAAACTGACTCGCTCTCTCGAACACGAATATGCGCCTTTGCGAATTGTCCGGCAGTTCTTCTTTCTTGACTTCGGACAGCGGAAGGGACGGCACATACGGATCGGCGTGTGCTATCTCAATGCGGTCGCGGAGATCGTCGAAGGTAATGTCCTCTTTCTCTGCGAGCGTGCTGTTCTTACTCATGAGCAGAACATATTGAAACTCGGTTATAAGCTCGTAGGTGAGCCCCTTTTCGTCGAATGTCGATTTGTAATATTTGTCGTATCCTTCGGCGTAGCGGATTATGCAGAGCTTGTATTCATCCTGGAGAATGTTTTTCATCGAGCGCATGGAGTTAGTCTCTTTGTAGAATATCTCAACCGGCGTGTCCTTGTCGAGAAGCTTTGAAAACTCGGCGAATGCGTCGGTCACATAGCTCGCCCTCGGCACGGATATCGAGAATTTTTTCTTCTCGGTCGTACCCTTGCTGAACACTTCTTCGATAGCGTCGACCTGACGGAGTATCGAGCGGGCGTAACGAACAAAAACCTCGCCGTCCGGCGTCAGCACCATTCCCTTTGCGCTTCGGTCGAATATGGTAACTCCGAGGCTCGCTTCGAGCTCTTTTATCGCTCTGCTGAGGTTGGGCTGGCTGACATAGAGCTTCTCAGAAGCTTTGTTTATAGACCCGGTCTCAGCCACTTCAACTGCGTATTTCAGATGAACAAGATTCATGCTGTGTCCTCCTGTGGATTGCGCCGATAAGATAGGCGGTTGAATGCAACACTATATATGTAAATATAATACCACATATACACCGCAAAATCTACAACATTATAATATAATAGCTCATCCGCAAGAAATCAATAGCAATATAAAAACACAAAAAATATCCGCAGAGCTTAGTCTGCGGATAAAACTTTTGCGGTTATACGGTTGCTTCTTCTTTGCTTTCTCTGTGCGAGAACATCGGATTTTCGGGCGAGAATATGTTCACGGCGCGGTGGAGAACCTTGAGGTCTACCTGTGTTGCTTCGCCGCCGCATTCTCCGTCAAGCGTCCATATCTCGGGCTTTTCAAATGTGAGCTTTACTTCGGAAGCTTTTATGTATATAAGAGAGTCGCCGTCGAAGTCGCGTTTCATTATTCTGTGTAGCATGTTGAACGCCGCAAGCGGATTAGAGAGCTTGCGCACGAGCAGAAGCTCAAACTGACCGTCGTCAAGCTTGACATCATCTTTGTCAAATTTGAAAAGTCCCGCAACAGAAGTGGAATTTGAAAACGAGCCGAAATAGAAATCGTCCTCAAGCACATTTCCGTCATATTCTATTTTAATGTGTCTCGGCTTGACATCGGCGAGAGCGGGGATAAGATGCAGGAAAAAGCCGTTTATCATATATGCGCTGTATCCGAGCAGATTTTTCATCTTCTGCGGGGTGCTGTATGATATCTTTGTGCCAGGGCCGAAGCAGGCGACATATGAAAACTGATGTCCGTTGTAGTCGCCGACATCGTATCCGTTTGTGTGCCCGGAAGCGATAAGCTCGGCGGCTTCATTGAGCTTTGTCGGTATTCCGAGCGTCACCGCGAGGTCGTTTGTCGAACCCATCGGCAGATAGCCTATCGGAATATTTGCTCCCGCGCTCATCAGTCCGTTTATAGTCTCGTTGAGCGTGCCGTCTCCGCCGCAGCAGATAACAAGGTCGTGTCCCTCCGCAAAGTCGTGCGCTATATTCACTGCGTCGCCCTGACAGGTGGTGTATTTGATGGTGAAGTCAAAAACGCCGTCCGGAAAGGCGTTGACTATCTCACCGAGATCTGATCTCGTTCTGTTCTTTCCCGCGCAGGGATTGACTATCAGAAGTGCTTTTTTTCGTCTGTTTTCTGCTGCATTATTCATTTTTGTGCGGCCTCCCAAGTGTTCCCATATAATGACCGCGACAATCGTACCACTCGAATTTAAACAAATTGTGAACAAGTGCCTCGCAACGAAAAATATTCGGTAAAAAATTCTGATATATACTATATAGAAATAAAATCGGTGTTATAATAGTCGAAAAAGTCCGCGGAGGTTTATGATGATAAGAAATGTGCTCTTTGATTTGGATGATACGCTCTTCGATTTTCATAAGGCGGAGAAAATAGCCCTCACGAAAACACTTGTGCATTTCGGCATCGACCCGACCGAGGAGACACTGGCTCTCTACAGCACAATAAACGCAGCCCACTGGAAGCGCCTCGAACTCGGCGAAATCTCGCGCGAAGAAGTTAAAGTTGGGCGCTACCGCGAGCTGTTTAAAACGATAGGCGTCGAATGCGATCCCGTAAAGGCGACTGCGTATTATGAAAGTATGCTCGCAATCGGCCACTATTTTATGCCCGGTGCACCCGAGCTGCTCGAGGAGCTTTACAGAAAGTATAGACTTTATATAGTCTCAAACGGCACCGCAAAGGTACAGGAGGGCAGGATAGGAAGCTCCGGAATCGCAAAATATATGGACGGCATATTTATCTCTCAGATTCTCGGCGCCAATAAGCCGGACAAGCAGTTCTTTGATATCTGCTTTGCGGAGATACCCGATTTCTCGCTCAGCGAAACGGTCATAATCGGTGACAGCCTGAGCTCTGACATAAAAGGCGGCATAAACGCCGGAATAACAACAGTCTGGTTCAATCCCAAAGGAATAGAAAACGACAACGACATAAAGCCGGATTACACAATAAAAGAGCTTTCGGAAGTTCCCGGTTTGCTCTCTCAGATCAGCGCGAAAATATGAGAAACGGCAAAACATAATATAAGCCCTGCGGCGGTCGGCAGAAGTGCGGCGATAACAGCCCATTTCATGCTGCCCGTCTCTTTCTTTACCGTTATCAGCGTTGTTGAGCACGGCCAGTGGAAAAGCATGAATATTATCACGCATATGGCCGTTTTTATGTCCCAGCCGTTTGCTGTAAGCAGTGTGTGCAGTGCGGCGCCGTCAGTCTGTGAGATGCCGCTGTCGGCGAGATAACCCATGAGCATTATCGGCACGACTGTCTCGTTTGCCGGGAATCCGAGAATGAACGCAGTCAGAATGACTCCATCCATGCCGAAGATCCGCGCGAGCGGGTCAAGAAAATCCGAACAGTATGAAAAAATGCTTGTGCCACTTATTTTTATGTTTGCGCTAATCCATATTATAAGCCCGGCGGGAGCCGCAACAGCCGCGGCGCGCCCCAGCACAAAGAGCGTGCGGTCGAATACGGAGCGCACTATAACTTTGCCTATCTGAGGTCGGCGATACGGCGGCAGCTCGAGCGTGAATGATGAAGGTACTCCGCGAAGTATCGTCTTTGAAAGCAGGGAACACGCCGCAAAGGTCGCAAAGACGGACAGAACTATGAGCGCCGTCAGCAGAGCGGCTCCGGCGAACGAGTCAAACGGAGCGGGCAGTGCGCCGACGATAAACAGGGAAATCAGCGATATCAGCGTCGGGAATCGCCCGTTGCACGGCACGAATCCGTTCGTGACTGCCGCCATGAGGCGCTCGCGCGGCGAATCGATTATCCGGCATCCCGTAACTCCTGCCGCGTTGCAGCCGAATCCCATGCACATTGTTAATGCCTGCTTTCCGCACGCGCCGGATTTCTTGAACCTGTGGTCGAGATTGAAAGCTACCCTTGGAAGATATCCTGAATCTTCGAGCAGCGTGAACAGCGGAAAGAATATCGCCATCGGCGGGAGCATGACAGCGACGACCCATGTCAGAACTCTGTATACTCCGTCAATGAGCGCGCTCGTCAGAATATCGGGAGCGTTTATCAAATATAGTAATTGCCGCAGTTTTGCCCCGAGCGCGTCAAAAGCCGAAAACAGCAGATTTGACGGATAGTTGGCCCCGTATACAGTCAGCCACAGCACGGCGGCGAGCAGCAGGAGCATGGCGAATATCCCGGCGCGACCCGTGAATATGCGGTCGAGCTTTCTGTCTGCCGCCGAGTGCTTTGCGCTTGTTGTGACGCATTTTTTGAATATATCTTCGGCCCTCATAACGGCGGCTATTGCCGCTTTGTCGCGTATCATTTCATGCGTAAGCCCGAATCTGTCAATTACTTCATTTGCGAGCTTTGCCTCATCTTGCGCCGGGTCGGGAGCTTCAATTTCTCCCGAGAGTATCCGCATTGCATCGCGCCGTGGGTGGCTTGATTTTTCGCTCAGAGCGGGCGTGAGTATTTTTAGTGCTTCTTCGATTCCGCTCCCATAATGCACAGGCTCTATGGGAGCGGACTTTTTTGATATTACCGAGTCAACTGCGTCAATCAGCTCGTCGAGCCCCTTGCCGCTGCGCGCGCTCGTTCCGATTACGGGTACACCGAGCTCGCGCGACAGAGCGGGAATATCAACTGATATCTTCTTTCTCTTCGCCTCGTCCATGAGATTAATGCAAACGACAGTGCGCGGAGTTATTTCAATTATTTGCAAAACAAGATTCAGATTTCGCTCAAGGCATGTTGCGTCGCAAACAACTATGCAGGCGTCGGCATTTTCGCTGAGTATAAAGTCCCGCGCCACTTCCTCTTCAACCGAGTGCGTGAAGAGCGAGTATGTGCCGGGAAGATCGACCAGAATATGATTCTTTCCGTTTTTTCTGAACGACCCGCAGGCGGTGGCAACTGTTTTTCCCGTCCAGTTGCCGGTGTGCTGATTCATGCCGGTCAGAGCGTTGAACACCGTACTTTTGCCGACGTTCGGATTCCCGGCGAGGGCTATCACAATATCGCCGGGATCAGATTTGAGAGCGGGCGTATTTGCGTCCATGCTATGCTTTCCCGTTGAAGTGCGCGTCAGTCCCAATTTTACCGCCTCCGCGCCGTCATATCTTGCTGACCGCTATTTTTGCGGCGTCTTCGCTTCTGAGTGCTATGACCGCGCCGCGAATTAAATACGCCGCCGGGTCGCCGGATATCGCTTTGCCGAGACACTCAACGCGCGTTCCGTCGATAAGACCGATGTCCTGCATTCTGCGTCGGTCGTTCGCGCCGAATCCGAGTTTGTTTACATATGCCTGTTCGCCGACCGATAATGTATTCAAAGAGACAAGACTCATAATTTGATTCACCCTTTAATATAAGTTTACCCGGGGAAAGAAAGTTTCCCGATACCATAATATCGGCATCTGCGAAAAGGGTGAATGGGCATGGACGGCGGCGAAAAATTTTTTACTTTCAACGGCAGCGAATACAGGGGCGAATACGGACTCACGGCGTCGCAGGAAGACTATCTTGAGATGATTTGCCGCAACTGTCCTCAGTCCGGCTCGGTTCGCCTCGGCGTGCTCGCGCGAAAGATAAATGTCAGCGAATCGTCCGCATCTAAAATGGTGCATAAGCTCAGCGAGACAGGGCTCGTGACATTTGAAAAATACGGAACGATATATCTCACCAAGCGAGGAAGGGGAATAGGGGAGTATCTTATCTTCCGCCACGATGTTATAGAGAGCCTGTTGCGCCGAATGAATTCGAGTGAATCCGAGCTGCGCCAGACCGAGCTTATTGAACACTTTCTCGACAGAAGAACTGTCGAAAATATATCCCGCTTTCTCGAGATACACCGATAAGGCTTTATCGATACATTTGCGCTTATATTTTTTGCACTTGAGTGTAATTTTTGACATATAATGCTAAAATATAAAATAAAATGCATTTTAATGTGCTATTATACATCCTGTAATAATGCAAATGGAGGGAAAACACTCATGGCAGAAAAAAAGACAGTGTTTCTCACAGGCGCTTCCGGCCATATGGGCTGGGCAGGCTTCAAAGAGCTTTACAAGAAAAAAGATAAGCTTAACATAGTCCTGCTTCTGTCTCTTATACACATCTCCGAGCCCACGAGACC
>ERZ1504466.466-NODE-466-length-6604-cov-6.337609_pt1 | contig 6604 bp, 6 predicted proteins | sample MGYA00574783_ERZ1504466 | MGnify/ENA primary metagenome ERZ1504466 (study PRJEB39906, sample SAMEA3182082) | gut metagenome | biome: human; feature: gut; material: Stool; isolation source: human stools | place: Canada | collected 2012-12-04 ... | reverse complement strand
CGAGATCTAGTACGGTCTCGTGGGCTCGGAGATGTGTATAAGAGACAGTTATTATGGTTTACAGGAGCCATATATTATAACCAAGTGTTTTGATGCTGCGGATAAAAAGTTTCAAAAGCATGATGTTTGCCTTTTCATTGTTGGCGACGAGCTGCGCATCACTGTCGATTTGATTCATGGATTTCTTCACGGAGAAAGGGATTTAGGCTGCTATGCTTTCGTGAAGCATGAGATAACATTATCAAAACAGCCGTGCGGGCAGCAATTAATGCTGGAAATGAAAGCAGGTGAAAACACCTTTTTGTTAGGATACCGGGCAAAAGGGTTTATTGAAAAGAACTTCATCGGAAAAGAAACTGATTAAATTCTGATTTTACAAGTTGATTTAAGGGTGCCTTATATGCATAGCATTCGGCACATAGCGCAATCAATGATAGAAGCTAAGCTGTTTTTGCAGCTTAGCTTTATTGCTTTTCGGCCACCTTGCCAATGCGCATACTTGTTTTTGCCAAAGCAAAAAGCGGGGCACGAAAACCGTGCTCCGCCTTTTGTTATGCTCTTTTCTGAAGCTCACGCTCAAGCCAGATAGAACCGATATCTATCGCGCTGTAGAGACCTCTGCGCTCCGCCTTCTTGAGGATCCTGTCGCGCGGACGAAGATCTTCATTTGTGCTGACGAGCTGCACGAGTATTTTATCCGAGAGCTCCGCGCCGTTTACATCCTTGGTCGAGGTTATCTGCATCATGATGATGCAGGGCTCATCCATGTATCCGTAATAAAGCGTGTTGTCTTTTCTGACAAGGGGCTTGCCCTTGTACATGAGAAGCTTCTTGTTCTCCGCCACTCAATGTCACTCCAATCGGGTTATAGTTGCACTTTATTTTTTGATTCCGAGATAATCCTCAACCATGCTCTGCAGCAGCTCGTCTCTGTCCAGCTTTCGCACAAGACTGCGGGCATTGTTGTGGGTGGTGATATATGTCGGATCCTCAGAAAGGATGTAGCCAACTATCTGACTGACCGAATTGTACCCCTTTTCGTTAAGTGCGTTGTAAACCTCGAGGAGTATTTTTTTCATTTCTTCGTCGTTTTCGTTTTTTATTGAGAACTGAATAGTCTCGTCGGCCATGAGTAACCACCTCCATAAAGTTTATTATATACCAAAATCTGCAACAAAACAATGGTATTTTGAAAATTAACTCAAACTCTCAGCGAAACGCCGATCGCGGACAGTCTGTGAAGTATCTCGTCTATCCAGCCCTGAACCTCTTCCATCTCGAGCGTGCGGTCGTGTGAGGAGAAGGTGAAGCGGAGCGTGATGCTCTTTGTGCCGAGCAGCTCGTATGTGTCGATGAGCTTAACGCTCTCGAGCTCTTCAATATTCATGCTCTTCCAGTTCTCGGAAAGCTCGTCGTAGGTGACGCCCTTTCTGAGCACGAGCGAGAGATCGTAGTAGGTGGACTGCTTGGTCGAAGGCTCCTTGAACTCGATGTCATATGCCTTCGCGTCGCTGAACTTGTCTATATCCATCTCGATGCAGACTGCCGAACCGGTCTTGTCGAGTTTGGAGGCGTTCTGCGGATGAAGCGCGCAGACAAAACCGACTTCGTTGCCGTCAGCAAGAACTGCGGCGGTGTTCTTCGGATGCTGCCATGCGTGTATGGGAGCTATCTTTGCGAACTTCGGCGCGCAGTGTTTAATTTGCTCGAAGATGCAGTTGACAACCTCGATAGCCTTGTAGTAGAGGTCGCGCTCGCTCTGCGACTTCGAGAAGAGCACAACGCCGAGATGGCGGCGCTCGTTGCAGTAGCCGTTTTCGAGTGTGCCCTCAATAACTCTGCCTATCTCGAATATGCCGTAGCTGTCCGCGAAGTCCTTGTTCTCATATGCCGCGACGAGCAGGGTGGGGAGCATGGAGTCGCGCAGAACGCCGTTGTCGGAGTTCTCGATGTTGAGTATCTTGACATTGTCCTCAACCTCGATGCCGAGCTTCTTGTATTTCTTCTTGTCGCACCAGATGTAGGAGTGAACCTCGTGCATGGAGTATTTCTTGACGAGGATGTCCTTTATCTCGTCGCCGACAAGTCTCTCGGGCGCGCTGTGAACGGGCTTGAGGGGGCTGCGGGTCGTGGTGATTTCAAAGTTGTCGTAGCCGTAGATTCTCGTTATCTCTTCGATGATGTCCGCCTTTATCGTGACATCCTTCGTGGCTCTCCAGGAGGGGACGGTGACGGTGAAAACGCCGTCTTTTTCGTCAACGCCGAAGCCGAGCAGAGTCAGCGTATGGATAATGCGCTCGTTGCTTATCTCGATTCCGGTGTATCTGTCAACATAAGCCTTGTCGAATGTTAGCGTTATCTGCGGATACTTCTTTGCGTATTCGTCTGTCAGCTTCGAGTCGATAACTGCGCCGCTGTCGATATCCTTGACGAGCTTGACAAAACGCTTTATAGCTACGAGAGTCAGCTCGGGGTCGAGCATCTTTTCATATCTCGCGCTCGCGTCGGTGCGCAGTCCGAGGCGCGATGACGACTTTCTGACACAGATTCCGTCGAAGTTAGCGGATTCAAGCACAACGCTCGAGGTGTCGCCGACTATCTCGGAGTCGAGACCGCCCATGATTCCGGCTATAGCGACCGGCTCGTCGTGATTGTAGATGAGCAGGGTGTTGGTGTCCGCCTTTCTCGTCGTGCCGTCGAGGGTGGTGAAGTCAATATCCTCTTTAGGCATGTCAACCTTGATGTGGTCGATCTTTGTCGCGTCGAATGCGTGAGTCGGCTGACCGATTTCGAGCATGATGTAGTTCGTGAGGTCTGCGAGCAGATTTATCGGTCTCATGCCGCAGTAGAACAGTCTGATTCTGATTTCCATCGGGCTGACATGCTTTGTGATGTTAGCCATTCTCAGACAGGAGTATCTGAAAACGTGCTCGGTGTCGCCGATAGTTACGGGAACAACATTCTCGCTGTCGCTGTCAAGGTCGGCGAGGTCGAGCGGCTTTAATTCGCGGCCGGTGAGGGCTGCGAATTCGCGCGCTATTCCGTAATGACCCCAGAGGTCGGGGCGGTTTGTGAGAGATTTATTATCAACCTCAAAGACGATATCGTCTATCGGGAACAGCTCTTTTATGTCGGTGCCGTTCTTGTATGAGGGGTCGAGCTCCATTATGCCGGAGTTCTCGTCGCTGATGCCGAGCTCTTTCTCGGAGCAGCACATACCTTCGGATTCATATCCGGCGACCGTTGCCTTGCCGATTTCGCCTGCGACAACTCTGCCGCCGGCAGTGGCGAAAGCGACCTTCTGACCGACTCTGACGTTCGGCGCACCGCATACGCAGCTTACTACCTTGTCACCGATATCAACCGTGAGCAGGTGAAGCTTCTTCGACTCGGGGTGATTTTCGAGCGTCTTTATCTCGCCGACAACGACGTTCTGAACGTCGCGTCCCATATAATATATGTCCTCAACCTCAGCCGTGGCGAGGGTGAACTTGTTGATGAGTCCTTTTATATCGCATCCGTCAAGGTCAACATAGTCCTTGATCCAGTTTATTGAAACAAGCATGACTTTAAGCCTCCTCTTTCTTCGTGTCGTCGGGCACAGTGAACGATGAATTGGTGAACTGCGAGAGCGACTTGAGATTGCAGCTGTTGAACACTCGAATGTCCTTGACGCCGTATTTCATCATCGCAAGGCGCGTCAGTCCCAGACCGAAAGCGAAGCCCGAGTACTTTTCGGGATCGATGCCGCCCGCCTTGAGAACGTTCGGATGTATCATGCCGCAGGGGCAAAGCTCAAGCCAGCCGGAATCCTTGCAGGAGGAGCAGCCCTCGCCGCCGCAGATAAGGCACTGGATATCAAGCTCAAAGCCGGGCTCAACGAACGGGAAGAAGCCGGGGCGCAGGCGCACCGTGACATCCTTCTGGAAAACCTCTGAGAGCATCGTCTTCATGAAATAGATGAGGTTCGAAATGGATATGTCCTTGTCGACCATCATGCCTTCCATCTGGAAGAAAGTATTCTCGTGGCAGGCGTCGATCTTCTCGTTTCTGAAGCAGCGTCCGGGGAAGACGGCGCGAAGCGGAATACCTTTTTCAAGGTCGGCGGCGTATTTGCGAAGAATAGTATTCTGCGCCGCAGAGGTGTGGGTCTTGAGCAGCTGACCGTTGCTCAGGTAATATGTGTCCTGCATGTCGCGCGCGGGATGGTGCTTCGGAATGTTGAGCGCCTCGAAGCAGTTGTAGTCGTCGGTGACCTCGGAGTAGTCCTCAATGGAGAAGCCCATGTTGAGGAATATCTCGTCAACCTCGCGCTGAACGAGCGTTATCGGGCTGTAAGAGCCGGGGTTCGTGTCGCAGGGGAAAGACTCGTCGTAGACCTCGGCGCTTTCAATGAGGCGCTGTTCTTCAAGAGCCTTGAGCTCCTGGAGACGCTCCTGCATGGAGGTCTCGATGAACTGTTTTATCTTGTTTATCTTCTGACCTGCCTCTTTCTTCTGATCGTTTGGCAGGGCGCGAAGCTCGCTCATGAGATTTGCGATGTGACCCTTTTTGCCGAGGAACTCTATCCTCAGCTCCTCAAGCTCAGAGACCTTGCCCGCCTCGGAGGATTTCTTTTTGAATAACTCTTTGAGCTTTTCGGCGTTTTCGTTCATACTTCTCATCCTTTCAAAAAGCATAATTTACATCTTTTCTGCCGGCAGGGGAGGCAAAATAAAAAATCCTCCGTCCCACTGAGGGGCGAAGGAAACTTCGCGGTACCACCCTGCATTCGCGCCCATAGGACGCCTCAGCCTGTTCCGCTCGATGGCGGACAGCACCGTGTAACGGCGGTGAACCGTCTCAGCCTACAACATAAAGCTTCAGCCGAGCCGCTCCGGAGTGAACTTCGGCGTGCTCTGACACGGGATCATTCCAGCCAAGTGACCCCTCTCTGCGGTGTTCGCCGCGCGCCTACTCTCTCCATCTGTGCGTTGTTTTTATATCCTGCTTATCATAGCACATTATTTTTGTTCTTGCAAGTGCCGTGTGAAAAATCTTTATTTGCTGTCATATTCGTCAAGAAAACTGTGCTTTATCCCGTCCTTTTTGTAGGCGAGAACCGTGTCAATATTTACATTTTCAACGCTGCTGAATATGCATTTCTCAACATCGGGATTGCTCTTTTTAAGCTCGCGTATCAGCTCTTTCGTCTCCTGACGCTTTGAGTGATTCTGACCGTCGTTGCAGGTCGTGCAGGTGTCGGTGAACTTGCAGGCGCACTGAATGAAGTGCAGCCCGTTATAGTCGCGCCACGCTTTTATGTCATCTTCGCGCACGAGGTAGAGCGGGCGAATCAGCTCCATGCCCGGATAGTTCGTGCTGTGGAGCTTGGGCATCATCGTCTGTATCTGCGCACCGTGGAGCATTCCCATGAGTATCGTCTCGATAACATCGTCGTAGTGGTGACCGAGTGCTATCTTGTTGCAGCCCAGCTCCTGCGCGAATTTATAAAGATATCCGCGCCGCATCCTCGCGCAGAGATAGCACGGCGATTTTTTGACATTGTAGACGGATTTGAATATGTCCGACTCAAATATGTTTATCGGGATGTTCAGCGCCCGCGCGTTGTCTTCGATTATCCTGCGGTTCTCGGGGTTGTATCCGGGATCCATGATGAGATATTTGACCTCGAAATTTACTTTGCTGTATCTTTTAAGTTCCTGAAAGAGCTTCGCCATGAGCATCGAGTCCTTGCCGCCGGATATGCATACCGCGACCCGGTCGCCCTCGTTGACGAGTTTATATATCTTGAGTGCCTTCGTGAACGGACTCATTATCGAAACGCGGAACTTTTTACGCAGGCTCTGCTCGACCTTCTGACAAAGTTCACTGTCCTGCCGGTTCTGCATCTCATAGCGCATCCACGCGAGATATCCGCCCTCGAGGCTGTACGCCTCGTAGCCCTGCTTGCACAGCCTGTCCGCAATGTCTATGCTGAAAACTCCGTGCGCGCAGTAGATTATTATTTTTTTGTCCCTGTCCGCGGGCGGATTGTTCTCAAGCTCGTCGGCGGTTGTGTGCACCGAGCCGGGGATGAATCCATACGACCTGTCAGTCTCGCTTCTTATGTCATAGACGGTGTATTCCCCGTCGTTGAGTTTCTTCAGCTGTTCTGCCGATATTTCCATTGCCTGTGCTCCAATGCTGCATTTTTGCCGTAAACGGCATTGCTATTATACCGCGAAACAAGGCGGTTTGTCTATAATAAAGGTGCAAAGTCCAATAAATGTCACAGCGGAAAAATATTGCTTGCCTTGTCAATGCTGTGGATATATAATAATTGTAGAATAAAAATGCGTGGGGGAACGAAGATGACAAGTAAAGAGAAAAATATTGCGGTTTATCAGTCCGCGCTGTCATTTCTGGGCGAAATAATACCTGACGGAATGACGAAACAGGATCTTGAAAAATACTATGTTGGCAACAAATTTAATTACAACTCACTGACGGATATTTTTGAGGAACTTATTGCATCGGCACAAAATTATCAGGGAATGCCGAATTTTATCAAATATTTTGAACGGCGCGACAGAATAAAAGCGATTCTGGCGGATTTTGATAT
>ERZ1504466.449-NODE-449-length-6887-cov-13.252781_pt1 | contig 6887 bp, 4 predicted proteins | sample MGYA00574783_ERZ1504466 | MGnify/ENA primary metagenome ERZ1504466 (study PRJEB39906, sample SAMEA3182082) | gut metagenome | biome: human; feature: gut; material: Stool; isolation source: human stools | place: Canada | collected 2012-12-04 ... | reverse complement strand
TGGAATCTGTAAGAGATATTGATGATCTGAAGTTCCGTTTGAGTTGGGGTAAGACTGGTTCCACCAACGTATCAGACTTTTCTTATATCCAATATTTCAATGGTAATCAGTATGGCGGACAGAGCGGACTCACCCTTGCTTCTACTTATCCAAACAAGAACATCAAGTGGGAGATGACAACCGAGTATAATGCTGGTGTCGACTTTACTTTATTCAATGGTCGTCTGACTGGTAGCTTTGATATCTATCATCGTAAGACTGATGGCGCCTTGGCTCCAGCTCCTATCGCCCTTGAGTTTGGTATCGGCACCTATTACAGCAATATTCTTGATCTTACCAACAATGGTTTTGAATTCTCTATCGGTGGTGATGTGGTTCGTACCAAGGATTTCACCTATAACACTATGCTCAGTATCTCATCCAACAGGAATAAGATTAGCAAGCTCAATGGTTCAACTCTCGATATGATGCATCAGGATCTCTATATGGAAGGCCATGCCATGGGAACCGTGAAGGGATATAAAGTGGCAGGCATCTACCAGAGTCAGGATCAGATTAGTAAGTTAAACGAACAGGCTATGGACAAGGGATATGATTTCTATCAGGATGGAGCTGCTGTAGGTGACTACATGTATGTAGATACCAATGGTGATGGCTATATTTCAGAGGCCGACCGTACGGCGATTGCCAACCCAGAGCCAAAGGTATTCGGAGGATGGTCAAACACCCTGTCATATAAGAATTTCACGCTCTCTATGCTCTTCCAGTATCAGTTTGGTGGTGATGCCTACTACAGCACGATGCAGGAATCAGCCAGTGGAGCCATCGGTATGAGTATCTTGCGCGAGATGTATGGCAACACCTGGACACCGGATCGCACCGATGCTAAGTATGCCAAGTTGATGTGGATGCCTAGTGTCTATACCAACACACAGGCCAACGACCGCTATGTATATTCCAACTCATACTTCCGTTTGCGCAACATCACGCTCTCTTATACCTTTGAGCCAGCATGGTTAGAGCGCTTGCATGTGAGTGGTGCATCGGTGTTCTTCACCGCTACCAATCTCTTTACCATTACCGATTGGCCAGGTTTGGATCCAGATATGGCAGCCACAAATGCCTTTACCAAGACAACCGAGACCAAGGATGTATATCCAATGAGCCGTTCGTTCTCATTCGGTCTCAAATTGCAATTCTAACTCATTCAAAGAAACGAAGATTATGAAACATATAAGATATCAATTTCTGGCGTTACTGTCAGTATCAGCGCTCACATTCACATCGTGCGACTTGATAGGCAGCATCGATGATATGGAACCAGACCATGTGGTAACCGATTTGAATTATATTACCGATGCCGCATCTGCTCAGACTGCTCTCAATGGTGTTTACGCTTCCTGGCGCAGTACAGGTGTATCTTACTTGAGATATGGTATCGCCTCTATGGCGCATACCCAGGCACAGGCGATGGTGATGGGTGTAGATGAGTTTGCGGCAGAAAACATCCAGACCAATAACAGTAATGTGGAGACTGCCTATACAGCCTACTACAATGTCATCAATACCGCCAACACCTTCCTGTTTCACATCAATAAGCAGATACCAGGCATGACAGAGGAAAAACGTACCGAGATGATAGCAGAGGCTCGTTGCCAGCGTGCGTTGGCTTATCTTACTCTCTTGAAATGTTTTGGAGAGTATTGGAAACAGGATTCCCAATACGGAGTCTGCCTCTTCAAGGATGAGTTGGTAAGAGATAACCAGGTTCGTCAGCGTTCTTCTGTTGCTGATACTTACAAGCTGATTTCTGAAGATCTCGATTATGCCATCGTCCATTGCGAACAGCATCCGGCAGACCATTATCACATGAGCAGCCTTTTTGCCAAGGCATTGAAGGCAAAGATGTATTTTGCTCAGGATAACTATCCGGAGGCAGCAAGATTATCTGAAGAGGTGATTAACGAGGCAGAAACTGCTGGCTATGAACTGGAGAGCGACTATGCTAATATCTTTACAGAACAGTTCAATTCCAAGGAGATGCTTTTCGCCCCTTATACTGCTAATCCGAATGAATTGATGGATGCTTCTTGGTTTGCCTTTTCTCCAGGTTCACTCCTCAAGAAGGTGGCAGATGATTTAGTTCCAGATGATGAAACAGGTGGAGATATCGTTGTTCCAGATCCGGGAGAGGGTGGGGATGTAGTAGTTCCTAATCCAGGTGAAGGCGGTGATGTCGTGATTCCTGGCGGTGATGGCAGCGAAGGCGGTGATGTTGTATTGCCTGGTGATGGAGATGATGGTGGAATAGTTATCCCTGGTGGTGATGGTGGCGATTTCCCATTCCCTCCAGGTGAAGATGATGCAGCTTCCTACGATCCTCTTTATACTTGGGCATACACGGGTAAAGGCATGACTGGAATTGCCAAGTACAGCAAGTTGACTCCTGAGTTTATGTTCGAAGACTCTTATTACTTCATGCGCCTTGCCGAAGTTTATTATATCGCTGCCGAAGCAGAGGCTCGTCAGGGTCAGTATGCTAAGGCTCGTACGCTCTTGGCTATAGTCATCGAACGTGCTGGATATACTGAGGACGATGTGAACGCTATTGCCGACAGTGATCTTCTGGGTGAAATTCTTAAGCATAAGTTGTGTGATATGAGTAACGAAAATCTGGAAGAATGGTTCGATCTTTGCCGTTATAACCGTCAGGGTGGTTTCGAGAGTTGGACAGAAGATGAGAAAGCTGAACTTCCTAGCTTCCGCCGATATCTTCTTCCTATACCAAAGGCATCTATGGGAGCCAATAATCTTCTGGTTCAGAATCCTGAATATGTGAATCAATAAACATTATATAATAAATAATATCGAGAAAAAATGAATAAGATGAAAATGAAAACTTGCATGATGACACTTGCTGGTCTTGTACTTGCAATGGCTGCCAGCGCGCAGAATTTTGTGATGAAAGGTAAGGTTAAAGGTAACGTGGACGGCTGTTCTGTCATGTTGCAGAAGTATGGATTGGAAGGTGTTACCAATCTGGATAGCGTTACAATCAAGAATGGTGAGTTCACCCTCAAGGGGGTAGTTAACCAGCCTGAGCAGTATCAGATGGTTATTGATATGAACAAGCCTGGTACAGCTGAGCCTGACTATCAGAAAATATTCTCAACAAGAGTCTATGTAGAGAATAAGCCGATGACCTACGATGTAGATCTTACCGGTTTTCCTGCAGAGCGTGATATGAGTATGATAGAGCCTGTTGTAAAGGGCTCTAGCACCCAGGATGTTTATCAGGCTTATCTTGAACTGATGTCACCTATTCAGGACAAGATGCACAAGATGGATGATAGTATCAACCAGACTACCGATTTGGCACAGCGTGTATCCCTTGCCAAGGAAGCCATCAAGTTGCAGGAGGAAATGCGCCATCAGACCAGTCTGTTTATTCAGCAGCATACCACTTCTCTGGTAGCCTTCGACTTGCTTCTCGAGAGTTTCTCTTCTTTACCAACCCCATATACCTCTCAGCAGATTGACGAGATGATGGGCTGGTTGAAGAACGATTGGAGTTCTTCTGCCCAATATCCGATGCTGCAGATGCAGGCAGAGATGGCAAAGCATACAGCTATCGGCAACCATTATATCGATGGTACCATTGTCACTCCTGAAGGCAAGCAGGTGAAGCTTTCTTCACTTATCAAGAAGGGTGAATACACCATGTTGGAGTTCTGGGCTTCCTGGTGTCGTCCATGCCGTCAGGAGATTCCACATCTCAAGAAGGTACACGAGAAATACAAGGATTTCAACATCATCAGTATTTCCGTAGATGAGAGAGATGCCGACTGGAAAAAGGCAATGGCCAAGGAAGGAATGACCTGGACACAGGTTCGCAATCCTGAAGGTTTTGGCGGTATGGTGATGGGCGAGTATGGCATCAATGGTATTCCAGCTTGTCTCATCCTAGATAAGGATGGCAATTTCTATAAGACCAACATGCGTGGTGCTTATCTTGATGCTTTCTTATACGATTACTATAAGAAATAAAATAGTTTAGTGCATAAAATATTCCCCGATATGAATCCTCAGTATTCCTGCAGGATTCGTATCGGGGAATTTTGTTGATGAATTGTATGAAGGATAGATTTTCGCGAAATGAAAATCCATCATTGTTATTTACCATGCCTCCAGTTTATCTGCAATCTCTGGCATCTTATCCTTGGTGAATACAGGATTCTTGCCTTCCTTCTTCTGTTGGCGATAGTCTTTCAACAGGAAGACGGCCTGGCGGGAAAGCAGGACGATGGCTGCGAGATTGCAGAGGGTGAGAAGAGCCATCGTGATATCTGCAAAACTCCATGCAAAATCCAGAGATACTACAGCTCCGACCATCACCATTGCTGCTACAGCAAGACGATAGACAAATACACCCAGCTTGGAGTCCCTGATATATCTCACGTTGGTTTCTCCATAATAATAATTGCCGATGATGCTGCTAAAGGCAAACAGCCATATCATTACCGCAACAAACGGATTGCCGATGTTTCCGATTTCGTGGGTCAGGGCATCCTGGGTGAGTTGAATACCATTTGAAGCCGTAAGATCCACACCGCTCACCAGGATAATGAATGCAGTGCAGGAACATACTACCAGCGTATCTGTAAAAACACCCAGAGCCTGTATCAATCCCTGTTTTACAGGATGACTGACTGTAGCTACCGCAGCAGCATTCGGTGCACTACCTTCACCTGCCTCATTACTGAACAGACCTCGCTTGATACCCTGTATCACAGTAACGCCAAGAACTCCGCCAGCAGCCTGATTGAATCCGAAAGCATTCTCTACAATGGTAAGCAGAACCTTTGGCAGACTGGTGATATTCCAAACAACAACACCTACAGCTATCAGAAGATAAATGACAGCCATCACAGGAACCACGGTAGAAGAGAACTTAGCCACTCTATGGATGCCACCGAAGATGATGAGCAGGGTGAGCACAGTGAGGGCAATTCCCATGGTGGCAGGCTCGATGCCAAAAGCCTTCTGCCATGCCAGACAGATAGTATTGCTCTGCACAGAATTATAGGCAAAGCCGAAGGTAATGATCATCAGCACGGCAAAAAGAATACCCATCCATCCTTTTCCCAAACCATACTTCATATAATAGGCCGGTCCGCCATAGAAAGATGTTTTGCCTTTTCGCTTGTAAAGTTGGGCGAGAGTTGATTCTATGAAAGCGGATGCAGAGCCCAGTAAAGCCAGCATCCACATCCAGAATACGGCTCCCGGTCCACCGATGCTGACAGCAGTAGCCACACCAGCAAGGTTACCGGTGCCAATACGGCTAGCCAATGCTACCACAAATGCCTGGAAGGAAGAAATGTGTTTCATTTCTCCATCCACTTTCACCTCCATCGACAGTTCATCGTGTCCTATCTCTTCCGGTTGTACCTTGTCGGGATGAATCAGCAGCCTGATCATCTCTCTGATAAGGCGGAACTGAACGAAACGGGTACGCCAAGTGAAAAACAGGGCACAGCATATCAAGACGGTGATGATGATATACGACCAAAGGAAATCGCTAACCTGAACTAAAATGTTTTGTATTGAATCTATCATTTATCTATTTAAAACTTATTATTTCTTTACTTTTTTATAACCTTCAGAACCTGGTCAGCAATACTTTTCATTCCCTTGATAGTAGGGTGACCGTTTTTCTTGTCAATATCATGAAGAGCAATGACAGGAACCTGATATTTGTTGCAGATCTTTTTAACTGACTCATTGATTACATCCTTGAGTTCAGAGTTTAAGATGAAATATACCTCTACATTAGGATAATGCTGTCGTATATCTGAAAGCAGCTTGGCCATGGCTGGGCGGAAACAGTACAAATCTGCGCGTTTCCAGTCGCTATACTGATAGTTGCCGAGCGGGGCATCAGCCCAGTTGTCATTCGTAGCACCGCAAATCAGGATGATATCCGGATTGCCAAGAAGAGAACTGCGGGTGATGAAAGAACGGTCGGTATAATCTGCATCATTATAGCCAGTGTTGCAGATGGTAGCACCAGAATAGGAATTGATATTTCCCATCTTATAGCCTCCTTCCTTGATAACTTGCCACCACCAGGTTTGCTCAACCTTGTTTACATCTGTAGTTTCTGGTGGAGTCGTAGGTGAGTACCAGGTGGCATAACCCTTAGGAATGAACCCCTCGAAAGTGGAATACGAGTCACCGAGAACGGCAACGGTCTGCTTCACCTGTGCCATGAGCGGCATGAAGGTGAGCATAATGAAAGAAATGATAAACGTAAATCTTTTCATGATGCTTGTTCTTGTTTTAATGCTTCTTATATAATTCTGCTGCAAAAGTAATATAAATATGTGAATAGACAAAAAATATCGGAGGAAAATTCATCTTTCTGTTTCTATTTTTGCCTAAAACTAAGCATGATTTGAGTTATACCATAATTTAATCATGTGCGCGCACTAGCGCATATACATGCGTGCGCTTTCGTGCATATATATAATAATGTATACACAATAAATCGCCATGCTAAAATCTTTATAGATGTTAAAAACCGACTAAAAAAGCAACTTTTTTGCGAAAAGATTTGGTGGAATGAAAAATAGTTAGTACTTTTGCACTCGCTTTTGAGAAATACGGTTTCTCTTAGCAACTAAAGAAAGTTAGTGCAAGTCGAATACAATGAAATTTATTTCAATTGTTGAGCGCAGCCTAACTTACGAAGAAAGAGTTCTTTGAAAGATTTTACATAAACAGACAAGTAGTACAAGAAGCGGTTAACTTCTTAGAAATAAGAAAGTTGACTGGGTAAAAGAAACGAACCGTCAAGCAATTGACAAGTCAGGTTTACTAAGCTT
>ERZ1504466.438-NODE-438-length-7099-cov-6.678024_pt1 | contig 7099 bp, 6 predicted proteins | sample MGYA00574783_ERZ1504466 | MGnify/ENA primary metagenome ERZ1504466 (study PRJEB39906, sample SAMEA3182082) | gut metagenome | biome: human; feature: gut; material: Stool; isolation source: human stools | place: Canada | collected 2012-12-04 ... | reverse complement strand
AGATCTAGTACGGTCTCGTGGGCTCGGAGATGTGTATAAGAGACAGGTACAAGGGGGTTGTGATGCAAATCACAGCCCTCTTGCTTTGTATATGGTCTCCTTTGCGGCGTTTATCTCCTGGAATTTCTTCTCGGCAGCCTTGCGCACATCGTCGCCGAGCGTAGCCACGCGATCGGGGTGGTGCTTGAGTGCCATGCGGCGGTAGGCAGCCTTCACCTCGTCGTCGGTGGCTGACGGTTCGATGCCGAGCACCTTGTATGCGGCTTCGAGGCTGTTGCCGCCCGAAGAGAGGTTGAGCATCGAGCTGAGGTCCTCGGCGGAGATGCCGAGACTGGCAGCCACGAAGTGCAGGGCGTCGATCTCGCTCTGCGGCACGGCGCCGTCGGCCTGCGCTATGAGCACGAGAAAGTTGAGCAGCTGTAGACGCTGCGAGTAGTCCATGTGCTGCGCTATCTCGGCGCACGACTCGCGTATGGTGTTCTTGAACGCCGCTTCGCCCATCTGCTTCTGTCGTTCGAAGAGGCGCAGAAGTATCTCCTCGCCCTCGCGCACGGCTATCTCGCCGAAGTTGCGGCGCAGGAAGGTGCGCACAAGCTCCATCTCGGAGTGCATCACCCTGCCGTCGGCTTTCATGATATACGAGGCGAGCACGAGCAGCGAGAAGAGGAACGAGTTGCGCTCGCCCTCATACTGCTGTTGGGCTGAATAGCCGCCGTAAGTGTTGCCGCTGTATGCGTTGCTGTTTCTGTACGTGCCGTTGTCGAACGTGTTGTCGGCGTTGTCGCTAAAGCCCTCGGCTCCCTTCTCAAAGAGCCAGCCTATGGCGTAGCCGGCAAGTGCTCCAAGCGGTCCGCCGTTGATAAAGCCGAGGAAACCGCCAATCCATCTTCCTATTCCCATGTTTTGTTGTTTGTTGTTTATTTCTGTAGCGGAGGTCTCCGGCCTCCGCAGCAAGCAATGATGCATACGCTTTAATTGCTTGTGGTTTGTGTTAGACTTGGTGTTGCGGAGGCCGGAGACCTCCGCTACGGGTGGTTTAATAAGCCTTTTGTACGAATTGCTCCGCTTCGGCTTCCTTCAGTCCGCTCTCCACAAGCACCTGCTTCAGGTTAGCGTAGTTGCGGCGGAACGCCTCGATGCGCTCAGCTGCCTCCTGCGGGGCGTAGCTGATAGCGACTCCTGTCGACTCCATTGTGCCCAACTGCTCGTTGAACAAGAAGCCCGGCGTGCGGCTCTTGATGGCTATGCAGCCCTGCTGTATATGGCGGAACATGCCGATGAGTCCGTCGGCAACAGGCGCGGCGTTCTTCGGGAACGTAACGGTGACGGTCTTCTCCTTGGCGCAGTCGGTCTCGGCGATGTCGATGAGCACCGAGAGGTTGTTGCCGTCGTACGCATAAGACGCCTCTGCGCCGTCTATCTGCACGCTGGCGGGCACGGTAGACGCAACCAGCTTGAGCGTGTAGTGGCGGTTGGCGGGCATATCCTTGTACGTGCCCTTGCGCGCACCGATGGTTACGGCTATGGTGCTGTCGTTGAGCGTGCGCTTGGTGAGCAGCGTGGTGGCGTACTCGCTGGCGTAGTGCTTATCGTTGCCGTTGTCCTCGTAGAGCGTGAAGCTGCTGTCGCCCTTGCCCGGATAGACGGCTACGGTTATCGGTTCGCTCGTGCTGCTGAGGTTCTCCACCTTGCCGTATTCGGGCAGCACTGAGCCAGCCTTTACGTAGACAGGATACTCGTCGAGCTGGAACTTGCGGCTGACGGTCTGTCCGCCACGTAAGAGCGTACCCGACGAGAGCTCGTACCAGTCGCAGCCCTCAGGCAGCCACACCTGTTGCGTGGAGATGCCGTCGTGCATAGGACTTGTGATGGGGTAGACAAGCATGTTGTCGCCGAACATATACTCGTTGCGGTTGGCGTAAGCCTCCTCGTTCTCGGGGTAGTCGTAGTACATAGGGCGGCAGAGCGGCAGGGCGTCGTCGTAGGTGCGGCGCGCCATGCTATATATATAAGGTGCGAACTGGTAGCGCTGGCGAATTATGTCGTGCAGGATGTCGCGCTCGTGGTCGGCGAACACCCACGGCTCCTTGTTCAGTCCGGCGTCCTTCGTAGAGTGGGTGCGCAGGATAGGGCTGAACGCGCCGAACTGCATCCAGCGTATATACATCTCGGGGTCGATGGAGTGGGCGCCCATGTGTCCGCCCATATCATGACTCCAGTAGCCGTAGAGCACGTTAGACGCCGTAGAATTGAAGTAAGGCTGGAAGTCGAGCGATTTCCAGCTTATTATGGCGTCGCCCGAGAAGCCAATCTGATAGCGGTGGTTGCCCAGTCCGCCCCAACGGTGGTAGAGCATAGGGCGCGTTTCGCGGTTGCGCTCCATGTCGGTGAACGTAGTATAGTTGATCCACCAGGTGTTGCTGAGGTTGGGGAACTGCTTGTCGTTGCTCCACTGCTGCCAGTCGAGCCACCAGAAGTCGACGCCGTCCTTCTCCATCGGGTGCAGCACCTTCTCGTACCAGCCCTGCATGAAGTGTTTGTCTGACGCCGTCCACTCTATAGTCTTCTTCTCGTCGGGGTTCATGCCCATCCACTGCGCCATAGCCGGGTAGCAATCCTCGTCGGGCTTTATGCCGTCGGCAGGGTGCAGGTTGAGCGTGGTCTGCAGGTTCTGCTGCTTTGCCCACTGCAGGAAGCCCTTAGGCGAGGGAAACAGGCGTCGGTTCCAGGAGTAGCCTGTCCAGCCGCCACGTGCAGGCTCGGCATAATGCCAGTCCATATCTACGACGAGCACATCGAGCGGAATGTCGTAGTTGTGCATCTTCGTGACGAGGTTGCGCAGCTCGTTGTCGCTGTACGTCCAGTAGCGCGACCACCAGTAGCCGAAGGCGTAGCGCGGCGGCAGTGGCACCTTGCCCGCAAACTCGGTATAGTCGCGCAGCGCCTTCTTGTAGTCGTGTCCGTAGGCGAGGAAATACCAGTCCTGCGTCTTGCCCTCGTTCGGGCGGTGGGCAACCCACTGCCAGTCGGAGTCGTCGAACACATATCCGTTGGAGTCGTCGATGAACGTCCATCCGTTGCGCGAGAGGAGTCCGTCTTCGAGTGGCATCTTGTGCGAGTCGAGATTCGTGTCGCCGTCGTATCCGTCGAGCGTGCGGTAGGTGCCCTTCAGGTTAGCGTTGTCCTTCAAGCCCGGATGCCAGCTGAACGAGGTGGTGTACAGGCTGCTGGCTTTCTGCTTGCCGGCGGCTTTCTGCTTCGTCTTGACGGAAGATATGCGCAGGTTGTTCTCGTTGAACATTCCGCTGCCTTTGGCGTACGACAGGACAAAGCGGTCGGTAGAGATGGTGACGGTCTTCGGCGTGTTCTTCACCTTGTAGGCTGTGGCAGGGTAGCTGCGGTCTACGGCGATGAACGACTTGTTGTTAAGAAACTGTCCGTCGGGCGTGTATTCCATGCGGATTGCTCCGTCGGTAATCACGGTGAAGCGCACGTTCTGGTCCTGATAGGCGATGTTCTGGTTCTGCGCAACGGCGCACGTGGCTAATGCTGCAAGTGCTGTTGTGATAAGGCTTCTTTTCATAATTGTATGTGTTTTATAGTGGTTTGGTTTAATGTATATCGTTGTTTTGCTTGTTGTTTATCGTTGTTCTGCCTGCGATATGTCGTTGTTCAGCCTGCGATATTTCATCGTTCTCCGAACGCGATCCGCACCGACACCGTACGCCGTCCGATTGGATTCCGTTCGCCGCCCGATCGGATTGCGTTCGCCGTCCGATCAGATTGCGTCCGCCGTCCGATCGGATTCCGTTCGCCGTCCGATGACTTTCGCTTAGGCTTTGCACGGTGTGAGTATGGTTTTTTATGTGCAAAAACCGTGCCTGTCGGGGCGTTTGTCGGTGTTTTCAGTCGTCGGCAATCGACTCGTAGGTCGGTATGTCTTGCAGGAAGTCGTACGTGCGCTTGTCGTAGTCGATGCGGCAGCAGTAGTGTTGCAGTCCGTTGCTCACCACAAGGTAGTCTACGTGCAGCAACAGGTTGTACGCCGCAATCTGCTCGAACACCTTCTGCGTTATCTCCACCGTCGGCGCCTTGTACTCCATTATCATGCGCGGCTGCAGGTGGCGGTTGTAGAGCACGCTGTCGGCGCGCAGCTTCTTGTTGCCGATACTGAGGCTCATCTCGTTCGCCATGAGCGCGGCAGGGTAGCCCTTGTGCTCTATCAGATAGTGGACGAAGTGCTGGCGCACCCACTCCTCGGGCGTGAGCGCTACGTAGCGGTGGCGCAGAATGTCGAAGATGCGGGGCTGTTCTTTCGTGCCCGATAACTTTATTTCGAAAGATGGTAGGTTTAATCGAATCATTTTTGTAATTTTGCTATCTTATGCAAAGTTAGTGCATTTTGCGTAAAAAGCGGATGCTGTGCATGCCGTTTTGCGTATTTTTACACCTTATTATATATATTATTATGGCAGAAAAGAAAGCTACGGTCACATTCGACGCTATTATGCGCGACTTGAAGTCGGGGAAATACGCTCCGGTGTATATCCTCATGGGCGACGAGTCGTACTATATAGACCGTATTACCGATTACATAGCAGAAAATGTGCTCGACCCCGACGACCGCGACTTCAATCAGACCGTGGTGTTCGGCGCGGATACCACCGCAGCACAGGTAGTGGATATGGCGAAGGGCTACCCCGTCATGCCGGCTGCGCATCGTGTGGTGATAGTGAAGGAGGCGCAAGGACTCAAGTCGCTCGACGCCCTGGAGCGCTACTTCGAGAAACCGCTGGCGTCGACGCTACTCGTCATAGCCTACAAGAACGGCACCATCGACCGCCGAAAGAAGGTGGTGGGCAAGGCGGAGGCTGTAGGAGTGGTGTTCGAGAGCAAGAAAAAGCGCGACTACGAGCTTCCGGCGTTCATCGAGACGTATCTGAAGAAGAATCATGTGGCGATCGACCCGAAGTCGGCTGCGATGATTGCAGAGCATATCGGTGCCGACCTCAGCCGACTCATTTCGGAGCTCGACAAGGTGATGATCTCGCTTCCCGACGACAACAGGCGCGTGACGCCCGACATTGTGGAGCGCGAGATTGGTGTGAGCAAGGAGTTCAACATCTTCGAACTGAAGACCGCCATCATCGAGCGCAACGTGTTCAAGGCAAACCAAATCGTGAAATACTTCGACAAGAACCCGAAGGCGGGATCGCTATTCTCGTGCCTGCCGTTGCTCTACACGTTCTTCCAAAACCTGATGGTGGCGTTCTACGCACCCGACAAAAACAACGATAATACCCTTGCCGCTTTTCTGGAACTAAAATCGGTGTGGGCTTTGAAAGACTATAGGGTGGGGATGCGCAATTTCTCTGCGATGAAGACTCTCCAGATTTTAGCCAAAATAAGAGAAACAGACGCCAAAAGTAAGGGTCTGGACAGTCTGAATACCTCTACAGACGACCTGATGAGGGAGCTTATCTTCTTCATTTTGCACTAAAACAGCCCGTTTTTCGCCCCGATTTTCTCTAAAATAGAAATTCTGAAAGACCTTAATTTTTAGCCTAATTCCCTACGTTTCATGGGAGTTAGGCTATTTTTGTGCCCTCGTACGTGGCACTTTTTTGAAATTCTTTTCCCCTCGTTCGTAATTTTTCTGTTTTGCGAAAATCTGCAGTTTCCGAAGCCAAATTATTCACGTTTCGTATATCTTAACATAAAGAATTGTGCATTTACAAATTTAAATCAGGCGTTAATTTGTTTTTGTAAAGCTATATGCGTTTAATAAGATTTGTAAATGTAAATACTTTGGAATTGTGTATTTGTACTTTCTAATTCACAAATCAATAATTTGAAAGTGTGGTGATTATATAAATTCAATAATAATAAATCGGTGTAAACGCTTGAAAGACACCGAAATGTATGTTTACGTTGTGTAAACACTTTCGAATATTCGCCAAATATCGGCTAAAATGCTCGATTGAATATTATTTAGCAGTTTAAACGCTTATGGTAAGCGCAATTATATCAGTGATTTATACTAAATCGTTAAATATAATGTTATATATGTATTTAGGCGTTTTTCGATATGCTTATCCACAAATCTACAAAACTATACGGCGTCCGATGTTCTGAAAAACAACTTTGTAAATGTGTACGAAAATATTGATTTTAAAATTTAAATTCAAAAACTTGCATTTGCTGTTTTTTTTGTTTAACTTTGTAAATGCAACGAAAAACGCCGAAAATGGCGGTTTTTGGCTTGCCTAACGTAAAAAGTAACTGTAAAATGAAGGATAGAATCAAGAAAATTATGGAGATGCAGCGAAGCACCCAACAGGATTTCGCTGACCAACTGAAAATAGCTCCCGCCACTTTGAGCAGTATTTTCACAGGACGCACCCGCCCCACCTTGGCGATCGTCGACGCAATAAAAAGTCGCTACCCTCAGATCTCTACCGACTGGCTCATGTTCGGCAAGGGAGACATGCTCGTGAAGCAGGATGCGGAGGGCGAAAAGGATGCCGACCGGAACGAAACTGAAAACGACCTGTTGGTTGATGCCGATTATGCGCCGAACGCAGAGCCGCACTATGGCGGATTCTCACCTGTTGAACCGGGCGTAAACCATACTGCAAAAAGTGCTGATGTGGCAGGCTTCGCTATGAAAAGCGGCGAGGTGAAGCAGCGCCGAATCACCGAAATTCGCGTCTTTTACGACGATCAGACCTGGGAAACCTTCGTTCCGAGTAATCCGTAAGGCTTCCTGTCGCCTTCGGCACGCAACTCTGCCCGCAACAGCAGAGTTGCTATGCTCGCAGGTTAAATATCATTAACTGTTTTCTTGTGAAAATAATAATTTGTATCTTTGCACCTTACTAATTATAAGTAATAACGGTGCTCGCACCTTATTAAATAGGTACATAAAATCAAATATTATATAAATATTCAATGAAACAGTACAAATTAGTGAACAATGTGCTTGGCTGGCTCACGTTCTTCGTGGCGGCTTTCGTATATTGTTCTACGATTGAGCCGACAGCCAGCTTCTGGGACCTGTCTCTTATACACATCTCCGAGCCCACGAGACCGTACTAGA
>ERZ1504466.427-NODE-427-length-7287-cov-8.463357_pt1 | contig 7287 bp, 4 predicted proteins | sample MGYA00574783_ERZ1504466 | MGnify/ENA primary metagenome ERZ1504466 (study PRJEB39906, sample SAMEA3182082) | gut metagenome | biome: human; feature: gut; material: Stool; isolation source: human stools | place: Canada | collected 2012-12-04 ... | reverse complement strand
CCTCTCTATTCGTCGGCAGCGTCAGATGTGTATAAGAGACAGGATTGTCTCGGTTGTCGGGATGAAGATTTCCTTGCCGAAGCCGAGCTCATAAGTGTAGTCGGACATGCCACCGAGCACAACTGTGAATTTAGCAGCAAGCTGACCGTTTTCTACCTCGCCGCTCATTGTTACGTCGGCAGCATAGTTTGACCAGGCTTCACCGGTAGAGATTACGCCAGCAGCGTTCTCTGCTGTAAGCTGCAGTACGCCGTCTACTTCCTCGCCGTTAGCCTCGAATACGATCTTGCCTACTGTGCCACCGTTTGTAAGGTCCATATCAGAGAACTCAGGAAGAGTAACCTCGTACTTGCCCTCGCCCTTAGCGAGAACTGTTACCTCTGCGTTTTCGTAAACCTTGTGGTCGGCGTCGCGAACGATTGTGAGGTCGTTATTGTAAACAACTGCCTTCGGAGTCTCAGGCTCTGTTGTCTCTTTCCAGTCGAGAGAGACTACCTTGATGTATTTGTAGAATGCCTGGCTGAACTTAGGAGACTCACCGCTACCGATGAGGATAGTGTTGCTTGCGAAGAGCTCGTCAAGAACGTAAGGAGCCATCTTAACCTCACCGTTAACCTTCAGACCCTCAGCCTTAGAGATTTCGAACTTAGCGAGGCAATCAGCAACGTCCATGCGACCGGTGTTGTTGTTACCAGCGCCGTCCTTTGCGAAGAAACCAGACATCTGCTTTTCAGACTGCTGGCAGTACCAGTGCATTGTGCGGTATGTGCTTGTCTGGAATGCAGCGAAGCTATCGCCAGTAGTCATAGCAAGGATATCCTTGTCGTTACCACCGTTAGAGAAGTCGATAGAAGCAACGATCTTCTGCTTGTCCCAGTTGATAGTAGCTGTCTTAGAGAAGCCAGTGCCGTCAGCCTGGTAGTTCTCCCAGAGTGTTACGTCCTCAGGCTCAGCCGGAGCTACGTAGTCGGGATCCTCACCGAATGCGAGAGTTGTTCCTTCAGTTGGGATGAGAGTCATGTAAAGCTTCTCTGCCTCATCCTTTGTGTAGCGGAGAGCCTTAACAGCGAAGTTTGTGCCCTGGAAGTTAGTTGTACCAGTGTATGTGATGCGATCCTTCTCGTCTGTACCCTTTACGAGGTCTGTAGACTCAACGTTCATCTCTGAGAAGGCGAGAGACATGCTGATAGTGTTGTCAGACATCTCCTTGAGAGTTACGGTAGCGTCGCCCATTGCGCTCGGAGTACCGTCAGCGAGTGAATAGAGCTTGTCGGCATACTGCTTCTCAAAGGTTACAGTTACCTCAGGCTCTGTCGGCTCTGTCCAGTCCTTGTCAACTACCTTAACGTAGTTGTATGTAGCGTGTGAGAGGATGTTATTGCCCTCACCAGTGCCCATAACTACTGTTGACATAGCGAAGAGGTCTGCAAGCTGCGCTGCAGTGATTCGTGTTGCGCCGTCTACGATGAAGCCATTAGCCTTAGAGATCTCAACCTTGATAGGGTTGCCCTCATCAAACTTGCCAGTGTTGACTGCACCTGCACCGAAGTAGCACTGGAGCTGCTTGTCTGCAGAAGTGCGATACATGTGGAGGTTGCCAGCCCATGATGTGCCGTCTGTACCGAGGCCGATGATGTGCTCGCAGCCAGTTGTACAAGTAGCTGTGCTGATAGACATAACGATCTTCTGTGTATCCCAATCTACTGGGATGCTCCAGTTGAAGTTAGTGCCATCGCCTACGAAGTCAACCTTCTCGAAAGCAGCCGGCTTCTCGTCGCCGCCAGTTGAACCACCGCCAGTAGACTCGAAATCGTTAACACCGAATTCAGCAGAGATAGTAGACTTGTAATAAGTTCCAATCTTTGCCGAGAATTTAGCGTATGCTTTTTCTGCATTGAACTTAGCAAAAAGAACGCCATCTGAAGCCTCTTTCAAGCCAAGAGCACAATTTTCTACTGATGCTGACAAGTTAGAAAGGTCGATAGTTGTAACACCATTCTCTGTGGTACCAGCAACATTGCTGAATGTGTATGTACCATAGTTGTCTGTGTAATTGCCATCAACATTGATGACATCCTTAAATGTCACATTAAATGTGTTGTCGCCATTGTCAGTGATTGTAAGAACTGCATCGTCCGACTCGGTGGAGGGCATACTTCCGAATGTAACGGTGCGATGTCCTGTGTAGTCGGTTGCAAACGCGGTAAGCGTCATCACTAACAAAGCAAGAAGAGATAAGATTTTTTTCATACTAAATCCTTTTCTTTGTTTGTTAATAAATTGTTATTGAATTAAGTTAATTAAAAATTTCTGTTTTAGTAATAATCGGTTTTGCGCGATTTCTTTAGTTTGTTTATTCGGTCTTCTTAGGTCTTTAGATTATGGTTTCTTAGATTGTAGTACGGCGCTATTTTCAGCGCACGTTGTATGGTGCGCAACGCCCTTTTGGCACTACACACTCCATCTTCGGTGCAAATTTAGTAAAAATTTGGATAGTGGCAAAGTATTTTCCACTTTTTTATGTCTTTGAAGCTGAATAGGTTGGCTTAAAGGGCGCATCGATTGAGCTTTACACCTTATTATTATATTAAAGGGCAGACAGAGTATGTTCTGTTACAAAACTTCTGTAGGCGAAAATATCTACCATATCTCCCAGCAACGGCGCAACGTGCACATTATGAACGGAATAAGGGCTGGCAGATTCTCCTCTGAGCGGGTTATCTCCCAGCCTATCTACCAGCCTATCTACCAGCCATATTACAGCTTGAATGGATTAAAAGCGGATTTTGATTGAATGGATTAATAACGGATTTTGATTGAATGGATTAATAACGGATTTTGATTGAATGAATTAACAACGGATTAAACGGATTGAACGGATTCGTTGGCTGCGTAATATTAACAACGGATTAAACGGATTAAACGGATTCTGTTGCTTACAAAAATCAGATGTTGCTTGCGGCGGAGGCCGGAGACCTCCGCTACGGATAACGACATCCGTTTAATCCGCTGTTCAACATACGCACCCAAAATCCGTTTAATCCGATTAATCCGTTGTTAAATATACGCACCAAAAATCCGTTTAATCCGATTAATCCGTTGTTAAATATACGCACCAAAAATCCGCTTAATCCGTTGTTAAACACAACATCATAAATTCGTTGTTCATAAAAAGAAAGCGGTGCGGGCTGCATAGCACCCCGTACCGCTTATAGTATTAATCAACGAGTTATAATTAATCAGCGAGCTTTGCCTTGATGAACTCGCGGTTGAGGCGAGCGATGTTGGCGATAGACTCGTTCTTCGGGCACTCAGCCTCGCAAGCGCGAGTGTTGGTGCAGTTGCCGAAGCCGAGCTCCTCCATCTTGGCGATCATTGCCTTTGCGCGCTTAGCAGCCTCCGGGCGGCCCTGCGGCAGGAGAGCGAGCTGGCTCACCTTAGAGCTTACGAAGAGCATTGCCGAGCCGTTCTTACATGCAGCTACGCAGCAACCGCAGCCGATACATGTAGCGCAGTCCATTGCCTCGTCAGCGTCTTCCTTCGGGATGAGGATGGCGTTAGCGTCCTGCGGCTGACCGGTGCGAACGCTTACATAGCCACCTGCCTGCATGATCTTGTCGAAAGCTGTGCGGTCTACCATGCAGTCCTTGATTACGGGGAACGCTGCTGAGCGCCACGGCTCAACGGTGATTACGTCGCCGTCGTTGAACTTACGCATGTAGAGCTGGCATGTGGTAGCGCCCTGGTTCGGTCCGTGTGGGTGACCGTTGATGTAGAGTGAGCACATACCGCAGATGCCCTCGCGGCAGTCGTGGTCGAATACGAAAGGCTCGTTGCCTTCCTCGATGAGCTGCTCGTTAAGGATGTCGAGCATCTCAAGGAATGAGGTATCCGTAGGGATATCCTTCATCTCGCGTGTGTCGAAGTGGCCCTTGTCCTGAGGACCGTTCTGACGCCAATATTTCAGTGTGAATGATATGTTTGCCATAATTTTTATTAGTTCTTATAGTTACGTGTCTGTACCTTGATTGCCTCGTATTCGAGCGGTTCCTTGATGAGTTCAGGAGCGGTTTCGTCGTTGCCCTTGTACTCCCAGCAGCCTACGTAGAAGAAGTGCTCGTCGTCGCGCTTTGCCTCGCCCTCTTCTGTCTGGTGCTCCTCGCGGAAGTGACCACCGCAAGACTCCTCGCGTGAGAGTGCGTCGTGTGCGATGAGCTCACCCATGAGGATGAAGTCGCGGAGGTGGATAGCCTTGTCGAGCTCTACGTTCAGACCTTCCTTCTTGCCTGGGATGAAGAGGTTGGTGTTGAACTCGTTGCGGAGCTTCTTGATGAGCTTGATGCCTTCCTCGAGACCCTCCTTTGTACGACCCATGCCTACGTGCTCCCAGAGGATGTGGCCGAGCTCCTTGTGGATAGAGTCTACAGAGCGCTTGCCCTTGATGTTCATGAGGCGGTCGATTTCTGCCTGAACGCCCTTTTCTGCCTCTGCGAACTCGGGGAGGTCTACAGAGAGGTGCGGCCAGATAGCCTGGTCGGCGAGGTAGTTCTGGATGGTGTACGGCAGTACGAAGTAGCCGTCTGCGAGACCCTGCATGAGGGCTGATGCGCCGAGGCGGTTAGCGCCGTGGTCAGAGAAGTTGCACTCGCCGATTGCGAACAGACCGGTGATAGAGGTCTGGAGCTCGTAGTCTACCCAGATACCGCCCATTGTGTAGTGGATAGCCGGATAGATCATCATCGGGTTGTAGTACTTCACGCCGTTGATTTCGTTTGCAAGCTCGCCCGGGTTTACGTCGGTGATCTCCTCGTACATGTCGAAGAGGTTGCCGTAGCGCTGGCGGATCACGTCGATGCCGAGGCGGTTGATTGACTCAGAGAAGTCGAGGAATACGGCGAGGCCGGTGTTGTTTACGCCGAAGCCCTTGTCGCAACGCTCCTTGGCTGCGCGCGAAGCAACGTCACGCGGAACGAGGTTGCCGAATGCCGGATAGCGACGCTCCAAGTAGTAGTCGCGGTCTTCCTCCGGAATGTCCGAGCCCTTCTTTGTGCCTGCCTGGAGAGCCTTTGCGTCTTCGAGCTTCTTCGGCACCCAGATGCGGCCGTCGTTACGCAGCGACTCTGACATAAGTGTGAGCTTCGACTGCTTGTCGCCGTGTACGGGGATACATGTCGGGTGGATCTGTACGTAGCAAGGGTTAGCGAAGTAAGCGCCCTTACGGTAGCACTGAACGGCTGCTGTACAGTTGCAACCCATAGCGTTTGTAGAGAGGAAGTATGCGTTGCCGTAACCGCCGGTAGCGATTACTACGGCGTTAGCCGAGAAGCGCTCGAGCTTGCCGGTAATGAGGTTCTTAGCGATGATACCGCGTGCGCGGCCGTCTACGATTACTACGTCTTCCATCTCGTAGCGTGTGTAGAGCTGTACGCGGCCCGTGCTCACCTGCTTAGAGAGTGCTGAGTAGGCACCGAGGAGGAGCTGCTGGCCGGTCTGACCCTTAGCGTAGAATGTACGTGACACCTGAGCACCACCGAACGAACGGTTGGCGAGCATGCCGCCGTACTCGCGTGCGAATGGTACGCCCTGGGCTACGCACTGGTCGATGATGTCGTTTGACACCTCTGCCAGACGGTATACGTTAGCCTCGCGTGCACGGTAGTCGCCGCCCTTCACTGTGTCGTAGAACAGACGGTATACTGAGTCGCCGTCGTTCTGATAGTTCTTAGCTGCGTTGATACCGCCCTGAGCGGCGATAGAGTGAGCGCGACGCGGTGAGTCCTGGATGCAGAAGTTTAAAACGCGGAAACCCATCTCGCCGAGGCTGGCTGCTGCAGAAGCTCCTGCAAGACCTGTACCTACAACGATGATGTCGAGCTTGAGTTTGTTCTTGGGGTTCACCAGACGCTGGTGAGCTTTATAGTTGGTCCACTTCTCGGCCACTGGGCCTTCAGGGATTCTTGAATTAATTGTCTTAGCCATAATATGAATTATGAATTTTGATTTTTGAATTTTGAATTAGCAGCAGAGGCTCGGTGCGCAACCAAGGGCGAACAATACTACTACTACGAGGAAGCCGAGGACGAGCAGGGTTGAGTAAACCTGGCTGATCACCTTCCAACGGTTGAACCATACCTTGCCGTTCCAGCCGAATGTCTGCATTGCGCTCCAGATACCATGTGAGAGGTGGAACCAGAGGGCTACGAGCCATACGATGTAGAGCACTACGAATACTGGGTTCTGGAAGGTCTCCTTGATCCACTCGAAACCGTCTGCCGGACCATGGATGCCCTCGAAACCGAGAAGCTCTGCGAACATCATGTTGTACCAGAAGTTGAAGAGGTGGAGCAACAGACCGAGCACTACGATGATACCCAGAACGAGCATGTTCTGCGATGCCCACTCAACGCTCTTAGGCTTTGCTGTAACCTCGTAACGAGAATTGCCACGGGCTGCGCGGTTCTGCATCGTGAGCCAGAAGGCGTAAACGAAGTGGAGAACGCAGAGGGCTGCAAGACCGATTGTTGCTACTACGGCATACCAGTTGGCGCCAAGGAACTCACAAATCATGTTGTAACCTTCTCCTGAGAAGAGAGCGACAACATTCATTGACATGTGGAATGTCAGGAATAGAACAAGTGCGACGCCGGTGATGGCCATCACTACCTTTCTACCGATTGATGAATTGATTAACCACATAAATGATTTGAAATTTAAATTATTAAATGATAAAATTATTGATATTTTATGGTTCGTCAAAGGGGCGTTGCGGAGGGCTTTCCGTTAGTAGTCGTGGGGCGCTCGGAGGGGGTCTGCGTATAGTTTTTTAGGGTGTCTCTTCGCGCGTATACTATTTAATAGGTAGAGCCACATCGTTTCAAGTTGCAAAAATACTGAAAATTGATGATAAATCAAATTATTTCACATCAAAAATCGATTTTATTTCTTAATTTTGCGAACATAAAAGGATGCACGGCGTAAACCCACTGTGTATTGCAGCGCAATCTTCACGGTTTACTTCCTCACACCAAGTCGTCGGACAGCGGACGGAATCCGACCGGACGGCGGACGGAATCTGATCGGACGGCGAACGGTATCCGATCGGGCGGCGAACGGTATCCAGCAGGGGGTGCAGCTGTCTCAGCTGCACCAACAAAGCAGACAGGCACGTTCGCTCGGTTGGTGCACTTCTTACTCGGTTGGTGCGCTTATTGTTCGGTTGGTGCACTTATTGTTCGGTTGGTGCACTTGAGACAAGTGCACCCCCTAAGAGGCACCAACATCTGTGTA
>ERZ1504466.393-NODE-393-length-8022-cov-6.523786_pt1 | contig 8022 bp, 8 predicted proteins | sample MGYA00574783_ERZ1504466 | MGnify/ENA primary metagenome ERZ1504466 (study PRJEB39906, sample SAMEA3182082) | gut metagenome | biome: human; feature: gut; material: Stool; isolation source: human stools | place: Canada | collected 2012-12-04 ... | reverse complement strand
ATCTAGTACGGTCTCGTGGGCTCGGAGATGTGTATAAGAGACAGAGCCCGCACTCGTTCAAGCTCCGGCGCGTTTGCGGGCGAATGTGCCGAGCAACTGATTGAGAGCCGCGAGCGATGTACTGCGGCGCGGCGTTGCGGGGGTCTCGGGGCGAAGCCCACAGAAAGGTAAGCACACATCGGTTTTGCGCAGCAAAACTGCTTGCACTTAAAAGTATTGGATTTTTGATGGCAGGCAAGAAAAAGGCGCGCAGGAATGCATCCGCATTTCAAGCGCTTTTTTCGCAGCATGGCGCAAAAAGACTTACTTTTAAGCGATGCTTGCTTGCCTTTTTGTGGGCACAGTTTGCTTTTCTTTTGCAGGCGTTTTCTTTTTCAAATAAAAAGAAAATGCCGAAATGCGGGTAGTATATATCGTTTGATTATGGTGTGTAGCGAAGGTAGAAACCAATTAGCAACAATTCAGCCTTACTATAACTTTGTATCGGCTTCGCCGATATCGGACAGCCGCAAGGGCTGTCCCTACGAAGTACGCGGTCTAAAATTTGTGCGAATTTTGAAAGGCGAACGAAGTTCGCCCCCTATGGTCTGCAAAACGGGCTTTTCCGAAGATTTCGTGTCGCTCGCGCGGCAGCGGTGTGTTGAGTCGCCGAACCCTACAAGCTACATATCAATAAAATTGTGCGGATTTCGCGACAAATCCCTGTTTGCCGAACCGATAAAAAGGAGCCGTCATTTTTGACAGCTCCTATACATTAATATATATTATATTATCTCTCGTCGGTCAGCGTTGCCGCCATGACAGCCTTTATCGTGTGCATGCGGTTCTCCGCCTCGGCAAAAACAACGGACTGTGCGCTCTCGAACACCTCGTCAGTGACCTCCATTGAGTCGCGCCCGAACTTTTCACCCATCTCTTTGCCTATCGTCGTTTTCATGTCGTGATAAGAGGGCAGGCAGTGCATGAACACAGCGTTCGGCGATGCCTTTGCCATGAGCTCGGAGTTGACTTGATAGGGCGCGAGGTCATTTATGCGCTCCTCCCAGACTTCAACAGGCTCACCCATCGAGACCCACACGTCGGTGTATATCACATCGGCGTTTTTTACTGCCTCGTCGGGGCTTTCGCAGAATTTTATCTCAGCGCCGGTCTGTGCGGCAATCTCCATGCAGGTGTCAATAAGCGCCTTGTCTGGGAAATATTTCTTCGGCGCGCAGGCGGTGAAGTTCATGCCCATCTTCGCACAGCCGACCATGAGCGAATTGCCCATGTTGTATCTGGCGTCGCCCATGTAGACGAAGTTGATGCCTTTGAGGTGCCCGAACTGCTCTTTTATCGTCAGAAAATCCGCGAGGATCTGCGTCGGGTGGAACTCGTTCGTCAGACCGTTCCAGACGGGGACGGTCGCATACTGCGCGAGCTCCTCGACTATCGACTGGCCGAATCCGCGGTATTCAATGCCGTCATATATGCCCGAGAGCACGCGCGCCGTGTCGGCGATGCTCTCTTTTTTGCCTATCTGCGAGCCGGAGGGGTCGAGATAAGTCGTGCCCATGCCGAGGTCGCGCGCCGCGACTTCGAAGCTGCACCTTGTCCTTGTGCTCGTCTTTTCGAATATCAGCGCAACATTCTTGCCGTCGCATATTTTGTGCGGTATGCCCGCCTTCTTCTTCGCCTTGAGAGAGGCGGCGAAGTCGATAAGATATTCAATCTCTTCGGGAGTGAAATCCAAAAGTTTCAAAAAATCTCTGTCTTTGAATGTCATGTTCAAGCCTCCTTGTCTGCACAGACTTCTTTTATAACGCCGACTGCCTGTTCGAGCAGCTCCATGGGAATGTTGAGCGCCGGGAGCAGTCTGACCTTGTCTTTCGCTTTGATAACGAGAACGCCTTTCTTTATGCAGGCGTTTATGACCTCGGAGGCGTCCTTTTCGGTCTTTATGCCGATCATCAGTCCGAGTCCGGTTACTTCTTTTATACCCGGCGCGCCGCTGAGTTCCGAAAATATATATTCCGACCTCTCACGGACTCCGGCGAGAGTCTTTTCATCGAGCCTCGAAAGAATATTTATCGCGCCGGCGCAGCATATCGGGTTGCCGCCGAAAGTGGAACCGTGGGAGCCGGGGGTGAGAACATCCTTTGTCTTTTCGCTGAACAGCGTAGCGCCGAGCGGCAGACCGCCCGCGAGTCCCTTTGCGGTCGATACGATGTCGGGGAATATGCCGTAGTTCATGTAGCTGTAGAGCTTGCCGCTTCTGCCGTTGCCTGTCTGAACCTCGTCGCAGATGAGCAGAATGTCGCGCTCGCGGCAGATTCTTTCGAGCGATTGGAGATAGTCTTTGTCGAGCGGCATGACGCCGCCCTCGCCCTGAACGACTTCAAGCATGACCGCGGCGCAGCGATTTTCAAAGAGAACTTTTTCAATCTTCTCGATATCATTTGGCTCAACATAGATAAATCCCTCAGTCAGCGGCAGAAAATCCTTGTGGAACACATCCTGCCCCGTTGCGGCGAGGGTGGTTATCGTCCTGCCGTGGAAGCTGTTTTTCAGTGTAACTATGTTGTAGCAGTCCGCGCCGTGCTTCTCTGCGGCGTATTTTCTCGCTGCCTTTATCGCGCATTCGTTGGCCTCCGCGCCGGAGTTCGAGAAGAAAACTTTTTTCATGCCCGTGCGGTCGCAGAGCATCTGCGCGAGCTTCACGCAAGGCTCTGTGTAGTAGAGGTTCGACATGTGCTGAATTTTGCCCGCCTGCTCGGTTATCGATTTTATCCATTCGTCGTCGGCTATGCCGAAGGTGTTGACCGCTATGCCCGAGGACAGATCGGTGTATATCTTCCCCGCGTCGTCCCAGACCACGGAGCCCTTGCCGCCCTCGATGGTCAGCGGGAACCTCGCATAAGTTCCGGCTATGTATTCCTTGTCCTGCTGCTGTAATATATCCATTATATCTCCTTTTATGCCGTGAACATCGTGCCCATGCCTTCGTCTGTCAGCATTTCTATAAGTATCGAGTGCGGTATCCTGCCGTCAATAATGAAAACCCTGTGTACGCCCCATTTTATTGCGTTGATGCAGCATTCGGCTTTCGGAATCATGCCGCCGCCGATGATGCCGCTCTTTATGAGCGCGGGAACTTCGTCCGCCTTTATGACCGAGATGAGCGTGTCCGGGTCGTCCTTGTCCTGAAGAATGCCGCTGATATCCGTCATGGATATAAGGCTCTCCGCGTTGAGCGCGCCGGCTATCTTCGCCGCGGCGGTGTCCGCGTTTATGTTATAGACATTGCCCTCGCTGTCGCAGCCGACGGTCGAAACGATCGGGATATATCCCTTGTCGATAACGTCGAGTATCGGCTGGATATTTACATTTGTTATCTCGCCGACGAAGCCGAGCCTCTCGTCTTTCATCTTCGCTTCAATCATGTGGCCGTCTATTCCGGAGAGCCCCATCGCCTTGCCGCCCTTGTTTTCAACGAGGTTGACGAGGCTTTTGTTGACCTTTCCGGCGAGCACCATCTGCACTATATCGGCGGTCTCCTTGTCCGTGACGCGCAGACCGTTGACGAATTCACTCTTCTTGCCGGTCTTTTGGAGCATATCCGTTATCTCCGGGCCGCCGCCGTGAACCAGAACGACTTTTATGCCGATGAGCCAGAGCAAAACGATGTCGCGCATGACGGAATCCTTGAGCTTTTCGCTCGTCATCGCGTTGCCGCCGTATTTGACGACGACTATCTTGCCTGCGTAATCCTGTATATACGGCAGCGCGTGGACAAGAACCCTTGCGCGCTCCGCGTTTGAAATGTTCATATCTTTCCCTCCGTTTTTCGCAATCAGGTGCGGTAGTCGCCGTTTATCCTGACATAGTCATATGTCAGGTCGCAGCCCCACGCCGTTGAAGATGCGTCGCCGCTCTTTAAATCAACAAGAATATCTATCTCATTTTCGGAGAGTATCTCTTTTGCCTTTTCCTCCGAAAAATCAACTCCCGCGCCGTTTTCGCAGACGAGGATCGAGCCTTTATCTGACTTGAACCAAACGTCGATTTTGTTGACGTCAACATCCGCACCGCTGTAGCCGATGGCGCAGAGAACCCTGCCCCAGTTGGCGTCCGAGCCGAACATGGCGGCTTTCGTCAGCGACGAGCAGACTACGCTCTTTGCAACAGTCTTGGCGGTATCTTTATCTTTTGCGCCGCTGACCTTGCATTCGAGCAGCTTCGTCGCGCCCTCGCCGTCGGCGGCAATCCTGCGACAGAGCCACACGGTTATGGTATTGAGGGCTTTCATGAATTCATTGAAGTCTTCGCCCTCTTTGTTGATCTCTTTGTTCCCGGCGAGCCCGTTTGCGAGCACTGTCACCATGTCGTTTGTCGAGGTGTCGCCGTCGATACTTATCATATTGAAAGTTTCCGCAATGTCCGAAGACAGAGCTTTCTGGAGCATCTCGCTGCTTATCGCACAGTCGGTGGTTATGAAAACGAGCATCGTCGCCATGTTGGGATGAATCATGCCCGAGCCCTTGGCGATGCCGCCCATTTTGCATTCAACTCCGCCTATTTCGAAGCTGACGGCAATCTCCTTCGGAATTGTGTCGGTCGTCATTATCGCCTCTGCCGCCTGGTCTGAGTGGTCGCCGAGTCCTGCTTTCAGAGCGGGTATGCCGGAGGCTATCGGGGTGATGTTCAGCGGCTGACCGATAACGCCTGTCGAAGCGACGACGATGTCGGCGGGCTTTATTCCGAGCACGGACGCGAGCAGGTCGCTCGTGCGTTCGGCTATCTCAACGCCGTTCGCGTTGCAGGTGTTCGCGTTTCCGCTGTTGCATATGACCGCCTGCGCCTTGCCGTCTGCGATATGATTTTTCGTGACGACCAGCGGCGCGCCCTTGACGAGGTTAGTTGTATAGACAGCCGCCGCGTTGGCGACTTTTTCGCTGTATATGAGCGCGAGATCGCGCTTCGTCCTGTTCTTGCGGATGCCGCAGTGAACGCCGGAAGCCTTGAATCCCTTTGCGGCGCAGACGCCGCCCGATATTATTTTCATTTTATTTTACCTCCTCAGATATCAAGTCCGAAAGCCTTGTCCTTGCCCATGACAAGGTTCAGATTTTCGAGCGCGGCGCCCGATGCGCCTTTGCCGAGATTGTCGTATACGGCGGTCAGCAGTATTCGCTCATCGTTGCCGTAGACCGATATTTTCATGCCGTCCGTGCCCGAGAGCGCGCCCGCGCACAGAAAGCTGTCGTTGTCCGATTTGTCGCAGAATGTCACGACGGGACCCTGATATTTCGCTCTGTAGATGTCGGCGATTTCGCTTGAAGAACAGTTTATCTGCTCCGCGAACAGCGGCACTGTGACCTGCATTCCGCTGTAAAAATCATCGACCACGGGGCAGAATATCGGGGCGTTTTCAATGCCCGTTATGCCTTTCATCTCTTTTAAGTGCTTGTGCTGCTGAGTCAGCCCATACTGTCTGGGGGCAAAGAGCAGGGGAGATTTATCCTCGCTCTCGTATTCGGCAATCATCTTCTTGCCGCCGCCGCTGTAGCCGGTCAGAGAATAGCAGCTGAGCAGTGCATCATTTCCGAGCACGCCCGCTTCGACAAGCGGATAAACAAGCGCGATAAACCCGCCGGCGTGGCAGCCGGGGACGGCGATGCGTTTGGAGTTCTTTATCTTATCTTCAAATTCTGCTGACAGCTCCGGGAAGCCGTAAGCCCAGCCCTCGCTCGTGCGGTGCGCCGTCGAGGTATCTATAATAACAGTGTCCGGATTTTCAACCAGTTCGACCGACTCAACTGCGGCGGCGTCCGGCAGGCAAAGAAAAGCGACCTGTGCGCTGTTCAGCGCCTGCTTGCGGCTCTCGGTATCTTTTCTCTGCTCCTCGCTGAGCGTTGTCAGCTCAACGTCGCTCCGTTTCATCAGTCTGTCTTTTATTCTCAGCCCGGTCGTGCCGGCGCTGCCGTCGATAAATATTTTCATGGTGTCTCCCGCTTAATGCGCTTTCGGCGAACACGGCGTTTATAAAAACGATCCAATATTCGCCGACAGTGCAAAATTATTCAACTATTTGACTAATAATATACTACTATATGCATAAATATTCAAGTGTTTCAGCAAAATAAATTCAATTTTGTCAATCTGTACCATACCTTCGTCCGTTGGCAAACAGCTTTGTAAAAATTGACAAGAGAATAGGAGAGAGGGTGAATAAATGTATATCGGTTGTTCAGATACAATTAAAAACAGGATATCTCCTTGTCGGAGATATCCTGTTTAATTTTATTTCGCAAGGAATCTTGAAAGGAACTCCTGCGTCTTGGGATCCTGCGGATTCTCGAAGATGTCCTTCGGGCTGCCCTGCTCGCAGATGAGTCCGTCCGCCATGAATACGACATTCGTTGAAACGTCGCGCGCAAACGCCATTTCGTGGGTGACAACTATCATCGTCAGACCTTCTTTGGCGAGGTTGCGCATGACTTCGAGCACTTCGCCGACCATCTGGGGGTCGAGTGCGCTCGTCGGCTCGTCGAACAGCAGAACTTCTGGCTCCATCGCAAGCGCGCGGGCTATTGCGACGCGCTGCTTCTGACCGCCGGAGAGCTGGGAGGGCTTGGCGTTGATGTAGGGCGCCATGCCGACCTTTTCAAGATAATGCAGTGCGGAAGCCTTGGCTTCGGCTCTGGACTTCTTGAGAACCTTCGTCTGACCGATCATGCAGTTCTTGAGAGCGGTCATGTTGTTGAAAAGATTGAACGACTGGAACACCATGCCGACGTGCGAACGGTATGCGCTCGCGCCGCCTTTTATATTGTCGATGTTCGTGCCGTGATAGAGTATCTCGCCGGAGGTCGGAGTCTCAAGGAGGTTTATGCAGCGGAGCAAAGTTGATTTGCCCGAGCCGGACGCGCCGATGATGCTCGTGACATCGCCGGGATTGACCGAAAAGTCAATGTCGCGCAGAACTTCGTGGCTGCCGAAGGTCTTTGAAAGATGATTTATCTGTAAAATAGGCTCTGACATTATCTTCCCTCCTTCTTCTTGGCCTTTTTGACAAATGTGTACATTCCGCTGGTGTGGGCGAGAGTGTCGGTGGTCGAGAGATCGAAGTTCTCCGGACCGTCAAGCTTCTTCTCCCACAGTCTGAGGATAAGCGAGCAGATGACCGTCATTATCAGGTAGATAGTCAGCGTTATAACTGCCGACGGGAAGTAGACATACTTTGCGCCGACGATAGCCTTGTGAGCCGCGAAGAGCTCGGCGTAGCCGATAACGAACATGACGGAAGTATCCTTGATGTTGATTATGAGGTTGTTGCCTATCTGCGGGATGATATTGCGTATGGTCTGCGGAAGAATGACATAGAGCATGGTCTTGAAGTGGTTCATGCCTATGGACATTGCGCCCTCCGTTTGACCGACGTCTATCGACATTATACCGCCGCGGACGGTCTCTGCCATATATGCTCCGGTGTTGATGGAGACAACGAGATATGCCGCGAAAGTCGGTTCAAGGTTTATCGCACCGTTCGAGAAGTAGGGCAGGGCGTAGAAGATGAATATCGCCTGGATTATCATCGGCGTGCCTCTGAAAACTTCGACGTAGATACGCACTATAGCCTTGACTATGCCGAGGATGACCCGCTTTACGATATTGTCTTTTTTGCCGCACGGAATAGTCTGGATTATTCCGCAGACAAGGCCGATGAGGCAGCCTATGATTGTCGCTATAACAGCGAGCTCTATTGTCTTGAGCGCACCGGTCAGATACTGCATTGAGCTATCGCTCCAGCACTGGACTATGTCGCTCCACAGCTCGGCAAGCTTGTTCATATCTTGTTATCTCCGTTCTGATTATTGTTGATTACTTTGAAAGGGGCTGAATTTTGGTAGCCTCGTTCATGATCTTGTTGAAGTCGTCGGCGGTCATGCCTGCAAGGGCGGAGTTGATCTTGTCCTTGAGCTCGGTGTTGCCCCTGTCTCTTATACACATCTCCGAGCCCACGAGACCGTACTAGATCTC
>ERZ1504466.385-NODE-385-length-8121-cov-7.411480_pt1 | contig 8121 bp, 10 predicted proteins | sample MGYA00574783_ERZ1504466 | MGnify/ENA primary metagenome ERZ1504466 (study PRJEB39906, sample SAMEA3182082) | gut metagenome | biome: human; feature: gut; material: Stool; isolation source: human stools | place: Canada | collected 2012-12-04 ... | reverse complement strand
GAGATGTGTATAAGAGACAGCTCTCACAGAGCCTATCGCTTCGGACATCAAGCCGTTCACAGCTGGTGCTCACCTCAGGTTCGGTTCGCACGACATCGAGGTGATCGAAACACCGGGACACTCGATGGGCAGCGTGGTGCTCTACATCAAGGACGAGCGCGTGGCCTTCACCGGCGACACTCTCTTCCGCGGTTCTATCGGCAGAACCGACTTCGAAGGCGGCAGTATGCTGATGATTATACAGAGTCTGCGCATGTTCGTGCAGTTCCCCGACGACATCACATTGCTGCCCGGTCACGGACCGAAGACAACAATGGGATACGAGTTGGCGCATAATCCGTACTTGGACCGATAAATGAAGGCAGAAAAGATAATTCTCGGCATCGACCCTGGCACGAACGTGATGGGATACGGCGTGCTGCGAGCAGTGGGCAACAAAGCCGAAATGCTGCACATGGGCGTGATAGACATGCGCAAAGACCACGACCCGTACTTGCGTCTGGGCAAGATTCACCAGCAGGTGACTGCCATTATCGACCGTTTCCTGCCCGACGAGATGGCTATCGAGGCTCCGTTCTTCGGCAAGAACGTGCAGTCGATGCTTAAGCTCGGACGTTCGCAGGGCGTGGCTATCGCGGCTGCCGTGGGCCACAGCGTACCCGTACACGAGTACGCACCGATGAAGATAAAGATGGCGATAACCGGACAGGGTCAGGCTTCGAAGGAGCAGGTGGCGGCGATGTTGCAGCGCCTGCTGCGCATTGACACCGAAGAGATGCCGAAACTGATGGATGCTACAGACGCCTTGGGCGTAGCCTACTGCCACTTCATGCAGCAGGGCAATCCCGTAAGCGACACGCACTATAGCGGATGGAAAGACTTCATCAACAAAAACCAGGACAAGGTGAGCCGCATCGGTCATTAAGCACGTTATCTATAATAAAATACACGTTTTATATAAATAAACAGAAAGCAAGTATGAAGAAACTGTTTTTAATATTGGCTCTCGTATGTATGTCGGTGGGCGCTTCGGCTCAGGAGATATACAACGAAGTGAAGAGAATCGAGAAAGAGGTGAAAGCTTTCGCTAACGACACCTCAAAAGATCTGGAAGCACGCAAGGTTGCTACCTTCAAATACGACGCCATCTTCTATCTTATCACAAAGGGCAGTCAGGAAGAACGCTTCAGCGAGTACGAACTTGGCGTGCAGACAAACGCTATGATCGAGTTCGTGAACCTCTTCGTGAGTCGTCTTAGCGAGATAAAGAAGGATAAAGATAAGGAGATGCTGAAGGCAAAGTTCCGTACAGCCACAATCAACAACTCGCTCTTCAACGATGTTGATAAAGAAGTGATATACAGCTATGTTGACAACGAGAACTACATAACCCAGTTCTCACTCGACACAGACTGGCCGAAAGCTTTGGCTGAGGTTACGGGCAAGTAATGCTCGGACATCCCGAATATATTAAGGGTGTATCAAAACTCTAAGTTTGCAGTTTTGATACACCCTTTTTGTTTTATTATACGTCAACGTCCGCCTTCAGGACTTTCTCCGAACAGACGTAGCTGACATTCTGTAGTGTTATCTCTTTCCACCATTATATTATTTATTGTACGCGCGTACATTGTTCTTTCGCCCGACTTTGCAGCAATCTTCAATGTGAGTGGTTTGCCGTCGGCGTGTGGAAAGGTATAGAGTTCGTAAACCGACTTGCCTTTGTATGCTGCGGGCTCAACGCTGCATACTTCGGTCTGACGCGAGTTTACATTGCCGCCGCCGGTGGACGGATCGAGCGTACTGCTGCCACCTGTGTAGAAGAACTGGAGCGAGTCTATTTCCTGAGGTGTGGCGTCGTTGATGGCTACACGCAGCTTTGCTACGACACGCCGCAGCGTTATGTCGTACGTACAGTTGCCGTTTACGTCGTACTGGTCGTAAAAGCAATAGGTATCAGTAAGCTTGTTCTTCTTGAACGTCACGGTGTTCAGCTTGGAGATGGTAGGCGCATCTTTGCCGTTCTCGGCTACGAACACGAAAGAATACGTACCTTTGGGCACTGCCAGCGCCACTTTTCCGAAGTCTTTGTCGGTACTGAGTTGCGTAATGGTGCGGTAGTTGCAGCGCTCACCGTCGGCATCGAACACCGAAAAGCTCAGGCGCTTGCACACATCTCTCAGCGCCGTAGACCCTGCACTTGCCGACTCTACGCCGAGAACATTGAAGCGTACGGTGACGGTCTTCGCCTTGTCGCCCTTATTGTCCTTATCGTTCTTGTTGTCAACCACAACATCTTCTGTCTCTTCGCCGTCTTCTGCAAACGGCTTTTCGCAAGAAGCTCCGACAAGCATTACGGCTGCGATGAAGAACCGCACCAAAACATTCTTTATATTCATAGGTTGTAGTTTAAAAGGTTTGTATCAAGGCTGCAAGTGGTAACTATCTTTGTCGTTACCACTTGGGCTTTCTTCCCTTATAGCCGCCCTTCTTGTTGTCGCGACTGTTAGGATTGCTGCGATTGTCGCGAGCATTATAGCCGTTGCGAACGTCTCTGTTGTTACCAGAACGAGCGTCTCTTCCGTTATATCCGTCACGAGCATCGCGACCCTCGCGAGCGTTGCGGCCCTTGCGAGGTTCGCGTGAGTTGAACTCATCTCTATTGTCGCGGTGTTCGAACTCGGGGCGTCGGTTGTTGCCGAAGTTGCGGCCATGATTAGGTGCTGGCACACCGGCGTAGAGTTTCTGAATGAGGTCTGCCCTGCCGATGCGGCGCAGTTCCTGCTCGATAGCTCGGCGCTCCTCGGGTTTATACCAGAAGAAGAACTGGCGCTGTGCGAGTTTCTCGCGCGGAGTCTTGGCGCTGAACACCGGTTCCAGAGTATAAGGGTCGTAACCCGTATACCAAGTCTCGGTGCTGACGGTCATAGGCGTAGGCGTGAAGTCCTGAACCTGCTCCAGATGGAAGTCGAGTTGCTTTGTGAGCACCGCAAGTTCGGCCATATCCTCCTCACGGCAGCCAGGGTGCGAGCTGATGAAGTAAGGAATTATCTGCTGGTTGAGATGCTCCTCACGGTTGATGCGGTCGAAGATGCACTTGAACTCGCCGAAGAGCTTGAACGACGGCTTGCGCATGAGCTTGAGTACCGCATCTGACGTATGCTCTGGCGCCACCTTGAGGCGTCCGCTCACGTGCTTGGTGATTAGTTCGCGTGTGTACTGGCGTGCTACGGCGTTGATAGCCTCGTCCTTGCTGCGATGGAGCAGCAGGTCGTAGCGCACACCGCTGCCGATGAAGCTCTTCTTGATGCCGGGCAGAGCGTCGACGGCGTGATAGATCTCGAGCAGCTTAGAGTGGTCGGTGTTGAGGTTGGGGCACACCTGCGGATGGATGCACGACGGGCGCTTGCAGACGGCGCAGGCTTTCGGGTTGTTGCCGTGCATGCCGTACATGTTAGCCGACGGACCGCCGAGGTCGGAGAGGTAGCCCTTGAAGTCGGGCATCTCTATCACCTTCTTCACCTCCTCCACGATGCTGCGCTTCGATCGGCACGCAATGAACTTGCCCTGATGCGCAGAGATTGTGCAGAAAGCGCAACCGCCGAAGCATCCGCGATGCAGATTGACCGAGAACTTTATCATCTCGTAAGCCGGTATGCGCTTGCCCTTATACTTAGGATGCGGCAGTCGGGTGTAAGGCAGGTCGAACGAGCGGTCGAGCTCTTCGGATGTCATAGGCGGATAAGGCGGATTGACAACGGCGTACTTGTTGTCGACAGCCTGCAGCAGTCGCTGCGCGTGCATCTTGTTCGACTCCTCCTCGATATGTCGGAAGTTTTCTGCCTGCGCCTTCTTGTTGCGCAAGCACTCCTCGTGACTGTGCAGCACTATGTCGTCGGCGCCAATGCCGTTAGGAACCTCGTCCTCGCGGCAGAGATAAACAGTCTGCGGAATGTCGTGAACGGCGCTGATTGGCAAGCCTTCGGCGAGGTTGCGACAGAGCTCAACGATAGGTTTCTCGCCCATTCCGTAGATTATCATATCGGCGCCCGAGTCGCAGAGTATGCACTTCTGCAGCGAGTCCTTCCAGTAGTCGTAGTGCGTCAGGCGGCGCAACGACGCCTCGATGCCGCCGAGCACGACGGGCACGTCGGGGAAAAGCTGCTTCAGAATCTTAGTATATACAATGGTAGGATACTCCGGGCGGCAGTCGTGACGACCGTCCGGACTGTACGCGTCTTCGGAGCGCAGGCGCTTGCCGGCTGTGTATTTGTTCACCATCGAGTCCATGCATCCCGGCGCTATTCCGAAGAACAGATTGGGGCAACCCAGCTTCTTGAAGTCGCGGAAGTCGCCGTGCCAGTCGGGTTGCGGAACGATAGCCACGGTGTAGCCCGCGGCCTCAAGTGTACGACCAATCACTGCGGCGCCAAACGAGGGATGATCCACGTAGGCGTCGGCAGAAAAGAGAATGACGTCGACGGAATCCCATCCACGCAGTTCGATTTCTTTCTTTGTAGTAGGCAGCCAGTCGGTGAGCCTGTATTCTTTCATTGTATATTGTTTTCGTTATTAAATAGCCCGCAGGGAGATTACTGTGCGTTCTCCGCCGGAGCTTCTCCTTCTGCTTCTTCCTCTGCGTGAGCCGCAGCCCACTCGCGGTAGAGCGCAATGAGGTTCTGCAGTCCGAGAGCCTTCATATTGTTGTTGTAAATCACGTCGAGGCAGAGGTCGAGCAGATTCTTGTCGTTCTCAACGGCGTTCTCCAAGAGCGAGCGCACGTGGAACTTCAGTTTGTCGAGCACAGGCTCGTCTACGAATCCGTTACTGTCTACCAATGCGTCGAGCAGCGAATACTTTCTTATTGTCTCGAGATGGTTATCACTAATCTCCACACTTCTTGTGCCTGAGGCGTTTGCTTGAATTTTATACATGGCAATTCGTTTTTTGGTTATTATTACAAAATTAATTAAAACGGCTGACATAACCAAAACAATTCGTTTTTTTATCGAATGAATATACGATATAGCCTAAAGAGGCTTAATTTATGTAAAAAAAAGCGTCCGATATACCTCCACATATAATAGTTTTATTACTTTTGCAACATAATATAATACGATTATGAAGAAATTTTTGATAATGTCAGTAATGCTCATGGCAAGCGTATGCTTCGCTATGGCTCAGCAGAATCAGGCTTCGATCAAGTTCGACAAGATGATTCACAACTTCGGCACATTCTCTGAGAGCCAGCCTACACAGAAGTGCGTGTTCACCTTCACCAACGTAGGTACAGCGCCGCTCATCATCAACCAGGCTGTGGCAAGCTGCGGATGCACCATTCCTTCGTACACCAAGGCTCCTATCAAGCCGGGCGAGAAGGGCGAGATAAAGGTGACATACAACGGCACCGGAGCGTTCCCCGGCCACTTCAAGAAGACTATCACCGTGCGCACCAACGGCGTAACAGAGCTGACACGCCTCTACATCGAGGGCGTGATGAGCGAGAACAAGAAATAAACATACAAGCATTATAAACCTATACTGGGTGGGGAGAGAAACAAAAAGACGTTCTGCTCCCCACCCTTTTTCATTTAAACACGTACACTTATGATATTCTATTTCTCAGGAACCGGCAACACGAAGTGGGCTGCAAGCAAGACAGCCGAAGCGCTCGGCGACCAACTCATCGACATAGCTGCAACGCTGAAGCACTCCGACGGCGGTAGCACGTTCTGCTACGAACTGAAAGACGACGAACCGATAGGCTTCTTCTTCCCCGTACACGGATGGCGACCGCCATTGATAGTGAAGGAGTTCGTAAGCCGACTGCGCCTCAATCAGGCCGACCGCTTCTGCTACGTGGTGTGTACGGCGGGCGACAACGTGGGCGAGGCTGTAGACATTCTGGAGAAAGACCTGGCGGCGGTGGGCATCACCGTGCACAGCGCAATATCGCTCATCATGCCCGAGTCGTACGTCGGACTGCCGTTCATGGACGTAGACAAACCCGAGAAGGAGGCGAAGAAGAAGCGCGAAGCCGACGAGAAACTCTCACGCTTCATCGAAGACATACGCCAGCGACGCCACGGCGTGCGCGACATCCTCATCGGCAACTGGCCGCGCATCAACAGCCGCCTCATCGGCGATGTGTTCATACGCTGGATTATCAAAGACACGCCGTTCCGCGTTGACCCCAACCGCTGCATCGGCTGCGGACTCTGCACGCGTAACTGCCCAGTGGGCGACATGGCTATGGACGAGAACAAACACCCGGTATGGCTGCACAACGGCAAGTGCCTCTCGTGCTTCGCCTGCTACCACCACTGCCCCACAAGAGCTATAGAATACGGCGGAAGAACAAAGGGAAAAGGACAATACTACTTTGAAAAAGTAAAAAAGAGCGTTTAAAAATAAAAGAGTAAAAAAGTAAAAAGGTAAAAAGGGCGTTTAAAAGTAAAAAGACTTATCTATAATAAAAAAGTGGCGGAGGTCTCCGGCCTCCGCAGCAGTCAATTCAACACATTAATCGTTATAATCACATGTGTTATTGCTTGCTGCGGAGGCCGGAGACCTCCGCCACTATTATCAGACGGCGTTCGCCGTTCGCCTACAAATCAATATTCTCTTTCTCCGAAGATATACGTGCCTACGCGCACCATCGTAGAGCGACACTCGGCAGCGATGTGATAGTCGTGACTCATTCCCCACGAACGCTCGCAGAAAGCGTCGTCGTCGGCAAAGTAGCGCGCCTTCACCTCGTCGAAGAAGTCGGCTGCAAGCATGAACTCCTTGCGTATGAGGCTCTCGTCGTCTACGTGCGACGCCATCATCATCAGTCCGCATATCTGCACGTTATGCAGCTCGCGCCATTCGCCGCCCTCAAGCAGTTCGCGACACGCATCGAGCGACAGTCCGTACTTGGTCTCCTCCTCGGCAATGTGCAGCTCGAGCAACACCTTTATAGTGCGTCCGTGCGCAGCAGCCTGCTTGTTTATCTCGCGCAGCAGCTTCAGCGAGTCTACAGCGTCGATCATCGAGATGTACGGCGCTATATACTTCACCTTGTTGGTCTGCAGATGTCCGATGAAATGCCACTCAATGTCCTTCGGCAGCACCTCCACCTTGCGCGACAGTTCCTGCTCGCGACTCTCGCCGAACACGCGCTGTCCGGCGTCGTACGCTTCCTTTACGTATTCGGCAGGATGAAACTTACTGACAGCCACAAGTCGTACGCCTTGAGGGAGGCTGTCCGTCACCTCACGAAGTCTGTTTGCAATGCTCATACCTTACGGAGTTATTTGTTGATTGTTAGTATTTAACGTAGGAGGCTACGGCTTTCTTGCCGTAGCCATTGCATACTTGCGATGTTAACGAAGGAATGTCGTAAGCTCTACTGTTTGTTGCGATGCCTACAGCAGAAATGCCGTAGGCTCCTATAGTTCGCTATGCTTTAGCCTTCAAACTCGGGCTTGTCGTTCTTCTCTTCCTTCTTAACGGGCGCGTTGTGCTCAAACACGTCCATGATTTTTGTCTCAGAGATGTTGACAATTACATAGTCGATGGCTGTCTTGTCCATTGAGTCCTCGATATTCTTCACTGCTGCGTTGAAGTTAGCAGCCTGCACGAGGAAGTTAACAGCCGAACGCTTCTCCTTGCCAGTCTTCTCGTCGATAATGATGAACGAAAGCTTAGCCTTGTACCAGTGGTCGTCGGTTTCAGAGTCGCTGAAGAAAATCTCGCCATAAGCAGCCGGACTGATAGCCTTCACCTCAAATTCGCCCGTAGCGAACGGCTCCATCTCCTTGGTGATAGTCTCTTCAGCCTCGCCAAAAGTCAAAGCGTCTACTACATACAACTCACTTACCTTCTTCTGTCCATCCTCTGTCTGACGCTCGTAGCGTACTGTGGTTTCAAACCAGTTTGCTGTTCTTGATCTCATTATTCTTTTACGTTTATTGTTTTCAATCACTTTAATTACGGACGGCAAAAGTAATAATTAATTCTGAGATACGGAATAAACACGCCTGATAAATAATAATTTTTAATCACAATGGAGCCGCAGGATGGGCTCACCCGATATATCTAGGGGGAAAGCTTTTTGATTCTATAGAAAATTTATAC
>ERZ1504466.377-NODE-377-length-8332-cov-6.729733_pt1 | contig 8332 bp, 8 predicted proteins | sample MGYA00574783_ERZ1504466 | MGnify/ENA primary metagenome ERZ1504466 (study PRJEB39906, sample SAMEA3182082) | gut metagenome | biome: human; feature: gut; material: Stool; isolation source: human stools | place: Canada | collected 2012-12-04 ... | reverse complement strand
CTCTATTCGTCGGCAGCGTCAGATGTGTATAAGAGACAGTGCTACAATGGCGACGGGGAGCACTACTGCCACTCCTATCGGAATTAAAATCTCTATTAAGGCGTGTGCCAAAACTACATCCATAATCTTTTGTCGTTTTTAATTGTTATACTTGTTGTTCAATTCTACCGTTTCTTGCTGAAGCGGTTCATTTATATAACAAGTTACAGAGGCGAATGGTGACATTGTAGCAGCAAAAATACTGATTTTATTTCGAAAAACAACTACAGAAAGAACTCACTTGCTGAAAATACTAACAGCAAATTAAGCCCTATTGCCAGAGTGTGAAATCTGTGAGAGCATAAGTCAAATAAACTGCAAAGTAACTCAACGCATGAAGAACTGTTGCCACAGAGTTTTGTTTTCAATGATAATTCTTGCATGAACTTTTTGTTGAGCATAAATTTTTAAATCTCCGTTTACATGAGCATACACTACGAAATAATTCTTATTATTTTTTCGCAATAAGTTCGAGTTCGTACTCCTCAATAAGATTTGGCATTCCTGTTTGCTTCCTTCAAAAGTTACAAAAGCAGTTTTTTCTTCATCCAAAATATATAGATATTTTTGGGGTACAAAAAACTCTAACTTATACTTATTTTTTACAGTACCTTCCGCTTCTATTGATATTGGATAAGGTATCTTATATGCGGCAATCCCCAATGCTATAATAATTAAAACAATCAAGACCGTTCCTATACGAGTTAGTATAGGAGGTATATCATTCATAAAATGACGTGTCTCTTCACTTCTTAATTCAATTTCTTCCATTTTTATTTAATTCTATTTCCCGAGTTCTAACTGATTTTTTACAAGATTGTAATATGCCCCTCTCTTGAAGGTCAACTCCTCATGAGTTCCTACTTCAACAATCTTTCCTTTGTCCAATACGACAATTTGATCAGCATTCTTTACCGTGCTCAAGCGGTGGGCGACAATGACAACTGTTTTCCCCATATAGAACTGATTAAGATTTTCGACAATCATGCGTTCATTATTGGCGTCTAATGAATTTGTCGCTTCGTCTAAGAATATGTAATCTGGGTTCTTATACACTGCACGAGCAATAAGTATGCGTTGTTTCTGACCTTGGCTCAGTCCCACACCATTACGTCCAATTTTGGTATTGTACTTTAGTGGCAATGACATAATATAGTCTTTTATACAGGCTATCTCTGATGCAATTACAAGCCGTCGTTTGTCTATATCTTCGTTACCAATTGCAATATTGCGTGCTATGGATTCAGAGAAAATTACACCATTTTGCATGACGACACCACATTGTTTGCGCCACCATTTTTTATCCATTGCATTGATATTTGTTCCACCAATACATATATTACCTTCTACTACTGGATAGTAGCCAAGTATCAAACGAACGATTGTGGACTTTCCACTACCTGATGCTCCGACTATTGCTGTAACCTTTCCATATGGAATGTGTATACTAACATCGTCAATTATTTTGTTTTTACTATGCAGATTGTACTTGAAGGATATGCTTTTTAGACAAATCCCTTGCGTTTTGTCCTTTATAACAGAAAGCAAACCATCCTTGCCATTCTCATCATTTACATGGTGAATTTCATTTATACGCTCTAGACTAATTTTAACATCTTGGAGATAGTAAAAGAAATTCATTATATACTCAACAGGAGAATTTAACTGACCTATAATATATTGTATAGCAAGCATCATTCCCAATGTAATCTCGCCCTTGATTACAGATGTGGCTGCTACGACAGTAATCACAATATTCTTCAACTCATTGATGAATATACTACCAGCCTCCTGTATTTGCTGTAATTTTAATGAACGAATCTGTACTTTAAATAAGGATACCTGAGTATCTTCCCATTCACTTAGACGGCGTTGTTCACAGTCCTGCAATTTGATTTCTTGCATAGAGGAAAGAAACTCATACGTTTTGTCATTATTAACAGATTGTCTCTCAAACATTTCATAATCCAAAGTTTTCCTCTGATTTAAGAATATTGTCAGCCAGATACCATATAACAAGCTACCAAGCAAGAATACTATAAATATTGTTCTACTATATGATAGTAGAACGATAGAAAAAACTATAAATGTTAACACCGAAAAAAGGATATTCAATGTTTGTTGTGTTAAGAAACTGTTAACTCGACTATGATCACCTATTCGCTGCAAAAGATCACCCATTAGTTTTGTTTCAAAAAATGCCATCGGGAGTTTAAGCAATTTTACGAAGAAATCCCTTATCAAAGACATATTTACTCTTATGCTAATATGGAGCAGAAGCCATCTGCGGATGAAATCCACACACGTTCTACTCACGGTTAACATAAATTGTCCTAATAGTATAAGCCAAACAAATCCTATATCTTGATACTTTATACCCACATCCACAATTGCCTGTGTAAGGAATGGCAAAACAAGTTGCAGCAAACTTCCCACCAAGAGTCCTAAGATGATTTGGATGAAATATCGTTTATATTTGTTGATATACCCAAATAAAAATTTAAATGACCGCGTGTCCTTGATACCTTCTATAGTTTGCGTGTAAAACTCAGAGGTTGGGCTCAAGAACATTACAATGCCTTTTCCCTCATTGTTCGATTGCGTACTTATCCAATTGCTCTCAAACTCTTCTCTACCATATTTTACAAGTCCTTTTGCAGGATCAGCGATATAAAACGCCCTTTCCTTAATAACATTATACAAAACTACAAAATGTTTTTGCTTCCAATGAAGTACACAGGGGAAACTAGATGTTGACAAGTCTGACAGGGAAAGCCTTCCACATATAACGTTGAATCCTAAATTCTCTGCGACTTCCTTTAACCCAAGTAGAGATACACCTTCGGTCGTTGCATGGCATTGCTCGGCGAGTGCGGTTATTGACACGTTTTTACCAAAATGCCTGCATATCATGGCTAAACACGCGACTCCACATTCCATGGAATCGCGTTGATGTATGTAATGAAAACGATGAAACATATATTTACCTTTATAATCTCTTCTGCTCGTCCTTGCCTGCGCCCTTTCCCTTATATCTTGAGCGTTTGCTGTTGAAGAAGTAGTTCAATTGCAGTTCTACGCCGCGTGTATAGGATGTGCTGTTCTTGTTGCCCTCAACCCTCAGCGTGCGAATGCTCCAGCGGTCGCGCTGACCGTTGAAGATATCGTTCACATAGAGGTTGCAGGTGAGCGTTCCGTTGAGGAAGCTCTTGAACGCACGCATATTCACCGATGTGTACGACTTGTGCTCCTGCGATCCGCTGTCGTAAGCAGATACCGCAGCGCCTTGCAGAGAGAACCACAAGGTTTTGTTGATGACAAACCGGTTCATCAGACTCGCCAGGAACTGCGGCTTGCGCAACGCTGACAGATAGTCGTATCTGCGGGCGTCAAAGAACTGCTGGTCGTAGGCTAATATCAGTTGCGGCTGATAGAAGCCGAACTTCGGCTGCATGACGAGGGACACTGCGAGGTTCTGCTTGTGGTCGATGTTGCGCCAGTAAGAGTAGGAAGCCGCCTGCTGCTTGTAGATATCGTACATCCAGATCATGTAGTCGCTCGTATAGGTATAGTCCAGACTGAGGTTTATCCACTTCCACATCGCCATAAACTCCACCTCATGGTTGATAGCCGGCTGCAGGTCGGGGCTGCCGCTCTCGTAGGTGAAGCGGTTGTCGTACTGCTGATAGCTGCGCAACTGACTGTAAGAAGGTCGTTTCGTCTTCTTGCTGTACGCCATCTGTATCGCCCAGTCGCCCTTGTTCCATCCTACATAAGCGTTCGGGAAGAAGTCGTTGTACTCGCGGCTGACTTCCTTGTCGCGCACGCCAAATGAATAGAAGTCCGACTTCACGTGCTCGTATCTGATACCGGCACCAGCCATCCAGTTGCCGAGATAGAGTCCGTAGGTCAGAAATCCGGCGATGTTGTTCCCCTTCATCTTGTTCTCCGAATCGTCGATGTAGCCCTCGGGGTTGTGGCTTTCGGCATTCACATGCGAGCGGCTCTGCTCTGCTCCGAACGACAGTTCTCCCTTCCAGAGTACTCTCGTAGCCGTAGCCTTCCACGCCCACATCCTGCTGCTTTGACTCGACGATGTGTTGACGGTGCGTTCCTCAAGGGTAGAGCTTTCCTCTGCGATGTGCTGTCCTTGCTCCACCTTCGAATGAAAGTACGTACCGTCGAGGTCAAGATGCCATTTGCCTATCTGTCCTACATAATATATGTCGGCGTTCTGGTTGTTGCTATCGTAGTCGTATGCGGTCTTTTGGCTGACTTCGCCTTGCAGAACATCGTTTCTGAATACGTTATAGTTGGAATTCATCGACGCGTCATACTTCAATGTCTTGTTCAGACTGACTGACATGCCTACGGAATGGTCTTTGCTGAAGTCGTAGCTTAGACTTGCCGACGGCAGGAAAGACTGGGTGCGACAGGAGAACTCGCCGTGCTGAACGGTCTTTTGCTTATAGTCAGTCATATTCAGCACACTCGTGAAGTCGGTTTTCTCAGCAGAAAAATCGTTGTTGTAATAAGGATAAAGGTTCAGTTCGAAGCCTTTCTTGCGATAAGTGGCAGACACGCCTCCCGATTCGGCAAACTCCTTGAAGTAGCTGCCGCGAACGGGTACAAAGAAACTCATAAAGTCTTCAAGACGCTTGATGGTGGTGATGTTGATAACCGAGCCTACTCCTGCGCTATAGCGTGCGCCGGGAGCCGTGATCACTTCCACCGACTTGATATCCTTTGAGGTGAGCTGGCGTAGTTCGGTGTCGCTCTTCAACGGTCTTCCGTTTATATATATCAGCGGACTGCCTTTTCCGAAAACATAGACAGCTCCCGACGAGGTTACATTCACACGCGGCAACTCTGAAAGCACGTCGAGTGCTGTTCCTGCCTGCGAAAGCAACGATTTCTGAACGTCGAAACTCATTCCGCCCGGCGTCATCTTCATGGCTGGGCGTGCCGCTTCTACCACCACTTCCTTAAGAATGTGGCTGTCGTGGCAGATCACGATGTCGCCCATTCGTTCTTCCTTTACGGCAAGAAACCTTGTCTCGTATCCTACGCACGACACCTTCAGCAAGCAGCTGTCTTGGTCGTACGAGATAGAGAACGTGCCGTCGTCAGCCGTCGTCACGCCATTGATGTATGTGGAATCAGCCGAAAGTAATACTACGTTCACGTAAGCTATCGGCTTTAAGCTCTCGTTGACTATACGACCTGTCGCGTTCTGTGCTTTTGCAGCGATAACTGCCAAGCACATTGCGGTTATGATTAGTGCTCTTTTCATTGTGTGTTGTGTTTTACATGTTCGATTTCATTTTTATAACAGAGTAGAAGTGTTGATTAGTTATTCAGAGAGGATATCGTTTGGGCAGACTTGAACTTTTTCTTAAACGTCAACCATTGGGTCGGGTTTGCTTTGATATCACCAATCTTTTCAAGAATTCTTTCTATATGTTCACGATTCTTTTCGCATATACTCCGATTCGGGAACTCTGAATAATTTGAATCTGTGTCATTGTAGAACCACAAGTGACTACATCCTCCACACAGATTGTTTGCCCAACAATTATTACAGATAACATTATTTTTGAAACCGTACATGATACCAGGATGCTTATACAAAAAATCACCAGGAGTTGAAAATACATTTCCCGATGTAATAGAACCCAAATCGCAGTTTTCTTCTCCCGTATTCATATGACAAGGAAATATATGTCCTTCAATGGAAACTGAGAAATTTCGTTTATATAGTTGACACATGCTCTTAGGTTTCTTGGTTACAACTGCTCGGAGTACACTCAAAAATCCTTCTGGATAGTTATCATTTAGAATGTCAGAAGCAGTAAAGTCAGAAGTCTCGTTTTCAAACATGTTCTTCTCCATACTGTATTCGTCTAACACATCTCCAGAGAGATTAAAAGTTTCTTTCATGAAATCTTGGATACTCTTATGGGTATATCCTAGGAGTTTATGCTTCTCTGTAAATGTGGACTCATATTGAACAAGTAGTTTGGTATTTTTGCTGACTTGTTCTATAAAGCGAGTTATTCTGTCATAGCTACCGGCACCAGAGACATCTATTCGGTTGGCATCATTTATTTCTCTAGGACCATCTATACTTATGGTCAAGAAGCTGAAATATCTATTAATTATTTCCATTATTTGTGTCGAAAAAATTGTACCATTAGTAATGGCTCCAAATTTTGGTAAATAATTAATTTTTCCTTCTTTATACATAATATCAAACATATGGCACACATACATAATTACAGAAGGGTTAAGGAATGGTTCACCACCAAAAAAAACGATGTTTCGAATCTGTTTGAATTCACGGATGCAGAATTCAACGAATTCTTTTGCTGTTTCATGTGACATCAAACCACGGTCATTATTGTAATGCCCTCCTGAGGCATAACAATATTTGCACCGTAAATTACAATCGTTTGATACATGAAGTGTTATCCTGTCAATTATCATGCCATCCTCAGAGTTTTTAGGAATCGAAACAGAAGAAGGAAGTGTCTCATAAGACAGATTCTTTAAAAAAAGCTCCATTCGCTTAATTTCACTTTGAGACAAGTTACATGTTTTACAAACACTATCTATGGATGAACCGGTCTGAAGCATTTGTATAGCCGTGTATGCAAGCTTGTTTGTTCTTACGATATTATAAGTTGCCGGAATATATACATAGTAATTTCTGCCATTGTTAATCAAATGCAAATAATCCATATCATTACTTTTAAATGTATTCGATAATAATAAAAGTATCAAGTTCTGCAGCGCTACAGAACTTGAAATAAAGAGATGTCAGCGCAAAGGTTGGTCTTTGGTTCCGAGAGATTTCCCTGATGGAACATGATCCGATGGAGTCGTTTTTTCTATTGGCTTAGAATCGGTAGAACCCTGATCAATGGAACCATTACATTTTCCGTTACAGATACCACAGCCACCATCAGTGCTACACTTTCCGTTTGTAATCACGCACCCAACGTACTTGATTTCTGATCCGCCCATAACATTCTCAAGTTCCGTAACATCCATGACTTCATAACTAAGTTTGTTCATATGTTATAATTTTATCGCCATCTTACAGCTTTTGGCATTGCTTCCCCGGTTTTTACCGAGTAATAATTATGTCGACTAATTATCCTTTCACATGCAAAATTATATACATTATGACATTTTGCTTAACACAAAAGTGTGTTTTATCAAAAACACATAAAAATTTCACACTTTTGTGTTTTTTATATACTTATCAACAGACCGTATTTATTTTTATGTGTTAAATATCTCAAAGTGGTGGCTTGAACAGAAATATTTAATTAATTTTGTAAAATAAACAAATAACATATTATGTATGAGCACCAAGACTAGCGATTCCTTTTTATTAAATAATACCATAGAAAATGTTACCGACGAAGATTGTAAAAAAGTAGCTCATCTTGTTGATGCAGCTAAGGCATTTGCAAGAAGCACCTATCAATGCGTCTACATTATAGACTATTATAAAAAGAGTATTGTTTACGCCTCTGAGGCTTTAGCTGCTTTGTGTGGAGAACCAGTGTCAAAAATACAGGACTTTGGCTATAATATATATAGAGAACATGTGTCGCATAATGAATTAGAAGTATTGAAAGAATTATACAAAAAAGGGAGCGATTTATTTTATACATTTCCTGTATCTGAAAGAATGGATTATTCTATTCAATATGATTTCCATATTACAAACGGTAAAAAAGCCTATTTAATTCATCATACTATGACTCCTCTAAAATTAACCAATGATGGAAAAATTTGGTTAACCTTATGCACCATATCCCTGCCTTCTATTAACACTTCTGGCAAGTGCCTCATTAAAAAAGAAGGAGATAGAACATACTATCAGTATAACTTTGGGAGCCATAAATGGGAAAAAAAGACATCCAATGTTCTTTCAGATACAGAAAGAGAAATTTTGGCTCTTTCTGCCCAAGGATATGTAATGGCGGATATTGCGAACATTATGTGTAAATCAATAGATACCATCAAAACATGCAAACGAAATTTATTTGCAAAACTTGGCGTAAAAAATATTGCGGAAGCTTTATTTTATTCAATTAATCATAAACTCTTGTAAACTTATTATAATAGTTTCCATTAGCCTCCGCAGCATAAGTCGGATAGCCTCATACTTTTGGCACACTTTTTGCGCAAACGATATTTGCACGTTTTGACCCTTCATATCTCGTAAGCGTATCCGCGATGCAGCCTTGTCCATATTTTTTTATCTCTTTACCTTTGC
>ERZ1504466.359-NODE-359-length-8653-cov-5.355083_pt1 | contig 8653 bp, 8 predicted proteins | sample MGYA00574783_ERZ1504466 | MGnify/ENA primary metagenome ERZ1504466 (study PRJEB39906, sample SAMEA3182082) | gut metagenome | biome: human; feature: gut; material: Stool; isolation source: human stools | place: Canada | collected 2012-12-04 ... | reverse complement strand
TTCCCCCAGCACTTGAAACTGTTCGTATGCCTGTTTAAGTTCTTTCGCCCAGGTTATCTGCGATAGCTGCGTCAAGGCCGGATCGGACACCACCCACTGGCCGAACGCCGTACAGTAAAAGCACATCATCACAAGCAAACTACATAGACATTTCCGTTTCATAACTTTTCTGTTTTAATTGTTTATACTTCTCTATGGCCGTTTCCATGCTTCCGGCCTCCTTGTAAATCTCCTGCAATTTGTTCCATTTCTCGCCGTCGGTCTGGAATGCAAGCAATTTTTCCGGTGAAAGCTCCAGGCGTACCACCGTTGCATAACTATCCATAAACCGGATGAATATCTCCGAATACGGCCGTACCCCTGAAAAGTCGTTACGGATCGACTTCATCAGGTTTACGTGGCTCCGGTTCTTGATATGGAACGCCTCTACCGTCTGGTCGTAAACGATCTCGTTGGCCGGAAGCACGTATAAGAGTTGCGTATTGGCGATAATGCCTTTCGTGTACTCGTTATCGGGAAGCTGCGCCAATGACTGGACGATCGTACCCACCGCCCCGTTTTCCTTGCGGAGTTTCTGGTAACAGAACGCCACCGTCGAATGTATGTCCGCACCTGAAAAGGTGTCCTTTATAGACTGGCTTTCTGCGTACTCGTCAAAGATCAGCATCCCCCTGACGGAACGATCCGAAAGGATCTTGTTCTCTATCGTATCGAAAAGGATTGTCATAATGACGGAAATCAGGAACGGATCTTTCTTTATCTTCGTCAGCTCAAAGACGATAAAATCCCGGTTCTGCATATCGTTCTCCAGTGGGGACGGCTTGCACACGTTCTCATAAAATCCCCCCGGCATAAATTCCGAACACACGTGCAGGAAGCTGTCTATATCGAAGTATTCCGGCAGGATATTCAAACGCTCATACAGTTTTTTCCCCTCTCTTTGGACGTACCTGTAAAAGTCCGGGAAACAATGGCCGTCGGGAATATCCTCGTAATAACGGCAAATGATCTTTGTCAGCGAAACAACTTGTTTCGTGTCCTCCATGATCGCCTTAGACCGCCAGAATTTAAGCACCAGGTTTACAAGCGTCTTTATCTTCTCGTTGTCCGGCTGCTTCCCGGCCGTATAGAACGGATTGATCCCCAACGGGCTGCTGCCGTCATAATCAATATGCAGCGACCTGTCCGGGTACAACTGCGAAAGCTGGTAAAAGCTCTTTCCGAACTCGACGACGATCTGTTTATAATTCTGCTCGATGTTCTGCTGGATGATGTTCAACGACGTAACCGACTTTCCCCCACCCGTCGATGCGACGATAATCATGTTACGTGCCGGAATGCGTTTCTTATCTGCGTCCCAAACGTCCTTTCGAATCGGTGTTTGATACAGCCGTTCGTTAAACAAGATCCCCTCCTTGTCGCTGCGGAACGTAGAGTAATTGATCCCCATGCAGAGCGACGAATGCAGATCCGAAAGAAACAGGTAGTCCGGATTCAGGTTGTTTTCCCGGCCGATGATCGAGCCTATAAAGATATTATAAAGCCCCTCGTAACTTGGAATGTAATATTTAAACCCGGCGTTCGTGAAAATCATTTTTACCTGTTCCGTCTGTCGGTTCAGGATCGTTTCGTCATCCTCCAACAGCAACACGTTCAGGTGCGTTTTGCAAAGCACGTTTTCCTCGTTGATGATCTCCTGCTCATACGAGGCCAGGCCGTCATAACGGCTTTTTATGGCCTTGTCAAACTCCCGGTAACGGCCGAACAGCTTCACCCTCTCGGCCAGTTCCTCCCGGTAGCTTCCCCCGGCGAATTTCCATATCTGGTTTACCACATGGGAACAGGGCACATGAACGCCGATCCTTTCCAGCATCGACATATAAAGCTGGCTGTTTGCCTCCTGCAAAGTGCTGTCCGTAACATATACTTTCATCCTGTCGGGCAGATACCTTTCATCACAAACGGCAAAGAATATCCCTTTCTTCTGCCCGATCCTTATCATATCGGAACACTGTATATCCCTTAGTCCCTCGTCGTCATGGAAACCGTTCACGTACCGGAAAAGGTGCTGTTTCACCTCGGCCACGTTCAACGGCCGGATCTGCGTGCCACGGATATTCCGGATAATGGAAACTGCACTCTCCACCGATTCCAGAAACTCGGCCAGCCTGTCCCGGTCTGCCTTCGCCAGTTTCTCGCTATACGCCAACGGGTTGGCCTGGTACGCTTTTTCAAGGCTTTGCAGTCCCGAAAGCGTAAAGGACAATATGCAGAAGTGATGCAGGTATTCCCGTCCGTCGAAATACTTCCTTTCGGCCGTCTGTATATAGCCCTCCCCCTCGATCACATATTCCGGCTTGAATTTCCTGCGTAAAAACACGTCCTGCTTATGTATAAACCCGGTTCGGACATACTGGAAAGCCCGGAATAACTCGTTATGCCTTTCCTCCAGATCCGAGCGATCCAGCGAATAGGCCTCCGGCAATTCCAACAGGTAGGAAACGGATATTTCGCCGGATTTGGTAAGTATGGAAGATCCTACCGTATCCAAGATACAGTACGCTTGCGCTGCCGATATTTTCATAAAAAGAGTGTTTACAGGCTGTTTAACAGATCCTTATTCGATATGACAAATACCTGTCTTTTGAACTTGCCGAACTTGCGCTGCATGGAAAGGTTGATAAAGACGATCCGCAAGACCACAGAGGCGAACGCCCCGGCCACCAGCGAAACGATAAAGGCCAAAAAAGATCCCTCCCCACTCATGGCACTTGTCAGGAAGCCCACGACAAAAAGAACAATCACAGCCAGGATAATACAATAGATGCAAAAAAACTTCGTTCTCATTCCATGCACTTTCAGGGGTGTTTCCAGCCCCTTTCTAACCTGGAAGTCCATTAGAGGGACATTTTAAGTTTGCTATTGATAAGTGCGATAACGGCTGCAATGATCGCAAGCCCGATGATGATGTAACCAACTACCCAGAGTAAGTTTACAATACCCTCTTTTCTTGTTCCCTGTCCGTCCCGGTCTATAATCTTATCATAATTCATCACCACACCGATCCCCACTCCCACGATCAGGAGCATGGCGATCACCGGAACGGCATAATCACTAAGGAATGTGTTTACTTCATTTCTGATACCTCCAGTAGCCTGGAGCAAGATAAACAAAGGCGTTTTCATAAGGAGTTTATTTTTAAGTATTTAAGTAAATAAATTCTTATCCGGCCAATCCAAAAACAACCTTTGCTATTGCACTGGAGTTTCAAACTGGAGTGTATTTATACAATTATATTGTACAAAATCCATTCCAATTTGACATAATACACTACTGTTTTAATAAATACACTAATTATCAAACTTTTATAATTTTACCCCTTTTTTATATTCCACAAAAAAGTGTGGAGTTGTCCCACACTTTGTAGAATGTCGCCACACTTCCCTTGTTATTCAATGCCTTGTATATCCCTTATGATCTGCTGGTAATTTTCCTCTATATCCGAGGCCAGTACGGGATGCACGATCGGAAGCGGATCTTCCTTGTCCTCGTACATTTCAAACCTCAAATGAAAGTTCCTCATGTTGGAATGTGCCGCACTCCCCACGAACTCGCCCGATTTCAGGCTGGTAAAGAAATTCGTGTCGTATATTTCCTCTTTCTGCGTGGAAACTGTACGGCTGCGGTTCTCCCCTCCCCGGCTGCTTCCGGTGGTCTTTGAAACCCTCTGCCTCTCCTCTTTTCCAAAAACAAGCGGGTAGCTTTTCAAGGCCTCTATGTCCTTTGTCCGGCCAAAGAACTGGTTCCCGAAATTGGATTCTATCGAACTGCGGTCATATTTCCCGTATATCTTCTCGATCTTCGCCGCCGACTGCGTGAGGAAAACGAAACTGCAAAGGTATTCCCTTAGAACGGACGGCAGTTTCTCGAAATCGGCGATCCGGAACGTGGTCGCTTCATCCAGAAAGTAGAAGAACGGCACTTTGTTCGCCAGCGTGAAACGCCGGGACGAAATGGAAAGCATGAGCGATATAACCGGGGAAATCAGGTTTTCGATCTGATAGGCGTTCGATACGACAACCAATTTCGGACATTCCGGATCTATCAGGTTAAAGTCGAAATCATTTCCGGAAAGGACATAACACACCTTTTTTTCGTTGGCGAGCGTGCTTAGACTGTTGGTAAGGCTGCTTAGATAGCTGCTTTGCGTCTTGGGGCTGTCCTTTGCGTCCAGGAATGCCCCGGCCAGTACCCGGCTCTGGTGCTTGCCCTCCAGGAACGACGTTATCCGGACAGTTCCGGCCGAACAAATGAAATTAACGATATGGGGTATCGTGCAAAACTGCGGATAATCGTTATAAAACCGGATCGAAACGCCCCTTAATATCCCCAACGCCCCGTTAAACCACTCGTCCCGTTTGCCGTCCTTTCCCTGGTAGGCGGTCAGCATATCATCCATTAGCTGCAAGAACAAGGTTTCATTCTTCACCACGGAAGGACGTATCGGATTTGTCCGGTGCGTCCGTTCCATATCCGTGAAACTGATCTGGAAGCACCCATAAGGGTAATTATGTTTTTTTACCAGGTGTACGGCTGTCCTTGCCAGATCGAAATCCTTGTAATTATAGACAAATCCGGCAAACCCGGCCTGTATATACTGGCTTAACAAGGGCTTTCCTATGCTTTTGGTCTTTCCGGAGTTCGCCCCACCATAGACCAGGAAATTATCGAACGGATCGGCAAAGGTTATTTTCCTCCCTCCCCCGGCCGACAGTTCAAAACGGTATTTCTGTCCTTTTTGCTGCTGTTTCCCGGAATTTGGAAGCAACAGCACAACAACGATGATCCCCACCAGGCAGGCGATCCCTATAATAATATACATCATCATATCATAACTCTTTAAACGGGTTTAGAAAACTGCCGATCTGTTTTATCAGCATCATTTTTATATTAGCCGGGTTCTGTATAAGGCTGACGGCCTTTTTCACGTTGCCTACAAGCATCCTTTCCGTCCGGAAGCTATCCCCCAGGATCTCGTTTATCAGCTTTTGTTTGGCCTTACCACCGATAAACCCGACCGTCTTGTCTGCGCTTCGGTGCGTTCCCCTTTCCCTTTCCCGGCCTCCGGTATCTTTGGCGTACCCGGTAAAGGCAAGCAAATCCCGGCGTTCCATAAAGAAAGAACTTTCCCCCTTGATGTAGGTATAGTTTCCGGCCTCGTCCCTTTCGATCGTATATCCCCTCTCCCTCATGGCCTTGTTTATCTGCCTTACCGTCCGGTATTCGGGATTTGCCAGGCACTCCCTAAGATCCTCGTTCCTGACTGCGTACCCATGCTTGTATCGGTCTATCAGATTGATCTCATTCTCGTATGCGTATTTCCGGATCGCCGAAATCGGCACATAGGTTTTCGTTTCCCTATCAAACAGTACATCATAAGACACCTCTTTAAGCTCTTTCCTGTATTTCACCGGATCGGGTTCAGGCATGGGCGTTTCCGCTTCGTTTTCCGTTTCTTCCGGATGTGCCTCGCTCCCCGGCGTTTCCTGCTGTGGCTGCTGCGCTTCCTCCTTTGTTTCCGGCTTTCCGGTCACGCTTTTATCCTCTTCCGGCTCGATCGGCACTTTCTGGTATGTCAGGAAAGAAATATTCTTGGCTTCCAGGCCGTTTTCCCGGTAGGCCACGCCCTCCTGCTTGTACTTGTACAGGTTAAACCGTTCGATAATGCCCTCCATGTGGCGGCTCTCCAGTTTCGGATCGGCGAATTTTTTCAGATCCTTGTGCCGTATGCTCACCCGTTCACCCTCCCGTGAAAAGGAATGTACCCCTTTCCGTACCTTATGCGTGTAGCCTTGTTCTTTCATGGCTACGACAATCTGGTTAGCGGACGTAAAACGGTAGTTCTCCAACAGGTTTTTAAGCTCCGGGTTCTTGATCTTCTTCAAGACGGCTTCGGCCGTCGGTTCGCTTTTCACCAGGTTTATTTGATGCTCGTATGCGAACTGCCGGACGGTGGCGAACGATACCGTCGTATGGTTTTGTTCATCATAAACCACTTTATAAGCGACCTCTTTCAAGGCCTTTTCCCCCTTCTGTGCTTCATCTTTTACATATGTCGAGAAACTTATATCCTTTACCTGCAAACCGTTCTCCCTGTACCCGGCCGGGTTCGCCTCGTACTTTGTCAAGTCGAAACGTTCCGTTATGCTTTTTAGCTGCTCGTCAGACAGAGGTTGTTCGAACGCTTTCAAGAGCCTGTGTTCAACCTGGAACACTTCACCCTCCCGTGAAAAGGAATGCACCCCCTTCCTTACCTGGTGCGTGTAACCTTGTTCCCTCATGGCTGCGACGATCTGGTTTGCCGCCGTAAACTGCTCGTCCTGCAATATCCTTTTAAGCTCCGGGTTCGTGATCTTCCCGATCTCGGCCGATACCTGCGGACGTACATAAGTTTCCCCCTCTTTGGCCTGGTAATCGAATTTCCGGTTAAAACATTCCTGTACCCTGACTTTCCAGCCCTCATGTGAAAAACCCCGTTTCACCGTCCCCCTGCCCTCCAGTTCCCAGGTGTTCCCGGCCGATTTAGCCCCCGGAGAAAGTTTCACTTTCCCGTCCAGGCTCTTGCGTGAAACGATTACGTGAACGTGTAAGTTCAGACCGGGTTTAGGCTCTCCGATCCTGGTGATCCCCTGTTTCACCTCTTCATCTTCCGGATGATAGGATCGTTCCGTTTCCACACGTGCGTAATACATGAGATCCTGGCCTCCCCTAATATTGTCCCGTCCGAAGTTCAAGGCGTATTCATCCATAGCCGAACGGGTGAACGCCTCCAGCTTTTGGAAAACCTCTTTTTTCTCCTGTGGTGTAAGTTCCTTAAAATCGTCCACTTTCCGGCCGATAAGGTGCATTTGTTCCGACTGCGACGGATTGAGCGAAAGCATGAAGAATTTAGCGTCGTTAGCCCCTAACGCCTTTTTGTTCCCGTCTATATCCATAATTACCCGTTCGGGTGAAATATCCTGCTCCGTATGGGAGAAAAAACGCTGTCCCTCCCCCGTTTCCTTTTCCAGATAACGCACCAGGTCGTGACAGCTTCCCGTATTTCCGCTTTTCACGTCCTCGGCCGGGTGTACTTTGGCAAACATAGGCTTATCTCTTTAGTTCGTCCTTTAACCTTTTCACCCACATATCCAGCGTATTACGGTCTATCTCATAAACCGTATCGTTGAATGTCGGTATCTTCTTCACCTCGTCGATACGCTCCACGATCTCCAGGATCTTGTGCGTATTGCATCCGACGGCCGGAGTTCCTTTCTCCTGCCGGGCTATTTCGAGATCCGTTTGCAGTTTCCCGGCCTTCTCCCGGTTTTCCCTGGCTTCCTGTTCCAGTTGCTTGGAACGCTCCAAAAGTTCCTGTACCTGTGAGATGTGCATATATTCGTCCGGATTGTCCCCCGGCGTTTTCACTTCCCCGACAAGCGACAAAAGGAGTTGTTCGATGTTTTTCAGCCTTACGTTAGTGGATTTCTCAATGCCCCGGACAACTTCGATCACCCGGCTTGCCTGCTCTTTGGCCGCAATGTTCGGCGGCATTACATTCGACTGCGGGGTGATCCCCGTTGTTTCAAAATAGAGTAACATTTCGGCCACGAACGCATCGTGCGATTTGTTTCCTTTCAGCATATCAAGCCTAAACCTTGTACTCTCCTTTATACGGATAGACGTATCTTTACTTGTTGTTGCCATAATTTCACGTATAGGGGTTTGCATACATAAATATCGGCTACAATATACTATAATTCAATGAATTATCAAAATAATGTATGCAATATGTATGCAATTCGCATACATATAAACAAGTAAACAGTTATATATCAGTGATTTAGAAAATCAGCATTGGACTAAGTCCAATGACTGCTTGCTCACTTTGGTAAACCGTCGTTCTCTCTCTCCTTGCTTCGCTCGTCGCTCCTGGAACGCTCCGCACGGCTTCGCTCCAATACATCAGACACCCAGCCCCCAAAATGCACATTACAAATGTACACCGCCCCCCAAAAAAGTGTACATTTGTAAAACGGCGGCAATCGTTCCGATCACCTTATATTTTACAACACAAAAACAAAATTTTACACATTTTAACGCGCGGAAAAATCGCACTAAAGAAACGCTTCGCTCATTTTTTCTCCGTTTCTCATTTTCCGTTTTCAAAATGCACATTTTCCAGCCGTTTTTGAAGCCTGTGATTCCCTAAGATTTTCCTTCTTTGTGAGAATAGTCTTTGTAGAGGTTCTTTGTAAGAAAGCGTTTTTTCATTTATAATTAACTGAAATACAAATCGTTATAAGTGAAAAGACACAACCTAAAATACTCATTTTACTAAAATCCGAAGGGGGAAAATACTTATTTTACTAAAATTACCCCCTCCAATAAATACCCATTTTACTAAAGGTTACAATAAAAAGTACTTGGTATTTTTTGGCGGTATCTTTTATTTCTTTAACTTTGTCCCGAACTCAAAAAAAAAAGCCTATGGCGACCAACGACATCACCCTCTATATTCCTCCTACGGAGGAAGAAGTAATGTTAATCCAGCCGAATAACGTAACATTCGGCCAGTACTCTGTGACCGAGCTGTCTCTTATACACATCTGAC
>ERZ1504466.329-NODE-329-length-9219-cov-6.940419_pt1 | contig 9219 bp, 5 predicted proteins | sample MGYA00574783_ERZ1504466 | MGnify/ENA primary metagenome ERZ1504466 (study PRJEB39906, sample SAMEA3182082) | gut metagenome | biome: human; feature: gut; material: Stool; isolation source: human stools | place: Canada | collected 2012-12-04 ... | reverse complement strand
TTTCACAAACGAGTATGTGGCAGTAAATTGGATGGTTGTAGGATGCGGCACTTTCGTCTCTGTTTGCTTCGCCATCTTTGGGTATAGAATTTTAAAAAACAAATAATTATGGGAACATTAGAAGCATTCTTGGTAATATTGGCAGTGATTAGCGGCGGTCTTGTCATTTGGTCTTATACCAAATCTGGCAAGAAGTGGCTCAACAGCCTCTAACTTTATGTACTATGCTCGATTCCCGCGGTCTGGTAATAATACTTTAGATATGCGGTAATAGTATTCTTGCTATGCGGTAATGAGATTTTTGCTGCGTGGTAATATCATGGTTCTTTGCAAGAACATATTAAAGGCTCACTAAAAACATCTTAAGGACTAAGCATAAACACAAAAAGGCTGCACACTTCGCCGTGTGCAGCCTTTTTTAAATCTAATAATTGTAGGAGTAAACGTTACTTCACGAGAACCTTCGCCGTGCGACCGCCCACTTTCACGATGTAGCATCCGGTTGGAACGCCGACTGCGGCATTCTTCTCGCCGGCTGAACGCCATACGCACTTGCCGTCTACAGTCCAGACGCCTGCCGAGAGGCTGCCGATTCCGCTCAGAACGATTGTTCTGCCCGCTACGTAAACCTTGCCCTCAGACGCTGTGGTCTCGGTGATTGCAGAAGTGGAGTTGACGCTGAGAGCGTTTGAGAAGTCAGACTCGCCCTTGTCGTAAACCACCGTCACGCGGTAGGTGTATTCGCCCGTGCTGCTTGCCTCGGTGTCGTCGTACGAGGTAGCCGAAAGCGGAGTGGCGTTGAGCTTAGCGCCGTTGCGGTATACGTTGTATCCGTTGATGGCGAGCGCCTGCTTCTGAGCGCCCGCCGGCACGAAGCTGATGTCGTCGAGGAAGAGCGCCGTGTTGATGCCCTCAACGTAGATGGCGAAATACTTGGCGCCTTCAGGCAGGTCGAACGAGTATTCGGTCCACTGCTCGGGTATGTCGGTCACTTCCTTCAAGTCCATGAAGTCGGCTGTCTCGTTGCCCGTTGTCGAATAGAGTAGGGTGAAGCCCTCGAGTCCGTCCATGCGGTAGTTGAGGCTCTTCGCGTTGATGGTGATTCGCTGCTTGCCGCCGTACAGTTCGGGCGAGATGAGCCAGTCTTGCTTCATGCTGCCGCAGTAGGGCGAGATGAGAATCTTGTCGCCAGAGACGCTCGACCATCCGTCCTCCTCGGTTCCGATAATCTGTGTGAGGTCGATAACCTGGAAGCTGATGCCCTCGCCGCTGTTCGGGTAGGTTATCCATCTGCCGTCGTTGGTCTGGAACTCCATAGAGTACTGGTTGCCATGAACGTCTACCACCTTCCACTTGCCGAAGTCGGTGATGGTGAACGCCTCGTACTGCTCGAAGCTCTCAACGCTCGACTGCGGAGTGAGGCTGCTGAGGTCGGGAGCCGACCACTTCAGACTCATTGCCGATCCGTTCCAGCCGCCGCTGAGGTCGCTCACCGTGGGATAGGTAGGTGCCACGAGGTCTACTACGGTCTTCACGGTGTCGTTCTTAGTGTTCTCGTCGGCGCTGTATTCCACAACAGCCTTGAGCTGCATAGCCGGAAGGTCGCGCACCTCGGGAGTTACGCTGAACTCGAGTTCGGCTGTCTCGCCAGCCTTCAATGTCGTGCCCTGCTTCTCTGCCAGCAGTCGGTCGCCGGCGTAGAGCTTCACGCCGTAAGCCGCGGCGTCCTTCAATCCGACGTTCTTCACGACGGCAGAAACCGTCTTCTCCGTTCCGACATTCATCTTCGACGGTGTCTTCAGCTCAGCCATCTTCAGGTTGTGCTGCAGATTGTCCGACATGCGGATGTTGTCGATATAGAGCTTCTCGTTCGACTTGATGTTGTCGGTGCGGAACGCCAGCTGCACGAAGCGGTTAGCGGCGAACGCCGAGAGGTCGTAGCTGTATTCGGTCCATCCGTCTACGCTCTGGCTGAGGTCTACGGAAGCCACCTTGTGGTATACGTTGTCGGGTGTGAGCACCTCGAAGTCCATGTTGTCGTCGATGGCAGAATGTTTCACCCAGAACGAAACGACGGGCTTCATCGTGTCGTCAATACGAATCTTCGGCGATACGAGCAGCAGTTCGCCCGTGCTGCCCACGTTGGTGTAGCCGATGCAGCCGTTGTCGCCGTCCTGCGACTCGCTTGTGGTGCCGCCCCAGCTGCGTTCGCCCATTCTTGGCACGGCAGCCCACTCAGAGTAGGTGGCAACTGCATTGCTGAACGACTCCGCTATCGGCGTCTCGTACGGCTTGCCGGCAGAGATGGCGTAAGAAGTGGCGTCGGCGCTTGTGCCGGCTGTCGATACGGCGTTCACAACGTAGATGTACGAGCCCTGCTTGTTGCCGAGGTCGCTGATGACGTCGGTAGCCGAACATTCGCCGTCCTTAACGTCGAGCGCCATCCAGCCGTTGCGCTTCACGGTGTAGGTGAGCGCCTTCGGGTCTACATATCCGCCGTTGGCACCCTTGGTAGGAGCCTCCCAGCTAACGACTACGGTGCCGTCAACCGGTTCGCTCAGCGTGATGTGCTCTACCGCAGCCGGTGTGTCAACGCCTACGTATGCCTTCAGCGACGCGTCGTCGCCCTTGCCCTTGGCGTTGCTCACAACCACCTTGTAGGTGTTGAAGCCGTTCTGCGGTTGGTTGTCGGTCAGGGTGAGTTTCTTTCCTGACTGCAGGGTCTCATCGCCGCTTGCGAACGACTTCAGCAGGGTGCCGTCTCTGTACACTTCGGCTGTGGTGAGCGTGCCTACAGCCGTACCGCCGATGGTCTTTGAAGGCAGCGTGAACGTTACCTCCGACTTCAGTTCGCCCTTTGCGGCAGGCTTCACCGCGAGGTCGGCTACTGCGGCTGGCGTGTCGGTCGTGGTATACTGCTCCACGCTGATGTCCTGTATCTCGAACGAGTGCATGAGGGCGTCGCTCAGCAGGTGGAAGCCAAGGAAGTAGTCGCCGTCGGAAGGCACGAGGAACTTCGCTTCTACCTTCTGCGTCTCGAACCGCGTGCTGAACTCTGTAGTGGGCATCACGCTGGTAGTCATGTTCTCAGCCTCGGGCAGATTGCCGAGAGCAACGGCGAGGAGGTGCTTGTTCTGCGAGTTGCATCGCACGTTGAACGTCACCTTATAGTAACCGCTCTTGTTGAGCTTGAGCGGCGGCAGGATGAGCCAGTCGTCTGCCTTCACCGTAGCGTCGCCGGCATATTCAGCGGTCTGCGAGTACTCGTTGTAGCTCCATGTCTTGCTGTCGTTGTTGGCATCGAGCACGGTGAAGTAGTCGAATGCTTCCTGCTTTTCGAAGTTCTCGCTGTACGGCGTAGCCTTGCCCGGACCCACGACTACCTTGTTAGAAGCGAGTGTCTCGCCCGACTTGCCGTAGGCTGAAGGTGTCACCTCATACCAGTATTTAGCCAGTTCGCCGCTCTCTACGTTGTCGTAGAGCACGGTAGAGGTGGTGCTCTCGCTCACGGTCTTGGCGTCGGGCTGTCTCACAACCTTGTACGTTACGCTTGCCGGGTCTACGTATCCGTTGTGCGCACCAGTCGAGACGGCGTCCCATTGCAACTGCAGTCCCTTGTCGAGCGTGCGCTTCAGCGAGAGTCCGCTCACCGTTGCCGGAGCGTCCTTGCCAATCCACAGCGAGGTGGCAGCGCGTTCGCTTTCGCACTTTGCGTTCGACGTCGTGACCACAATCTTGCAGCGTCCTTCGGGCAGGGTGGCGTCAAGCTGCACGGTCTTGCCTGCTGCAGCCGTTCCTTCCTTCTTCTGGTCGCCTAAATACACCTTATAATTAATGTTGCCGCTCAGCGTCTCTCCGCCCTTTGTTGCGGAAGGCATGGTGAAGCTGACCTTTCCGGTGGTGCTGCCGTTGCTGAAACTTGCCTTCAGGTCGCTCACCTTTGCAGGTGCACCCTTGTCGACGTGCGGCAGAATGTAGAGGCCGGTTATCTCCTCCATACCCGTGAACTGTCGGCAAAGCGTGAGCGCTGCGCTCTGCATGTTCACCTCGTAGAGCGCCGACGTGAAGTCAGACTTCATCGAAGCCCAGTAGCACTTGCCGGTGGTGGGGTCGACGGTAGCCGACTGCGCGTACATCGGCATGATGCCAGTGCTTCCCACAACCGTAAATTCCGCCGTGTTCTTGTCGATCTTCACAAGGTTTTCCATGCTTATGCCGTAGAGCTGTCCGCTGTTGTCGAAGAAGAGTGCAGAGAACGTAGTGTCGAAGTTGGCGATGCGGTCGAAGTCGCCCTTCTCTACATTCAGCGTACCGAGACAAATGCCGCCGTCAACGTAGCAAGCGTAAATCTTGTCGGTAGTAGCGTCGTAGGCAAGGTCGAGAGCGGCGTGCGCCATCGTCTTCTCCGAGAGCAGTTCCCACGTGTCGGCGTCGTACACGCTCAGCAGCATCTTGTCTACATTGATAGAGTAGTACTTGCCGTTGGCATACGCGCCACCGCCTTGAGCGGTTAGTCGCTGGTCGATCTTCACGGGTGTGAACCCAGAGGCAGACGTTGTGCCGAACGAGTAGATACCCGGTCCGCCACCTGCGCCCCAGTTCATTGAAGACACTACACTACCGTATATCACGGTGTCGTCCTGCGCGAGAGCCTGTCCGCCGTAGGTGGCTGCGAGAAGCAGCGCCAGGGCTACCGACTTGCGCATCATTTGTCTGGTGTCGATTTTCATAAGCATATATATTAATAATGTATAAGTTGAAATTCTGTATGCTGTGGTGAGTTGAAACTCGGCGTATTGTATGAGTTAAACTCGGTGTATTATATGAGTTGAAATCTGCTTATTCTTTCTCTTCTCTCTTGTTCTTTTGAGCCGATATCTAATATAGATTGCTAAATTACATAAAAAAGTTAATATATATAACCTTTTGTTAGAAAAATGTGTTGCAATATGGAAAAATGTAGAGCTTTTGTGTTTTCTTCTGTATTCTCTGCAAGCAAATCTACTTGGACGTCGATTTAAACGTGTTGTGGTACAAAAGTTGTACAAAAATAGAGAATGTGTAAGCATAAAAAAAAGGCAATCATTTGAATGTCAAACAATTGCCTCTTTGTGGAGCTGGTGGGATTCGAACCCACGTCCAAACAGGGAAACCATACGCTTTCTACATGCTTATTCTGGCCTTCGGTTTTCGTGACGCAACAAGACCCAGACCACCAATTGCGCCCTTATCCTCTAAAACTTCACCCGTGCGGCGAGGCACACACTGGCTATTTCCGATTTACCTGCACCGCTTTGTCCTCAGATTCGGAACAACATCCTTGGAGCGATGTCTCGTTCCGCCAAACCTTGTGGCGGAATAAAGCTAATCTACTATACTTCGATTAAGCAGCGAGAGCGTAGTTGTTTTCGCCAATTAAATTTTTGATCACTCAGATTAAGGAGCTAGCCATCGAGGCTCCGCATGCTTACATACCATTTCATCCCGCTGTCAAATCCAGTCAACCCCGAGATGTTATACTTAACTTTGCAAAGTTAGTACAAATGCACGAAACTGCAAAATAAAACGGCAATATTTTACTGTTTTAGTCGTTGTCCAAATTTACGATTTCCCAATAGCCACCAAAAGTGGGTGAACCAACTCTTTTTAGAGTACCAGTTTCTCTTAGTTGACGTAGGTTCTTTTCAACTCCTCGTGTAGAGATACCTAACTCCATTGCAATTTGTGGAGCGGTTATTTGGGGATCTTTCTTTATCATTTCTATAATTTTGTCAGATGTTTTCTGACGTGTCCCCGAGCTTTTAAGTTGAGTTCCCGAACTTTCTGGCTTAGTTCCCGAACTTTCTGGCTTAGTTCCCGAACTTTTGAGTTTAGTTCCCGAACTTTCCGATTTTGTTTCCGAACTATCTGAACACTCTTCATGTATCGGAATAGTAACCAAGAAAGTCAAGCGATCGTCGGTAGTTTCAAAGATGGCGCGTGGCGACCCGTTCTCTGCCAGTTTCGTTTGAATTGTAGGAACACCGGTTGAGCGACCTTCTGTCAGGTCGAGTTCTTTCAAGAAATCGCCTAACCTTCGGTTTCGGTAGCGACGGCTTTTCAGCATATCGCCTTTTGCAATATCTTCTTTGGAGATACTTCTATCTGGACCAGGACAATTAAGTATAGATATTCCGCTCGGCTCAATGGTTATCTCTATTGGTTCATGCTGTAAAAAATCTCTATGATATACGGAGTTTACAACAGCTTCCTCAATAGCATCGTATGGATAGTTCCAAAAGCGTTCTGCTTCCTGTCTGCCCGACACCTTACGCACATGCTCTTTGAGCACATTGCTCTTGATATAATCCATTGTCTGCTTTATCATCTGCGGAACACTGCCCTTGAATGTTACTTCGGTAAAATTGTTGGGGTCTTTCATCTTTCCGTTAGGGAATGTCACCACATCAATCTGAGTGTATGGGAAGAACTTGTTTGGGTTCTCGCAGAACATCATGGCTGCCACGTTACGAAGCAAACGATTCTCTTTCGGACCAGTGTAGAGTTCCATTTGGTCAAGAATCGTAGCAAGCGGTGTTGTTATCACCTCATCAGCCAACTTGCTGCCTACCTTGACAAGATAATCACGAAGAAGTACCAATGAAATATCTTCCAACTGTATGTCGCTATTTCCTCGTTCGTCAAAAGGCATACGGTTGGCCAACTCACGCAGTTCAACGAGCACTTCACCTCTTGCCTCTATGCTACTTGTTCCGCTACGAATGTAGAAATACTCCTTTGATCCTTTTGCCGTAACATTCACCGGCACGGAATAAGGACGATAGCTACCAGCTGGACACCAAATTACAATCACCTGTTTGCCATCCACTTCTTCCACTGAAGTACGAGGCAAATAGTATGGAGCCATGTTATTGTTGTAAGCAACCATCTCCTGCAAGATGCCATCAATCTTTTCCAATGAAACTCCTTCTACAGGACGAATTGCCATACCCGTCTTGTCGTCGGAATCTACACCAACGATGATATATCCACCGCCAAGGTCGTCGAAATCATTAGCGAAGGCACATATACTATGATATATGCTCCCTGGATTCCAACCTTTCTTAAACTCAATGCGGTTAGACTCAATTTTCTGCTTGTTGAGCAGATCGTTTATGTTTATTGCGAGTGCCATAACTTACGTCTGTTGTATTTTAAATAAGTTCTTTGGATTCTTGGATTCCTTACATTCGCAGCGAGCATTCTCTTGTGGGTACTCACGGAGGAGATATTGTTGTAATTCGAGTTCGAGCATAATCAATACTTCATTCTGTTTCAGTAATATTTATATCTCAATATAATCACTTCTTCGTGATAATGGTAATTCTCTTAAAATAACAGGATGCCCTTCACTTGTCAAAAACAAGGAAACTATGTTTCCATCAAGCTTGGTTAGGAATAAATGAAAACTTTTGAGTCCATCATCTTCACAAAGCCATTCATCTTTGGGAACAAGGAAATACCCATCGCCGATATTGTTATTCTGATAGTCAGATTTCCTTACCACCAAAACATCTACATTTGTGTTATACAATTTAATCATTGTGATTTCCTTTTAAGTTCGTAATAACAATCATATGCTGCTTGTACGTCCGCCATAGCATCATGTTGGTTATTAAAGTACTTATTGAACAATTTGTAATAAAGTTCATCCAATTTGGGATATTTATATGGCTGACTCATATGTGTATGGAATGACAAATTAGGTATTTTGCATATATTCATACCCATTTTCATCGTGTCAACTACATTGTGATTCTTTGTAGTGAACAATGCATTTTCTATCCCTTTGACTCTGATTATTTCAGCTTTAACCACATTTAAGTCGAAGGAAACATTATGTCCTATAACGATGTTAGAATTACTTAAAACCTGATCTAAGAAACCTATAACATGTTTTCTATCTTCTCCTACTTTGATAGCTTGGGCATTGGCTATTCCATGTATTCTTGCGGATGATTCTGGTATGGAATACCCATCCGGTTTCAAAATCATATTCCGTTTTGCCAATATTCCATAGTTGTCATCTTCAATAATTAATGCAACTTGAACAAGATGAGGCCAATTGTCCAATTCTGTATACGGCAGATTGTCGTTTATTGGTAAACCTGTTGTCTCAGTATCAATAAAACATCTCAAATTCTTTAAGGGAGTTCCCCATATGCGATGTCCTTCTTCATCACATGAGTCATAATTCAAAAAAGGAACAGCATAGATAAATTCATCTTTTGCAAGATTTATATCGGCACCATAATTACCTATATGGAATCGCAAATCTTGGCAAGACCAACCAATAGACACTCTGTCAAATATAAAACTGCTTAAAGGACGTTGATTTGTATCCAAGATAGCACACTTTATTTCATTGGCAGCACCTAAGAAGTTTCCGACTTTTTTACCTGTATAATTTCCAACAACTATTATTGGATTTTGCTCGCTATAAAAGACTCTTGCATAATCCCATTTAAATGGAATGATTATTTCCTCTGGGACTTTTCCAACAATGTCATAACCTCCATATGAAGGATTTTCTGTTTCTGACAATTTATCGTGTTCTTCTATTACGATTCCTTCTTTGTCTTTATCGAAATCATACACAGCTACCAAATTGCAATTTCGTTCCTCATAAGGTGATACTTTCCATCGTTTACAATCTGGTCGCATGTTGTCCCAACACAATATGGACATTGTATTATATAGCGTACGCCCATTGTGATATAAATGAATCTCAACCGTATTTTCATCTATAAACCGAATAAAATCAAATTCTGGAGATTTGAAAATTCCTACTCCGTAACTTTCACAGGCGTAATCGTACTTTAAAATCTGCCATTTATCAATGGTTAATCTTGCAATAAAATAATCATTACCTAATCCGTTTAAATATAGATATTTCTCTGAGTCTAATCTTTTTGAAAGTGCAAGTTGATTATATGAAGAATGTATTTCTATCATATAATCAGATTCATATATTATTTTAGAATCCTCAATAATACATAACTTTCTATAATTCTCTATTTCTACTATAGCAAAATATTCTCCACTAAGCAAGATGCCAAATTCAATGATTTTGTCACATTTATAGCTGAATAAAATTGTCGTCGGACGATTATTGTATAAGCAGTAGTATTCACTTGCTTCATTCTCTTTGCAGTCATACGCATTAGATTCTCTGTTATC
>ERZ1504466.320-NODE-320-length-9508-cov-9.756162_pt1 | contig 9508 bp, 7 predicted proteins | sample MGYA00574783_ERZ1504466 | MGnify/ENA primary metagenome ERZ1504466 (study PRJEB39906, sample SAMEA3182082) | gut metagenome | biome: human; feature: gut; material: Stool; isolation source: human stools | place: Canada | collected 2012-12-04 ... | reverse complement strand
CTATGGTTACTTTCAGGGTAAAGAGATGAATGAGATAATCCTTCAGCGGGTCTTCCTTCAAATTCCAAGGCATGGCAGTGCCTGTCGGATCAGGAATCTTCACCTGTCCCGACTTGCAGAAGTCATCCAGCATCTTCAAGTAATACTGTGCCTCCGCCAAGTCCTTGTTATTCTGGTATTTCATAGGAGTAAATCCTTATTTTTTCTCCATCAGATATTCTGCGAAGATTCTTGCAGCACTCTCTACTTTGGCTGCGCAAGGACGAGACTTGTAATATTCTGCCGTTCTTGCCGAAGCCACATAGCTGGACTGCGCTTTCTCGTGGCCCTTCAAGCCGAGGATTTCGGCACAGATGATACTGCCGTTCTGCTCCTTCGATTTGGCGAGCAAATCCTGCACCACCTTATAGCATGCCGACTTGCCCTCACGGTCATCCCCCTCGGTCTGTCCGCAATCCAAGCCAATGAGCACCACGATGCCCGAAACAGCACCACACATCATTCTCATTCTGCCTACTCCACCACCGAAGCCGGCACCAATGCGCTTCGCCATCTCATCATCAAGACCATATAAATCGGCAAAGGCAGCCACTACCGACTGGCAGCAGCCATAGCCCTGCATAAAGTTATCCACAGCCTGGTGAACACGCGTCTCCAACTCTGGAGTCAATATTTTCTGTTCATTCATCATGTTTAGATTCTTCTATATATAATAATGTAATAGGAGGCGATTAAACCTCATAAAGTTTCATCGTATCCTGACGGGTAAATGCCAATTCCTTATAGAAATCACGGAGATAAGCCGATATTTCCGCCTTATCATCAGCAGATGCGAAGAGATTCTCGCCCAACTGCTTTTCCAACGAGGTCAAGCCATCCGAAAGAGTTTCTATCTCCCCCTCGTAATCCCTGCCATCCTCCGGATTCCTGCGTACACGATGATATTTGATGTCCTCAGCAAGCGCATTCTTCATCTCCACGAGTTTATCTGCAAAAGGAGAAAAGAGGGCATGGATCACGATGTTTCGGATAGCATCCCGCTCTTCCGGTTCCTGCCACAAACAATGGTAGATAGGAAGCAAATCGCAGATATCCACCTCTTCCCTATCCTGCATAAAGGCTGAAGTGCGAAGCAGGCGGACGATATTCTTCCATCGGCGGTCACTCACATAGATATTTCTGCGCTCGGCAGCCTCATCCACATTCACGGTTCTCAGAGATTTACGAATGGCGGAAATTGCATCAAGCACCTCCTCCTTCACGCCAATCTTACAGATTTTCTCCGCCCATTCAGCATACTCCTCAGAAGTAATCTTCAAATCAGAAAAATCTGCGGAATCAGATTTCCCCATAGAACCAGAAGAATCTGTGGAATCTGTGAAATCTGTGGGACCTAAGAAATCCGTGGGAGCCTCCAGCAGCATCGCCCGGAAATTCTTCTCCAGTTTTATCGGTCTACTCTCTATTCTGATGACGAATCGGTCCCAGAGCGCCTCCAGTCCTTCTCCCTTAGCCGGCAACTCATTGCTTGCAGCCACGAGAAGCTTCAGAGGAAGATGCATTTCTCGATTGCCGTTTCTGAAGATTTTCTCGTTAATCACCGTAAGGAGCGTGTTCTGGATAGCAGGTCCCGCCTTCCAGATTTCATCCAGGAAAACCACATCGGCAGTAGGCAGATAACCCTCCACCGCACGCTCGTAAGTATCCGAAGTCTTCAGTTTCTGAATGCTCACCGGACCGAAGATTTCATCGGGTGTAGAGAATCGCGACATCAGATATTCAAAGCTCTGAGCATCCCTGAACGCCGTCTTCAACTGTCTGGCTACCATACTCTTTGCCACACCCGGAGGTCCCAGCAGGATGATACTCTCACCTGCCAGAGCAGCCAGGAGCGAGAGTGATATCTCCGTCTCCTTCTCATAAATGCCCCGGTTCATCTCACCGAGTAATTGTTTGAATCTTTCAAGCATATTCTTACTTTTCTATTCAGAATCGTATAAAGACGAAAAGAAGTTAAGAGATAAAATTCATTATCCCTTAACTTCCTCATATTCTTTTATATAAATAAGGTATGGCTTACTTTACGTTGCCCACCTTAATCAAGTACTCAGCAATCTGAACAGCGTTCAGGGCAGCACCCTTACGAATCTGGTCACCGGTCAACCACAATGTGTTACCATTGTCATCAGCCAAATCCTTGCGGATACGACCTACATATACATCGTCCTTACCGGCGCTCTCCAATGGCATTGGATAAACGTAGTTCTGGGCATCATCCTTTACAGTTACGCCTGGAGCAGCCTCCAAAGCCTTGCGGATGTCCTCTACTGCCAATGGCTTCTCAGTCTCGAACCAAACACTCTCTGAGTGAGAACGGAGTGAAGAAACGCGAACGCAGGTAGCACTGGTGCGAACATCAGAGTGCATAATCTTGCGGGTCTCGTTATACATCTTCATCTCCTCCTTGGTGTAATCGTTAGGAGTCATCTTGTCAATCTGTGGAATGACATTGTATGCCAACTGATGAGGGAACTTATTGATATGCTCAGTCTTACCGGTCTCGATGATATCCTTATACTGCTGCTCAAGTTCAGCCATGGCAGCAGCACCGGCACCTGAAGCACTCTGGTAAGAAGAGATATGAATCTTCTTGATATGGCTCAAGTTATCGATAGGCTTCAACACTACTACCATCATGATGGTGGTACAGTTAGGGTTGGCGATGATGTTGCGAGGGCGGTTCAGGGCATCCTCAGCATTTACCTCAGGCACAACCAGAGGCACGTCGTCGCACATACGGAATGCGCTAGAGTTATCAATCATCACGGCACCATACTTGGTGATAGTCTCGGCAAACTCCTCTGAAGTGCCGCCACCAGCAGATGTGAAAGCAATATCGACATCTTTAAAGTCATCGTTATGCTGCAAAAGTTTGACCTCATAGTCCTTTCCCTTGAAGTTGTATTTTCGTCCAGCAGAACGCTCTGAACCAAACAACACCAAATCATCCATAGGGAAATTTCTCTCAGCAAGGATACGCAGGAATTCCTGTCCTACTGCGCCACTTGCACCAACAATTGCTACTTTCATAATCGAATCTTTTAATTTATAAAGTTGTTATAAGTGTAAACTGTGGAAGAGAAAGCCAGCCTCCTTATCATCTTCATGATTCCTCATCTTTCTGACAGCTTCATTATTTTTCCTCATTTTCTGATAGCTTCATGATTACTCATTTTCTGATAGCCGGAAACTGCTTATTTTCTCAAATCCGCTGCAAAGTTAAGACTTTTTCTACAATATCAAGCATAAATTCCCAAAAATTATTGCTTTTTGCTGCAAATTTATCATTTTTGCTTACTTTTCTGCAAGAATATGCAGAAAAATGGAGAAAAATAGTTGCTATTGCGTTTGGCAGTTCAAAAGAAGAATGCAAGCATCCTCATAAAAAACATCAGGAGATCTCGCCTAGGATTGCAACTTTTCACAGGTCATCCCACTAGGCTCGTAAGACCTGCTGACTGCAGTGAGCAGACCTGCTGACTAGGCTCAGCAGACCTGCCGAGCCTAGTGACAACTTTCAAGAAGTTATATCCTTGTACTCCAGAAGATGGTTTCTTTCACTCAAGGAGACGTATCCGTTCACCCAAGGAGACGTATTCTTTCATCCAAAGAGACGTATTCTTTCACTTAAGGAGACGAATCATTCAAGGTACGGAGACATCTCCACCAAACATCCGTTTTGCAAAATTCATACACACATAACCGATTGTAAATCTGATCCTATTTTATGAAGACCATCAACAATACGTTTACGCTGCTGCTCACGTGGTTTCTTCAATCCATTCACATAGTGTGATAAAAGACTTTGGTTTATTCCAGAAGCACGACTAATTGCCGCTAGAGAAACGTATGGAGAATATGCCTTCAAAAGAGTAGTTGCATCCTGATAGTTATACACAAACTCATAATCGCCATTCTTCAGCCATTCCGGAACATCTTCTCCATTTTCCACAAGACCTTCAACATGAAACTCTAAACTATCCTTTGCCTCCTTTTGCAAAGTTTCAAAGGTTATTGCTGTAAAAATTACCGCACCTGGTACATTACTACCAAGAGAACCGCCAAAATTCTTGTTGCACCACGCAACATTAACAATAATCTTTTCCATAATGTGCTATTTTAAAATCATTATTAAGAATTGTCTATGGTCACCCTTGGTTCTCGCCAAATACCAACCATCTTTCTTCAACATCTGCAAAACATCTTTGACTTTGTACTTTTTCATATCATTGAATGTTTTGATTACGCAGGCAAAGGTACGAATAATAATACTTTCAAGCAAATATCTTGCATTAAAAGTATTAAAACCCGTTGGTACATTTTATCGTTTTGCAAGCAAAAATCCATTAAATCCTATAGGTTGCGGCTTTGAGATTCTCTTAGTTTTATAACGAAGAAAATGACAACGAAATGGTTAGAAAGACAAATAATATTTTCAGAATCTTTGATATGACCGATAATATTAGCAATTCGGTTGGATAACGCAAACCTCCTCATAGGAAACATATCTCTGACCAAAAACTTCATATGTCATACACTAACAAATCGCCACTAAGAAATTGAGTCCGTCGTTTAAACTTCTACTCTGTGCCAATTTTACCTATCGGATTTGCCAATTACAAACTTTCGTAATAGCTGCGTATCTTCTGTGCCATTAGTAAGCGACGCTGCTCAAGGAACTCTGGATACAAATCACTGTCTAAGTCGCAAACATTTTCGGGAATACAATTTGCGACAAGGTTCTTCTTAAGAGCTACATTATCAATAATAGACCCACATTTTGCTTGCTTGGTTTCACACTGCTTCAACGCCAAAGAGAAATAGTCCTTTGGGGCTCGCATACCTATCGATTCATTTACAGGCCTGTCAAGGTAAGCATAGTTGGCTTCCTGATTGTAAAAGTTCTTACTGTAATTGTTCTTGACAAGATACTTCTTGGGGAAGATGTGGTGTACGTCCCCACCAAGACTTATTAATTCACGCACAGTTATATTAGAAGACAACAAAGAAATATCATTGAAATAAACCTGAGCAGCTAAATACACAAGATAAGTAGGATTGGTCGTAGACGTGGAGTTCAAATTTTGGGGCAAAGCCACAGTCCAAAAGTTTTCAGACAGGATGGCATCTTCCATAGCCTTAAGCATTGTCGGTACTCCTCGCTCACTTATCTGACGCAAATCCCTTGCAAAAGCAGACTCTGGTGAAGTGCTGTATCTTCCGGTTAGAGCAGACAACACATACCATTTCTGAACTATGCGTTTTCGTTCAGCAACAGGCACATCTGACTTTTGGAGCAATAGGTGTATGGTATAGGCAAAATCAAGGGCCATATTTGAAGTGACCATCTTGCTTGATATAAAACCAGCCGACTTGATGGCTAGCATGAACTGCGTGAAGTTGTGCTGGCTGATTACATTAAGTACACCTTCATACATTTGCTTGAACGTATCATCCACAATCTCCTCTTTGAAATCTCGGGTTTCAAAGTCACGTCCCGTAAGCAACTGCACAAGTTCAGCCAACTTGGCTCGCTTCAATTTATGCATGAAAGCGACACGTATAACATCATCACAAGTCGGATCATATACTGTCTCTGTATCTGTAGAAAGCCAAGCAAGTTTTTCCAAATAGCCACTTCCAGCAAACTCTGTATCATGTTCCTTGATATAGTTATAATAGGTGGGTACAACTGATAAATGACTGAAATAATCAATGATTTTGCGCAAGGTATTACCCTTGTGCGCCTCATCTGCAGCCATCTTTGACATCACAAAGTCGCCTTGGCTGAGAGCTGAGCCTTTAGAGTTGATGCGGATGAAGATGTCAGTCACCACGTCTATATCAAGATTCTCAGACAGTTCTATCACTCCCATCTGAATGGCCTCTATCCCTTTCAAGGTGTTCAGAACCCCCTGTAAGTCCTCGCCTGTCATGTTGGGATTCTGCTCAATATACTTTGGAATAAAAGTCCACGATGAAAACGAAGTACTGAATATTTCAGAAATATCAGGAATCCAATACTTGCTTTTTAAGTGAGCTGGTGTTTGCACAGCGAAAATTTCCGCTTCACTATTACCATTAGCATAGTCAAGTGCAGCAAACGGATTAAAAGCTATCTTTACACGGCACTCTTTGAACTCATTGTTAAAAACCTTTTGTGCCGCCACGGCAGTCATCAATGCAGTAATGCGTTGTTGACCATCTATGATTACTTTCTTGCCAGAAGATATAGTACCGTCCTTTAGCTTTACGTTAGGATTCTTCCAAAGGATAATGTACCCTGTAGGATAACCCTTGTAGAGCGAATCTATTAGGTCACGCACCTGACTGTTCTTCCAAACAAACGGACGTTGTATTTCAGGGATGGCGATGTCCTTGGCTTCTATCAAGCCTAAAATTCCCTTGATAGAGATGAATGTATTTCTAAATTTCTCTCCGTTCATGATTTTTCTGTTTAATAAGATTATATTCGTTGTATACTTTTTATAATATCTTCTTCCTCTATGCGTTTAAGCATATCTTTATCGCAGCTTTTAATATTAGCCAAACGATTTGCCTGTTGTGTTATAGCCTTCTCAAAGAGGTTTCTTACAAAACGAGCATTTCCAAAATCGTTCTTAGCTTTACCTACTTCTTTTGTTAGGAAATTTGCGGTTTGATCCATTGCCGATTCTGACAATACGTATTGTTGTTTACTGAGATACTTTAGAAAGATTTCCAATAATTCATTAGGAGTGTAATCTGGGAAATTGATGTATCTGTTAAAACGAGACCTTAGCCCAGGGTTCGACTCTATAAACGTTTTCATTTCAGGACCATACCCAGCAAGAATTACGATTAGTCTATCTCTATTGTCTTCCATGCGTTTAAGCAAAGTGGCAATAGCCTCGTGGCCATAATCTTGACTTCCACCTTGAGCCAAAGTGTATGCTTCGTCAATAAACAGGACTCCATCAAGTGCGCTGTCTATAATCTTGTTTGTTTTCACAGCTGTTTGTCCTATATATTCTGCCACAAGCCCAGACCTATCTGTCTCTATGAGTTGGCCTTTTTCCAACACTCCTAAATCTTTGAATACCCCAGCTAGTAATCTTGCCACAGTTGTTTTGCCAGTCCCTGGATTCCCAGTAAACACACAATGATATGCAATTTGAGTTACTGGAAGTCCTTGTTCTGCCCTTTTTTTGTTCAGTTTTATAAAATTGACCATAGAGGATAATTCTTCCTTTACGGAAGCCAATCCAATCAAAGATTCTAATGTATCCAAAGGATTAGAGGCAGGCAAAGCCTCTTTTCCATGAGATTTATTACCGAAATCATTCTTTTGTAGATTTGCTTCTATTCTTTGACTTCCCGATGTGCGTTCTTTGTCTGACAATAGCCCATTTGCAGGAGTCGTTTGGCGAATAGTACTATGAGATTGCTTTACAAATTTAGTTAATCTCAACCTTAATTCGCCCATACTTTGCACATATACCTCACGTGGTTTGCTACCCTGAGCCTCGCCAACAATGCCTGCAGCTTCGAGCTTATCCATCAGTCGTCCTGCACGGTTGTATCCGATGCTGAACCTGCGTTGTATAATACTGGTGCTTCCTTGCTGCGAATTTACGATGGCATATGCTGCTTCCTCAAAGAGTGGGTCAAGGCTGTTCTCGTCCATAGTAGCATTGCTTAACCTATCATCTTTTTCGGTTGATGGTTCTGGCAATTCCCAAGGTTCGATAGGACCAGGCTGTTGACTGATGTATTCATTGACTATTTCAATCTCAGCAGTATTAACAAACGCACATTGTACCCGTACAAGTTCGTTATTATTGATGCAGAACATATCACCTTGTCCAACAAGACGATTGGCATCTGGATGCCCAAGAATAATTTGAGAGTCACTTCCTAAGTTCATTCTAAATGCTATGCGTCCAGGGATATTGTCCTTAATAGCATCAGTAACAATACTCTTAGAGGGACGACGAGTAGTTATTACCATATGAATGCCCACAGTACAAGCTTTCTTGGCAATATCAACAATAAGGTCTTCCGCCTTCTTTCCATAAGTCATAATGAGGTCACTAAACTCATTAATTACCACAACTATGTAAGGCAAATACTCATGTCCGTCAACGAGTCGCAATCTACGGTTGATGTACATCTGATTATACTCCTTTATATTGTATGCCCCAGCCTTCTCAAAAAGCTTGTTGCGGTCATTCACAACCTGACAGATGCTATTGAGAGTTAGCATTGCTTTCTTGGTATTAGTGACTATAGCCTCATCATCGGGTATTGCTGCCATAAACTTATTAGTTATTCTCGAATAGACATTTAACTCAACTTTACCCAAATCAATGAGTACCAGCTTGAGTTCGTTGGGATGTTTTTTATAGAGCAATGAGAAAATAATGGCATCCAATCCTAAAGAATCGTTCTGCAATGTAGAGCCTGCAATGAGCAAATGTGGCGCCAGAGATAGATCTATCATAAATACCTCTCCGTCAATGTTTTTTCCTATTGCCAACGGAAGTTCCATTCGAGTGTCTTTAAATTGAGAAGAGTTAAGAACACTTTCAATGCTTACAACATCAGGATAAGAATTTGGAATTTCTATTCCAAACGTTTCTTTACCAGGGAGTGGAGCGATAACACGAGTCCCGAAGGCAGAAAGGCTTATAGCAATATCATCCTCGAATTCTTTAACCTTAGATAGAAGCATACCATCTGCTAATTGTATTTCGTAGAGAGTAATGGCAGGACCTACAGATGCATGAATAGTTTTAATCTGTATTCCAAAATTGTCCAACACCTCGATGATACGGTTCTTGTTAGTTCTTTGTTCCTCCTCATTTATGTGATCGGAATTTACCTCATATTTCTTGAGTAGATTCAAAGACGGATATTTATAACGGGTAAATGGTTCTTTTGGATTAATCGGGGTTGTGGTAGACTCCATTGTTTTGGGTACGTCTTTTGTGTAATTCGTATCGATCGTAATGTTTTTTTTGAGAATATTACAAAAATAAGTTATGATTGCAAAGAAAATATAAAGCACACAAATAATCAATATAGAAAGAGTTAATGCCGTCCATGTGTATGTAGAATGAATTGCCATAACTATTACTATACCAGAGAATGCCAAGAAACTACCTAAGCAAGAATAATTTCTTTTAGGCTTTTCATTTTCACCAGTGGATTGCAGTTTCTCCATTGCAGATTTTTTAGTTGTTCCAACTTTCTTTACATAGGAAATCCCCGTACCAGGTATACCTACATGAGCTGTTGTACCTGTAGGGCCAATGGTTATACCTGCACCACGTTTTCCGATAGATGTGCTAATCCCCTTCTTTCCAAAGTTCAAACGAACACCTGGAGCTATTTTTATTGATTTTCTTATTCTCAATACTGCGTTAAATTAATATTTAATCGTCTGTAAATCAATAACTTATATTAA
>ERZ1504466.315-NODE-315-length-9643-cov-11.104297_pt1 | contig 9643 bp, 7 predicted proteins | sample MGYA00574783_ERZ1504466 | MGnify/ENA primary metagenome ERZ1504466 (study PRJEB39906, sample SAMEA3182082) | gut metagenome | biome: human; feature: gut; material: Stool; isolation source: human stools | place: Canada | collected 2012-12-04 ... | reverse complement strand
TCGGTATCTCGCTCTTCCTGCTCTTCATCACGCTGGGCATTCCGCAGGGCTATACTACCGTAGTACTCTCGCATATCACCTTCTGTCTGCCATACGTTATCCTGAGTGTGATGCCAAGACTGAAGCAGATGAATCCGAACCTCTATGAGGCGGCACTCGATCTGGGCGCCTCTCCGATGCAGGCACTTCGCAAGGTCATCATCCCAGAGATATTGCCGGGTATGATTTCCGGTTTCATGCTTGCCATCACGATGAGTATCGATGACTTCGCCGTCACCATCTTCACAATAGGTAACGAAGGTCTGGAAACCCTCTCCACATTCATCTATGCCGATGCCAGAAAGGGAGGACTGACCCCAGAACTTCGGCCGCTGAGTACCATCATCTTCGTACTGGTACTGGTGATGCTGATTATCATCAACAAACGTTCTGAGAAAAATAAGAAGAAATGAGAATGAAGAACAAGATATTATTAGGAGTCAGTGGAGTAAAAGGAGTTAAGACCATCGTCTTTCTCTTTCTTTGCCTGCTGATGATTCTGCCGCTCTCTTCCTGTTACAACAAAGAGAACCGTGAGGAGATTCTGAAGGTCTACAACTGGGCTGATTATATAGATGAAGACGTTCTTGCCAACTTTCCGAAATGGTATGAACAGCAGACCGGCAAGAAAATCCGAGTCATCTACCAGACCTTCGACATCAATGAGGTGATGCTTACCAAGATAGAGCGAGGTCATGAAGACTACGACGTGGTATGCCCGTCAGAATATATCATCGAGCGCATGCTCCGCAAAGACCTTCTCCTACCTATCGACACAGCCTTCGGCAAGACGCCCAACTATATCAGCAACGTATCACCATACATTGTTGAGCAGATAGATGCCACCTCCAACAATGGGCGCATCGCCCACCATTATGCCGTGCCTTACATGTGGGGAACCTGTGGCATCCTATATAATAAGGTGCACGTACCTATAAATGATGCACAGACCTGGGGAACATTATGGGACAGAAAATATCAGGGCAAACTCCTGATGAAGGATTCCTACCGCGACTCCTATGGCACCGCCCTCATCTGGGCACATCGCAAAGACCTGGAAGCAGGCAAGGAGACCATACCACAGCTGATGAACGACTATTCACCCGCTGCCGTAGCCACAGTAGAGAAAGAGCTGAAAGCTCTGAAGCCAAACATTGAAGGATGGGAAGCCGACTTCGGCAAGGAGACCATGACCAAAGGCAAAGCCTATCTCAACATGACCTGGAGCGGTGATGCCGTCTGGGCTATTGAAGAAGCCGGGAAAGTGGGTGTAGAACTGGGATATGAAGTACCGAAAGAAGGAAGCAATGTATGGTTCGACGGTTGGGTAATCCCTAAATATTCCCGCAATCCGAAGGCTGCCGCCTATTTCATCAACTATCTCTGTCAGGAAGACGTGGCACTCGCCAATATGGAGACTACAGGATATGTGAGTAGCGTGGCAGGCAAGAAGGTATTAGAAGCTATGAGCGATACTGAGGCTTATCCCAAACCTGTAAATCTGGCCTACTTCTTTGGCGAGGAAGGCAGGAGTGCCCATCTCAACCCTATCATGTATCCAGACAGCAGCATAGTAGCCCGATGCGCCATGATTCATGATGCCGGCGATCATACTCCCGAGGTATTGGATATGTGGTCGAAGGTGAAGGGCGACAATCTGGGCGGCGGCATCGTTATCTTCCTGCTAGCCGTAGTCCTTGCCCTCACGGTATTCGTTGCCATCAAGAAGTATGAACATTACAAGCACAGAAGGCTGTCGAGAAAACACCGCAGAAGACATGTGGTAAAGGTAAAAAGGTAAAAAAGTAAAAGGGTAAAAGAGAGGGAAAAAACCTATTTTATAGGGGAAAAAGAACATTTTTTGAAGGAAAAGAGAAAAAAGTGCCGAAAAAATTTGGTAATATCAAATAAAAGCATTACCTTTGCACTCGCTTTTGAGATATAAAGCTTTTGGGTAGTTACCAGAGTGGCCAAATGGGGCAGACTGTAAATCTGCTGGCTATGCCTTCGGTGGTTCGAATCCATCACTACCCACTTTTCCCAAAAAATAACTCAAAAATTTAAGAGTCCGACTTTCGAGAGAGAGCCGGACTTTTTTCTTTTCATATAAATCCTGAACAAAAGAAGAAGAGTAAATTACTCTCCTTCTACCTGCGTCTTTGGCCAATTCACCAGATATAGCATTTCTGTGGCTCGTGTAAATGCAGTATAGAGCCAATGGATATAATCGGGAGTAAGCATATCATCCGTCATATAGCCCTGGTCTACATAGACATGCGACCACTGTCCTCCCTGCGCTTTATGACAGGTAACGGCATAGGCAAACTTCACTTGCAGAGCATTGAAATATGGGTCTTGCCGGATTGCCTTCATACGGTCTGCCTTCAGTGGTATGTCCTGATAATCTTCCTCTATCTTACGGAAAAGCTGCTCTTGCTGATCATGGGTCAAAGCAGGAGCCTCACTCGTCAAAGTGTCCAGCAATACCGTAGCCTCCAGTTCATAATTATCATAATCGGGAAATTTCAACAGAAGGGTGGCAAAATGAAAACCATAGAGGTCGATGCGACGGCTCACCTTCATCACCTTCGCCCTATCTCCATTAGCGAGGAAAGCAGGAATCTCATGACTTGGAACTTCGTTACTTTGAACTGTATGATTAGCTAAAGTATTAAATTTTTCACTCTTCACTTTTCGTTCTTCACTTAATTGCCTTTCCTTTATCTTCTTTCTTTCTTCCTCCATCCAATAATAATCGTTCTTCACAATCATCAGCATGTCGCCACTCTCCAGTTCCTCTTCCCTATCAAGCACCATGTTGCGGATGCCTTGGTTGAAGATGTTGGCGCGCTTGTTGCTACGAGTCACAACAATGGTATCGTCCAGTCCTACCTGATGATAGCTGTCGCCAAGTGCCTCGATGAGTTCTGCACCCGGCATTTCCCTGATATCCGAGAAACCAGAGAAACGGATTTTAGGCAGTTGGGTAATGTCATCATGGGTAATCATCTGGCGGATACGAGTAGCATTAAAGAGAATACCCGACTGCTGACTCTGGCGGACTACTTCGTTCAAATCGCACTCATAAACCGACAGTCCATACCCCTGGAGCATCGCAGCAGAAAGGGCTGGTGATTCTTCCTCACCAACAGGAGGCAGCTGTGCCTTATCGCCAATCAGCAAAAGTCGGTCGTTACGTCCCTGATACACAAAATGAACCAGATCATCTAGCAGACAGCCGCTGCCAAAGGTGGTTCCGCCCAATCCCAGATTGGCAATCATTGAAGCCTCATCCACCATAAAAAGCGTATCAGTATAGAGATTATCATTGAGATTGAACTGTCCATCCACTCCGGCAAACGCCTTTTCGCGATAGATGCGGCGATGAATGGTATAGGCAGGCATCCCGCTGTTCAGAGAGAAGACCTTAGCCGCCCTACCCGTAGGAGCAAGGAGCATCACCTTCTGGCGAACAGCACGGAGCGTACGGACGACAGCACCCGAAAGCGATGTCTTACCGGTACCCGCACTACCCCGGAGAATCATCACAGCATGAGGATTACTATCCGTCATAAACTGCACGAAAACATCGAGCGCTTGAGCCTGTTCTGGGGTTGGCGGAAAGCCAAATTGCTGTAATATCTGATATTTTAACTCTTCAATGTTCATATTTCGAAAACTTTTAGTATCTTTGCAGAAAATTTACTGCACCTATTTGCTGTGCAAAAGTAATAATACTTTTTGAAATGAGAAAAAGAATAAAGAATAATTATATTTTGGGAGCATGCGTCATCATCATGATGCTACTCTGTATTCTGAGTGTGAGCCAGCCTATCCGCTTCCAAAAAGCCATGGCTAGCAGAGAAGCAGAGGTGAAGGAGAAACTGATGCAGATACGTCAGGCTGAAGAGAAATACAAGGCGAAACACGGCGTATATACAGGCGATTTTCCGACACTGGTAAAAGGCAAGTTCTTACAGGAAGATGCCCAATACATTCCCTATGCCGACGGTAAGAAGTTTACACTTGCTGCCACGGTTATCGTAGGAAAAAGCGGTAAGCAGATTCCGGTGATGGAATGTGGGGCCGGTTATGAAACCTTCCTCGACGGACTCGATGAAGGTTCCATCCAGCAGAAGATAGAGGAGGCCAACTATGCCGGCAACTATCCCGGACTCAAGATAGGCGATTTAACGACAGATAATAACAACGCAGGTAATTGGTAACAGATATGCAAATAAAAGGTAACAACATTCAGCAAGCACGACTCACCATCCGCGTGAGCAGAAACACCCTCAGTTTTTCGGTAGTTGACCGTGAAGCTGAGCATCAGCTCATCTATGAACCTTATACAGTAAAGAGTGGTGTTTCGATGGCAGCCAACTTGCGTCAGGCTTTCAAGGAGAGTACTCTCCTGCAGCGGGGATACCAGAAGGTACGCATATATCTCGATTCGCCTATCCTGCTGGTTCCTATCGAAGAATTTCATGAAGAGGATATCGATGTGCTCTATCAGCATGCCTTCAACAGTCATAACAGCGATGCCATTCTCTACAGAGTGCAGCCGGAACTGAATGCGGTAGCGGTATTCCCTATCAACAAGGATTTGAAAATGGTGGTAGAAGACAACTTCAAGGATGTCCGCTTCACACCTATCATGCAACCGATGTGGCACTATCTGCATCATCGCAGTTTCACCGGCATTCACCGCAAGCTCTATGTTTATTTCCACGACAAGAAGCTGGACGTTTTCGGTTTCGAGAAGAACCGTTTCAAATTTTTCAACTCGTTCAATGCCGAGCATGCCAAGGATGCCCTCTATTTCATTCTCTATGTATGGAAGCAGTTAGGATTCAACCAGATGCAAGATGAGTTGCATGTATCAGGCAATGTTCCGGATAAGGACTGGTTCCTCTACAACACGAAACTCTATATCAAGAAGACCTTCATTCTGAATCCTGCCGCCGAATTCAACCGTGCGCCCATCACAGAGATTAAAGGTCTGCCATTCGATTTGATGGCGCTGTACTTAAGTAAGTAAAGTGCGTTGACAAAAAGGCGCTAGCCCCACTCAACATTCAACATTTAACATTCAACATTTAACATTCAACATTTAATATTCAACATTAAAACAAATGAGAATCATAACAGGACAATATAAGGGACGCCATTTCGACATTCCACGTTCGTTTAAGGCGCGTCCAACAACAGATTTTGCAAAGGAGAACATCTTTAATGTTCTGCAGGGATATATTGATTTTGAAGATACCTCTGCCCTCGACCTTTTTGCCGGCACGGGCAGCATTTCGCTCGAACTGGTATCACGAGGCTGCAGCCGGGTAATCAGCGTAGAGGCCGACCGCGATCATGCCAACTTCATACGCCAATGTTTCCAGAAGTTGGGCGAAGACAAAGATATTCTGATTCGTGGTGATGTATTCCGTTTTCTGAAGACCTGCAAGCAGAAGTTTGACTTTATCTTTGCCGATCCTCCATACGCCCTGAAGGAGTTGCCGCAGATTCCAGACCTCGTTCTGAATGGCGACTATCTCAACGAAGGAGGCATCTTCGTCTTTGAGCATGGTAAAGACTATGATTTCTCCGAGCATCCACGATTTCTGGAGCACAGAAGTTACGGAAGCGTAAACTTCTCAATATTCAGATAGAAAAAATCCCCGTTTGCACTAGACAAGATGCAAACGGGGATTTATTCGTTACAACAGCGGCGAGAGTAATCTTACCGTACTCTCGAAAAGACGCTGCAGGAACGGACGTTTTACGAAATAAGATACATCATCTACCAGGATACTCTTCGCCTCATCCCGCAGATAGACAGCCTTCACGCGCTGCGCCATCCCCTCATCAAAGAAGAACGCATTCGCTTCGAAATTATTCTCAAAACTTCGGAAATCGATATTCGTACTGCCTATCGTACAGAGATTATCATCACTTACGAGCAATTTACTATGATTAAAGCCTGCCGTATAGAGATAAACCTTTACGCCAGCCTCTATCGCTTCCATCACATACGAACGTGATGCCCACTCTACCAGTTTGGCATCAGCATGACGGGGCAACATCAGACGGATATCCACACCCGCCAGAGCTGCTGTTCTCATGGCAAACAATACAGGTTCGGTCGGCAGGAAATAAGGCGTTTCCATATACACATACTTCCGGGCCTGAAGCAGGATGCGGACATAGCCCTGCATGATATCAGGCCAAGGACTGATAGGACTGCCCGTAACTATCTGTACGAGACAATTGTTGTGGATATGCACACTGACCGGCGGATAATACTGGCGATTGGTAACTAATGTACGGTCTACGAAATACCAGTCTACCAGAAAGGCTCTCTGAATGGCGTAAACGCCACCGCCCTCAATACGGAGATGCGTATCGCGCCAAGCCTGTTTCTTATCACCCTTCACATAGCGCAGAGCTATATTCATGCCGCCGATAAAGCCCACCTTACCATCTATGACACAGAGTTTGCGGTGGTTACGATAATTTACCTTACTCGTAAAAGCCGGAAAGCGGACTGGCATGAACGAATGTACATCAATGCCTGCATCACGCATACGTTCAAAGAATTCTTCCTTTACCTTCCAGCAGCCTACATCATCATAAATCAGTCGCACCTCAACTCCCTGCTCCGCCTTATCAATCAAGGCATCAGCTATCAGATATCCCAAGGCATCGGCTTCGAAGATATAGGTATCGAGATGAATATGATGCTTTGCCTGTCCTATATTATATAATAAGGTAAGGAAGAAATCATATCCATCGGTATAAATATCCACCTGATTATCTTTAAAAGGCAGCGCCCAACTCTGGTTGGCAAAGAGATTCATCAGCGGTTTATTGCTGTCTGGCAGGTGAAGATTCTCCTGCTCTACGAACTCGAGCATGGAGCGCTTGGTGAGCTGGTCCATGCTGCGGTCGCTGATAAGACGTTCCTTGCGGGTATTCTGTCCGAAGAAGAAATAGAAGATGATACCCACAAAGGGGATGAAGAAGAAGACCAATATCCATGCCATCGTCTTGGCGGGCTGACGATTGTCCATCAAAACGGTGATGATAGCCGGAACGGTTATCACGACATAAAGCAACAGATATATCCAGTGAAAATAAATCATATAGCATTTCTCCTTTTAAATCTCTAATACTTCTTTACAGAGTTTCTCCCTCACAAGACAGAGGCTCCGGTTAATTGAAGATATTGTTTGCCTGGCTCGCCAGAAGCGTGTTCATCTGCTTGAGTTTCATAAACTCCTGCAGCAGTTCACGATTGGTCGGATTCCTGGCAAACTCCTGCTGTACCTCAATAATACGCAGAGCAATATAATGAGTACGGAAGCTCAAGATGTCTTTAAAGACAAACTGACGGAGCTTATCGGCGCTCATCTTCATCTGCAGACTAGCCGTAGATACCTCCTGGTCACCTGTAGGCAAACCTGCCAACCTGCTGATTTCCGGATTCGGATGATTGGCAAAATAAGTTTCGGCGACAAAATCATCTTCTTTTTCGAGATGCTCCACAGCTTCCTGCATAATCTGATTATATAAATCATTATGAAATTTGAACCCATCTCCACCCAAATCAAGACTGATATACTGGGCCACAGCTACCTCCACATCATTTCCGTCTACATCCTGTACCGTGATGAGCTGGTCGCCATGATGAATAATCAACTGTACCAGAAGGCCTTCTACCTCCAGCAGTTTATCCAGTGGGGTAACCGCTCTCATCGCTGATTGCGCCTGCTGCGCTGCCGCTACAGGCGAATCTTTCAATCCCGCAGCACGTCGCTCTGCCTTTACCTGCTCACTCATACCGTTGCGCACAAAATTATTCAAGGCATTCACGATGATTGCCTCGTTCACGCCCAAACGGTGAGAACAGTCGGTGATATAAGAAGCGCGCGTTATCTGATTCTTGATTTTCGAGATGCTCTCTACAATCGAATTGATAGCCTGGCTTCTCTTTACAGGGTCTGTCACACCGCGTAGCAGAATATCGGTCTTAAACTGTATGAAGTCGGTCTGATTCTCCTGAATATATCTTCTGAATTCCTCTGCCGAATGACTGCGGGCGAAACTGTCAGGGTCATTACCATCAGGGAGAAAGAGCACCTTTACGTTCATCTCTTCTTCGAGCAACATATCGGTACCTCTCAGCGCAGCATGAATACCCGCATTATCGCCGTCATAGAGAAGAACGATATTACTGGTAAAGCGGTGCAGCAATCTAATCTGATGCACGCTCAGCGCTGTACCCGAGTTAGCCACTACATTTTCGATGCCACACTGATGCATCGAGATAACATCGGTATATCCTTCCACCATAAAGACACAATCCTCCTTGGCTATCGCCTTCTTGGCCTGATAGAGTCCATAGAGTTCGCGCTCCTTATGATAGATAACGCTATCAGGCGAGTTGACATATTTCTGGCTGATGCCCTTGGTTCTGCTGTCGAGAACTCGTCCGCCAAAAGCTACCACCTTGCCGCTCACGCTGAACCAAGGGAAGATGGCTCTGCCCGAGAAACGGTCAAGAATCTTATCCTCACCCGACTTATTGCCAGCTTCGTCCTTATCCACCTTGAAGCAGAGTCCCGTATCAACCAGATATTTCGGATTATAGCCAGCCGCCTTAGCCGCCTCAGCAAGAGCAGTACGCTTAGGGAGCGCAAAACCCAACTGGAATTTTCTGATGATATCATCTCTGAAACCTCTTCCTCGGAAATAAGCCATACCGATAGCGATACCATCCACATCATGCAAGAGAATATCCTGGAAATATTTCGCCGCCCAATCGTTGACGATAAACATGGATTCTCTTTCGCTCTCGCGCTGTTTTTCTTCGTTGGTCAGTTCCCGCTCCTGAATTTCTATTTTATATTTCTTAGCGAGCCAGCGAAGGGCATCGGGATAGGTCATCTGTTCCAGTTCCATCAGAAAGTTGATTGCATTGCCTCCCTTTCCGCAGGTAAAGCAATGACAGATACCTCTTGTTGGAGATACAGAGAAAGATGGATTGGAATCGTTATGAAAAGGACACAAGCCGACATAATTGATGCCACGCTTCTTGAGCGTAACAAATTCAGATACCACCTCTTCTATCTTGGTGGCATCCATAATTTTTGCTATCGTCGGTCTGTCTATCATTATATATATTCTTTTTTCTGTTTTTACTATGCAAAATTACTATTTTTCTTTGAAAACACAAAGAGAAACGGACAGAAAAGTAAAAATGAAACATATTAAAAACTAAAGTTTACATAATATAAGGTACATTCGGATAGTTTTGGCTATCTTTGCAACCGGCAAAAACACATTGCTGACAATCGGAAAATAACAACAAAATAAATAAACATGAAACTAAACAACATCAAGCAAACATTCCTGGCAAGCGCTGCCCTGTTCTCAACAATCAGCATGAGCGCAGCCGACAGATTTGTGAATTTCAAGCAAGGAGACTTGCTGCTGAATGCCAATAACCGGGTAGAAATCTACATGGATACCAACGACTGCAAAGGAGTGAGTTATGCTGCTCATGCCCTGCTGAAAGATATCAAAAGTGTGAGTGGAGCCACAGCCA
>ERZ1504466.308-NODE-308-length-9816-cov-6.041594_pt1 | contig 9816 bp, 8 predicted proteins | sample MGYA00574783_ERZ1504466 | MGnify/ENA primary metagenome ERZ1504466 (study PRJEB39906, sample SAMEA3182082) | gut metagenome | biome: human; feature: gut; material: Stool; isolation source: human stools | place: Canada | collected 2012-12-04 ... | reverse complement strand
GCCGTTATGTCGGCAAGTCTGCCGGGTCTGTTTTCGACAAAAACCGAAATCTGACTGATTGCCATTTGGTTTTCCTCCTTTATATTTTTCTGTTATCAATAACTCTCGAAGCCTTGCCTTCATAGCGCGGCAGAGAGTGCGGTTCAACAAGACGCACCTTTGCGGAGACACCGAGAACGGACTGCATGGCGCCGCAAATTTCTTTCTCTTTAGCCTCAATCTGCTTGACCGAGTCAGAGAACATGTGATCTGACATCTCGATGCAGACGGTCATTATATCAAGGTTATTCGCTCTGTCAACTATTATCTGATAGTTCGGATCCATGCCGAGCGAAAGAATAACATGCTCGACCTGAGCCGGGAAAACGTTGACTCCGCGGATAATGAGCATATCGTCGCTTCTGCCCTTGGGTCTGAGCATCTTGACGAGCGTTCTGCCGCAGGCGCATTTCTCATGCGTTATTGCGGAAATGTCGCGGGTTCTGTATCTGAGCAGCGGAAGAGCTTCTTTGCCGATGCATGTGAACACGAGCTCGCCGTATTCGCCGTCGGGCAGCGGCTTGAGGGTCACGGGATCGACTATCTCGGGATAGAAATAATCCTCGCATATATGCATTCCGCTCTGCTCGCAGCATTCAAATGCAACGCCGGGACCCGCTATCTCAGAGAGACCGTATATATCATATGCCTTGATTTTGAGCATATTCTCAAGCTGGGTGCGCATGTTCTCACTCCACGGCTCTGCGCCGAAAATGCCTATGCGAAGCGGCAGCTCGGCAGGATCGACATTCATCTCCTTGAGAGTCTCTGCAATAAACAGAGCATATGACGGAGTGCAGCAGAGCACGTTTGAACCGAAATCCTGAAGTATCTGAACCTGGCGCTTTGTATTACCGGACGACACGGGAATAGCCGTTGCGCCGAGCTTCTCCGCGCCGTAATGAATACCCATACCGCCCGTGAAAAGTCCGTAGCCGTAGGAGACGTGGATGTAGTCCGAGGGCGTTGTGCCCGCAGCGGTAAGAGCTCTTGCCACGCACTCCGACCAGCGGTCTATATCGCCTCTCGTGTAGCCGACAACAGTCTGCTTTCCGGTCGTTCCGGACGAGGCGTGAACTCTGACAAGCTCATCTCTCGGCACGGCAAAAAGTCCGAACGGATAGTGATCTCTGAGATCCTGCTTTACTGTAAAGGGCAGCTTGCTGATATCGTCTATCGAGTGGATATCTTCAGGCTTGAGTCCTATTTCGTCAAACTTTGCCTTGTAAAACGGAATGTTCTCATAGCATCTTTTTACAGTTTTTATCAGTCTTGCGCTCTGTATTGCGTGCAGATAATCGCGCGACGCTGTCTCAATTTCAGGGCTGAAATACTTTGCCATCGTATCATATCTCCTTTTGCTGACTGTCTGCCTTTAATGCGTTTCAGCAGCTTTTTTCGTGCTCATAGCCGAGGCGGAACGCCTCAAGGTTCATGTCAAGGAACTTCTCGGGCACAGTGTTCTTTATAGCGTTTATCCATGTCTCATAGCTCAGCTGCATGTGGCTTGCCATCGCGCCGATGAGAACAACATTGACAGCCTTTGCCGAACCTGCTTTGACGGCGAGCGAAAGCGCGTCAAGCTCTATCATAGAAGCCCCTGCTGCTTTTATTGCCTCGGATATGTTCTGAGGATACTCCGCCGCGCCGGTTATGACCGGCATCGGGTCAATGCACTGATCGTTGACGACTAATTTGCCGTCGGGCTTAAGAAAGCTGAGCCATCTTGCGGCTTCGAGCTTCTCAAAGGCGAGGATTATATCGGCTTCACCCTGCTCAATTGTGGGCGAAAAAACCTCATCGCCGTATTTAACATATGTAACAACGGAACCGCCGCGCTGGCTCATTCCGTGTATTTCGGAAACTTTGACTTCGTATCCGCTGTCTATAAGCGCGCTGCCGAGGAGTCTGCTCGCAAGCAGAGTACCCTGGCCGCCGACGCCGACTATCATAATTGATTTAACTGCCATTTTTCCCGCTCCTCTCTTATTCTATCGCACCGAATTTGCACAGCTGCTTGCAGACATCGCAGCCGACGCAAAGGGTGAAGTCAATGTGAGCCTTGCCCTCTTTCATGCTTATCGCGGGGCAGCCGATCTTCATGCACATCTTGCAGGAGGCGCACTTGTCGGTGTTGACTTTGACGGGTGGCTTGGTCTTAACATATTTGAGAAGTACGCAGGGACGGCGGGATATAACTACCGAGGGCTCGTCCGCTTCAAGCTCTTCTTTTATTGCTTTTTCTGTTGCGGCGAGGTCATAAGGATCAACGACAACGACACGGTTTATTCCGACTGCGTGCGCGAGAGCTTCAAGGCTGACTGCCGTCGTCGGATCGCCTTTTATTGTAAGTCCGGTAGTCGGATTCTGCTGATGTCCGGTCATGCCGGTGATGCTGTTATCAAGGACGATAACAACTGAATTGCTTTGGTTATATGCGATGTTTATAAGACCCGTAACACCGGAATGGATAAATGTAGAATCGCCTATAACGGCTACGCGCTTGTGACTGCCGGTTTCGTCAGCCTTGTTCATGCCGTGAAGCGCGGAGACGGATGCGCCCATGCAGATGCAGGTGTCCATCATGCCAAGAGGAGCCATCGAGCCGAGCGTATAGCAGCCGATATCGCCGCTGACATTGACTTTGAGCTTCTTGAGAGCATAGAACAAACCTCTGTGCGGACATCCGGCGCAAAGTACGGGTGGACGCGCGGGAACGTTTATATCGGCCTTGAGATAAGCGTTCTCTTCACCGAGGATAACTTTCTTTATCATGCTCTGCGAATACTCGCCGAGAAGCGTGAACTGCTCCTTGCCGATGACATTTATTCCGAGCTTGCGGCAGTGATCTTCTATGTAAGGATCAAGCTCCTCGATGACATAGACTTTCTCGCATTCTGCCGCAAAGTCGCGGATTATCTTCTCGGGCAACGGATAGAGACAGCCTATCTTGAGATAAGACGCTTTATCGCCGAGAGCCTCTTTGGCATACTGGTAGGCAATTCCGCCAGCGATTATGCCGATTTTCTTGTCGTTATATTCAATCTTGTTGACGCCGAGGTCAACAGCTTCACTGTCGCCCCATGCTTCGAGAGCCTTTGTTCTCTCTTCAACTATGACGTGCTTCTTTTTCGCCATAGCGGGCATCATGACATATTTCTGCGTGTCCTTGACATACTCCTTGAGTCCGTTGTCGACTCTCTCCCCTATCTCAACAAGGCTGCGAGAATGAGAGATTCTCGTAGTGAGTCTGATTATAACCGGGGTGTCGTAACGCTCGGAGATATCATATGCGAGCTCCGTGAAAGCGAGGCATTCCTGAGAATCTGCGGGCTCGAGCATCGGTATCTTTGATGCCTTTGCATAGTTGCGCGAATCCTGCTCATTCTGCGATGAGTGCATTCCGGGATCGTCCGCAACGACTATGACCATACCGGCGTTTACGCCTGTGTAAGAGAGCGTGAACAGCGGGTCAGCGGCAACATTCAATCCGACATGCTTCATGCCGCAGAAAGAACGCGCTCCGGCTATGGCAGCGCCGCCTGCGGTCTCCATAGCGACCTTTTCGTTCGGCGCCCATTCGCAGTATATCTCGTCATATTTAGCCGCGCTCTCCGTCACCTCGGTGCTCGGGGTGCCGGGATAGCTCGATGCAACACGGCATCCGGCTTCGTAAAGGCCTCTTGCGACGGCCTCGTTTCCTAAAAGTAACTTTCTCATTTTTTGCCTCCGGATTTATTTCTTCTCGTTTCTCAAATCAACAACTCTGTGCGCCTTGCCGACAAATCTCTCGAGTGTCTTGGGCTCAAGCAGGCTGACCTTGCACTGGATACCAAGAGTGGTCTGGAGATTGTGCATTATCTTCTTCTGAAGCCGCTCGATTTCGCCGTAGCTCTCAAGCAGAGATGCGTCAACAAGCTCAACGCGGACTTCAAGTGTATCTGAAAATCCCTCGCGGCGGACAACCAGCTGATAGTTTGCGCCGATCTGCTCCGTGCCGATAAGCACGCTTTCAATCTGCGACGGGAACACGTTCACGCCGCGTATTTTTAGCATATCGTCGCTTCTGCCCTTGACCTTGTCCATCCTGACGCCTGTTCTTCCGCATTTGCAGGGAGAATAGTTGAGTCTTGTGATGTCGCGGGTTCTGTATCTGAGCAGAGGAAGTCCCTCTTTTGTCAGCGTAGTCACAAGCAGTTCGCCTGTCTCGCCCTCGGCAAGAGGTTCGAGCGTTTCGGGGTCGACTATCTCGGGATAGAAATAGTCTTCGCAGAAATGCAGTCCGTCGCGCTCCTCGCATTCGCCGGAAACGCCGGGACCCATAAGCTCGCTCATGCCGTAGTTGTCTGTGGCGAACAGTCCCCAGCCCTTTTCAATCTGGGTTCTCATCTCGGGTGTGCAGCCCTCAGAGCCGAACAGACCGAGGCGAAGCTTGTAGTCGCTCATCGGATAGTCGAGCTCTTTTGCCGTTTCGCACATATAAAGCGCATATGACGGAGTTGCAACGAGCGCGGTAGTGCCGAAATCGCGCATATACATCAGCGCCTTTTCGGTGTTTCCGCTCGAATTGGGAACGACTGTTGCGCCGAGCTTTTCAAGTCCGTAATGAAGACCCAGAGCACCCGTGAACATGCCGTAACCGAAAGATATCTGAACGATATCTTCGTCGGTAGCGCCTGCTGCGGCGGCAATACGGGCAACGCAGTCCGACCACAGATCAAGGTCGTGCTTCGTATATCCAACGACTGTGGGCTTACCTGTTGTGCCGGACGAAGCGTGAATACGCACCATCTCTTTCATCGGTCTTGCGAACAGACCGAACGGATAGTTGTCGCGCAAATCGGCTTTTGTAGTCGGCGGTATGTATTTTATATCGCTCAGGCTCTTGATCTTGTCGGCGGAGATACCCGCCTCGTCAAGCTTCTTTGTGTAGAACGGCACATTTTTGTAGCAGTAATCAACCGTCCATTTCAGTCTTTCGAGCTGCAGCGCTTCCAGCTCGCTGCGCTTCATTGTTTCAATTTCCTTTTGAAAAAACATCTTGAAGTCTCCCTCTTTTATACTTCGACAGGGTATTCGGAAATCACCTATAAATTATACCACTGTTACTCTTTTTCGACAATACCGTTATAAAATAATTCAGTAACATTCTTGTCGTCTTTTCCTGTTATTGCGCTGACGATGAAGCAGAGCGCGATCGAAAGGAGCATCGCTATGCAGGCGAAAAGCGGTCCGAATCCCGCAAGCGTTGATGCCGTGCTGTTGTTGACCCCGAACTCAACAAGCAGTTTGCATATCGCAGGAACTATCGCGACAGAGAAACCGCCTATCATCGCAGCCCAAGCACCGTGTTTGTTCATACGCTTCCAGAACAGCGCAACGACATAAGGCGCAAGGAACGAGCCGGAAATTATACCCCAGGAGTAGCTCATCATATCAAGAATGGGCGTATCTGTATTTGCGACAACATATGAGCAGAGAATAAACACAACGCAGAGAACTTTTGTGAGAACAGTTACTTTCTTTTCTTTCATTCCGGGCTTGAGCACACTCTTTACAAAGTCCATGGAGAATGTCGAGCTCGCAGTGAGCGTTATGGAGCAAAGAGTCGAAACCGACGCTGCTATGAGCAGGACAAGGACGATTCCGAGCAGTATATTCGGAAGATTCGCGACCTTGAGCATATTCGGAACGACATAGTCCTGAACCGGCTTTTTAAATGATGCTATCTCGTCGGCAGTGAAGAATCTGTGGCAGAGCGAGCCTATAAAATATCCTCCGCCCGCGACAAGAAGAGCGAAAAATGTGGATATTATTATGCCGCGCTTCGCCTGCTTGTCGTCCTTTATGCCAAAATATTTCTGTATCATCTGCGGCAGTCCCCATGTGCCGAAGCTGGTCATGAGCACCGTTGCAATGAGCGAAGTTGCGGATTTGAGTCCGAGTTTCGGAAGTCCCTCTGCCGAGTTGGCGTATTCTCTGAGACCCTCTATACCGCCGACTCTGTCGCAGCGAATGACGAAGATTATGAGAAGCGTTATTCCGAACATCATGACAATTCCCTGAACAAAGTCCGCGCGAGCCTGAACGAGATATCCGCCGAGCAGAAGAAGCACTGCGGCGAGAACTGCAATAATTATCATGCATATTTTGTCGTCTATTCCGAGCAGAACATCGGCAACCGACGCGAGACCTTTATAGACCGACGCCGAATACGGGATCATGAAAATAAATATAACCATGCAGGCAAATATTTTCATGGCGCGGCTGTTGTATCTCAATTCAAAGAACTGAGGCATAGTTTTTATTTTGAGCCTGTCTGAAACATCGCGTGTTCTTCTGGCGAGCACACGCCAGGCGAGCCACGAGCCGAACACGGCGTTGCCTATTCCTGCGGCGATACCCCAAAGACCGTAGTTGAGTCCCGTGCCGCCGGCGTAGCCGACAAACATAACTGCCGAAAAATATGCCGTACCGTAAGAAAGCGCCGAAAGCCACGCTCCGGCGTTTCGTCCGCCGACCGTCAAATCGGCTATGCTATTTGATTTTCGTCCCGATACAATGCCGATTATTATCATAACCGCAACATATACCGCGATAGTTATCCAGACGGTGGTGTTCTCCATTTTTTCTTCCTCTGCTTTTTCTTTGTTTTGCGCTTTAAAGCTTTTATCCGATAAAGTGTAGCAATATAATACAATAAAAAGCAGTATTTGTCAAGTTATTTCAAAAAGAATTGAATATGTCGCAGAATCTACCTCCTTTTCTCGGCGGCGCACAGCACGCCTGCTGATTGTAGCACACGAGCACGGCATCCTCGCCTATAACTTTTATGTCTTCCCAACATATTCTTATATCGTCGCATCGTCCGAGCAGCCCCATACATTTCGGCCTGCCGAATACGATAATTGCAACTACCTTGCCCGAGCAAGTGTCAACTTCAATATCCGACACGGGGCCGAGTATATTCCCATCTCTTTGATTTATAACCTGCTTGTTCCTCAGATCCGTCACGCAGCAGTTCAAAAAAATCACCCCCAACGGCATTATATGCCGCTGGAGGTGCGTCGAATCACACGACGTTCATTTCTTTTTTCAGGCGTTCTATAATCCTTTTTTCGAGCCTTGATATGTAGCTCTGCGATATGCCGAGCATATCCGCGACTTCCTTTTGCGTATATTCTTTTCCGCCGCCGAGTCCGAACCGCATTCGCATTATAAGCTTGTCGCGGTCAGCAAGAGCATCAACGGTGCGCAGGAGCAGACTCTTTTCGTCCTCCGCCTCTATGCCGCGATTTACCGTATCCGGCTCGCTGCCGAGAATATCGGACAGAAGCAGTTCGTTCCCGTCCCAATCCACATTCAGCGGTTCATCGAGTGAAATCTCGTTTCTTATATTATTTGTCTTGCGCAGGAACATGAGTATCTCGTTTTCAATGCACCGTGAAGCATATGTCGCGAGCTTTATGTTCTTTGACGGTCTGAATGTGTTGACGGCTTTTATCAGCCCGATAGTGCCTATTGATATCAGATCTTCTATTCCTACTCCGGAGTTTTCAAACTTTCTCGCTATATAGACCACAAGCCTGAGATTATGCACTATGAGCGGCTCGCGTGCTGATTCGTCGCCCGCTTCGATGCGTTCGAATATCTCACGCTCCTCATCTTTTTTCAGCGGGGCGGGCAGTATCTCGTAGCCGTTTATGTAGTGTACCTCGCCACGGTCTCTGCGGTTGAGAAAACAGTTTATCAGTTTTTGTATTACCTCTTTCAGCTTTTTCATTTTTCGAGCCTCCCCTTTCCGCTCTGTCAAAGAAATTGTTTCCTATAAGTGCCGAATATTCGCCGTCGGACAGCGAATTGTTATATATCGCGGCATAAGTTTCGCTACATACAAAAACACCCTTGGCGGTTTTCACTGTTGCTTTGTCAATTTTTATCGCCGGAAGAAGCCCGCTCCCGCCGACCGACCTGAAGCTTATAAACCTGACACCGCGGCAGGCATATGCCTCGTCTTCCTTTATCTCCCTGCGCACGAGTTCTTTTATTTCATCCGGCAGAACAGATGCTATTGCGCCGTATTCAAACACTATTGCGGGATATGAAGAAAACGGCTCTTTCAGCGAGCTACCCGTATCTATGAGAGCGGCGCATTCGGCTTCTTTTCCGCGATAATCTATTCTGACTGTTGCCGTGTGACTGTCGGGCGCATTGCGGCGCATAAAATAAGATATGAGCCGTATAACAGCATAGCAGGCGGCGGAGGTCAACAGGAGCGTAACAGCGCTGATATCAAAATACACCGCGCCGTTTTTATATGTAAGTCCGTCAGGTTTGAACATCAGCCATATGGCGAGCGTGATTCCCGCAAAGGCGAAGTTCGCCATAAGAAAGCCGCCGCCCGCTCTGAGAAAGTCTTTAACCGAGCGTATAGAGAACGCGGTGAAAAGCATCGCCGCAAAACAAATAACTCGCAAGGCTATCGAAAAGAACAGATTCATATCTGGCAGAAAGATTATCAATGAATAAACCGCACCTATCGCGGCGGAGAGCAAAATGCGCCAACTGCGCGTCGGGGTTTTCACCAAAAGACCCGCCGCCGACAGCATCAGAAAGTTGACGAGCAGATTTATCATCAGCAGTATATCGACATATATAACATTGCTCATCGCGCACCTCCCGAAACGGTATGACTCAATTATAAGCCGCCGCCGAGGTCTTTTTTGTCAAATCAAAGGGTGAAAAAATAAAAAAGCCCTGCACTTTTGAAAGCACAGGGCTGAAAAATATATTCAGTTCAGGTTGTCTACTGCCGCGCGTTCTATAGCGAGACCCGCTCTGTAGCGATCCATATATTTTTTGAATCCCTCGGCGTCTTCAGCGTCGGGAGCTACGCTGTCTCCGAGCATATCGCCGAATACTTTTGAATCGAGGAAACTGTCAAGCGATTCGCCGTCCGCACGGTTCTTCATATATGATGCAAGCAGAGCGATTCCCCATGCGCCTCCCTCGCCTGCCGTCGACATAACGGCAACAGGAGTCTCGAGCACGGCCGCCATGAGCTTCTGACCGACTCCGGGGGTTTTGAACAATCCGCCGTGGCCGAGAAGTCTGTCAACGCGGACAAACTCTTTTTCAGTCAGTATGTTCATGCCGAATTTTAAAGTTGCCATCGTCGAGAAGAGTATCGCGCGGGCAAAGTTTGCAAGATTCATCTTGCTGTCCGGAAGCTTTGTGAAAAGCGGCCTGCCGGCTTCAAATCCCGTTGTGTGCTCGCCGGAATAATAGTTATAGGAGAGCAGTCCTCCGCAGTCCGGAGCGCCCTCGAGAGCTTTGTTGTAGAATGTGTCATAGAGCTTCGGCACGTCAACGCTCCCGTTCATCAGCTCCACAGTCTCTTTGAGCAGACCTATCCACGAATCGAGATCGGTCGTGCAGTTGTTGCAGTGTACCATCGCAACGGGACTGCCGTCCGGCGTTGTTACCATGTCTATCTCGGGATACACCTTTGAGAGCGGCTTTTCTAGGACTATCATTGCAAATATCGACGTTCCTGCCGAAACATTGCCGGTTCTCTGTGCAACGCTGTTCGTTGCCACCATGCCGGTGCCTGCATCGCCCTCTGGCGGGCAGAACGGAATACCGGGTTTGAGCTTTCCTGTCGGATCAAGGAGCTTTGCGCCCTCTTCCGTAAGCTTGCCGGCAAAATCTCCTGCGCTGTGTACTGTCTGTCTCTTATACACATCTCCGAGCCCACGAGACCGTACTAGATCTCGT
>ERZ1504466.299-NODE-299-length-9979-cov-7.467150_pt1 | contig 9979 bp, 13 predicted proteins | sample MGYA00574783_ERZ1504466 | MGnify/ENA primary metagenome ERZ1504466 (study PRJEB39906, sample SAMEA3182082) | gut metagenome | biome: human; feature: gut; material: Stool; isolation source: human stools | place: Canada | collected 2012-12-04 ... | reverse complement strand
GTATTTCAATTAATTCAAAGAGCGATTAGTCCACTTTAACGGGACAGTAGTGATATCGTATTTATACAAGACCTTTTATCAGGTCGAAATGAAGAGTTTGATAATGCAGACAAGAAACGTATCAGACTTATCAGGCATAAGGACAATAGGAAAGAGAAAATAATTGATGGAAAGAAGTATTCCAACTCGCTCTTCGATTTGTATCTTTATGAACATGACGTGTTCCTAAGTTATCAAAGTGAGCAGGTAAAAAAACGCTTTAAGGATGTAGACTATATCGTTTCGTTTATTGGAGAAGAAGGTATATCGTCTCGATTTGTTGGCGTCTTTAAAAACAATGGAGTATTGAAAGAAATAGAAGACTATAATGGAGAAGTGCAAGCTAAATTTGATTTCTCTGAACTTGATGGTTTTAAACTACTTAAAGAAAGGGTTGTAATAGACTGGAATAATCCCGTAAGCTGGCTTCAAGGGTTTAACAATAAAATGCCTGTAATAAGAATTGATCGTGGACTTCAAGAGAACAATATTCCCGTCTTTACATCTTTTGAAGATGTCGTTCTTAATTATAATCAACTTAAATTGATATTTGAATCTAATAATAAGGAGTGGAAGGCTAAGTTGGAAAGCTGTAATTGTATCTATCTGATCCTTGACAAATTAACTGGTAAACAATATGTGGGTTCTACATACAATACAAGAGGCATATGGGGGCGTTGGGAGATATATGCTAATACTGGGCATGGGTTTGATAAAGATTTAGAATCGCTTATCAATAACGATGCTGCATATGCGCAAAAGTATTTTCAATGGTGTATATTAGAAACATTGCCATTGAAGATATTGGAAGAACATGCTATAGATAGAGAGTCGCTCTATAAACGCAAGTTTGGAACACGTGAGTTTGGTTACAATAACAATTAAGCCTATGTCACTCATTCAAAAATACATCTGGGTTATCAAGACCATTCATCGTTCTGGCCGCATTACATTGAAAGATCTCAATGAAAAGTGGCGTCAGAATATAGACCTTAGCCGTGGTGAGAACTTGCCACGGCAAACATTTGATCGTTGGAAAGGTGGTATTCTTGATATGTTCGGCATTGTGATTGATTGTGAACAACATGGCAGATACCATTATTATATAGCCAATCCCGAAGTTTTAAGCGAAGGAGAGTTGCGTACATGGCTTCTTGACACCTACGGCACGGCAGAAACAATATCAAGCTGTATATCCATCCATGATAGAATACTGACAGAAGATATTCCTTCAAGCCAAGACTTTCTTGCAACAATACTTGAAGCGATGAAGTCAAATGTAGTTCTACAGATGACGTTTCGTTCTTTTTCGATGCAAGAGGCAAAGACGTTTCTTGTTGAACCGTACTGTGTGAAAATGTCCGCACAGCGTTGGTATATGTTAGCAAGAAATGTAGACTATAACTACTTGCGTTTGTATTCTCTTGATAGAATAGAAGGTGTTAACTTAACAGATGCTCATTTTGTTTTGCCAAAAGATTTTTGTGCAAAAGAATATTTCGCAGAATACTTTGGAATTGTATTGGATGAATCTGTACCGCTTCAGAGAATAGTGTTAAGGGCAGACAAATGCCATCAGCACTATATGCGCACATTGCCGTTGCATCATTCGCAAAGAGAAATCTATGCATGTGATGATTATGCCGATTTTGAATTGGCACTGCGTCCTACCTATGACTTCTATATGAAGTTGATGAGTTTTGGCAATATGATAAAAGTGTTAGAGCCCAAAAGTCTTCAGGAGAAGATATGTAAATGGTTGGATAAAACAATAGAAGTTTACAAATAAAAATAATTCAATAAGTATGGAATCAAGATTATTTCAAGCCTTAAAAGCTTTCAAAGGCGCTGATGGTTGCGAAGCAAACCTGTTTAAAGAGTTTAAGAAAATTGCTGAAGAAGCATTCTTCTCTGGCTATTTTCTTGTTAATGACGGTTGTAAGGATGCGTATAAACTAAAGTTGACCTGCATCGAATTTTATTACCACGAGGATGATGGCAATACTAAAGATGAAAAAAAATATCTGAAAGGGAAAGATGAATTTGGCTATGCTTTAGGTGCTGTATGTCCAAATCCATCGGGCGTTGATGTTTTGTTTGATGATCCACAAAAGAAATATCATGCGTCTTTCTTGATTAGAGGCTATAAAGCTATTGTGCCTGGGGAAAAAGAATGGGAGAATAATGAGAAAAGAAAAGATTGGGCTCCTCATGATTTTTGGTATGATTTATTTGGTGGAGCAAATATGCTAAGCAATGGCAAGTTTAGTATAGAATGGATAGATGAGTCTGATGAAACGCTGGGCTATGCAGAACCTATGCAACGAATCAAAATAAACGACAACAGATTATGGGGATTTAAACGAGTTGAAAAGCTATGATAACAGAACAATATAAAGACAAAGTGTTTTTTTCACAGTTGCTACGTACAGATTATCCCAATATCTATAAGGATGTTTGTGAAATTCTGGATGCTAATAACGTAGCGCATGAAACGCTTCCTTTAACTAAGGATTATTGGTGTCGTGACTATATGCCGATACAATTTGCATGTGATCGTTTCTCCCAATTTGTCTACAATCCCGACTATCTAAGAGGAAAGGAAAAATACATTACTGATGTAGATAAAGTAATGAAGAAGATTGATAGAACTAATTTAATCGTTAATCATTCTTCTTTGGTTATAGATGGTGGAAATATTGTTGTTGGCGAAATATAAGGGGGATAAAACGAAACGTATAAAAGTGGAGTGAGAGAGAAATCGGGGAAAGCGTTGATTTACAAAGGGTTTGAGGATAATGAACTAAATGAGAGGGAAAAACGAAACGTTACATTCGCTTTACATTTGCTTTACGTCTGGGCTCGATTTGAACGGTGTTTGAAGGGTATTGCTTTACATCGGGGCGGAGAATGTTATGTTTTTGGCTGTCCTGACGACTGTATGGGGCATTTCGTGGGCTTCAGGGCGCGTATGGCTGCTCATGTGGGTGCTTTATCGGTTGGGCATGGAAATGGGCGCTGGTGGGGCTTAAAACGGTTTGTTTGGTTGGTGATTGAATGAGAAGAGGTGTGGCTGCGGTCATGCCTTTTATTTTGCTTGTTTCTTGCTTTTTATGCTTGTAAATTCTTCCAAATAGTTATTATTTGGTATATTTGCAAGCGAAAACGAATATTTAGGAAACAGAAAGGAACGGTTATGACAAAGGTTATACACGTGCATTTGATACATGGGCGGAAGAACTACTACTTCGGCTCAATATCGGCGATTTATACGGTTTTGACAGAGGATGAGGTGGGTATAAAGAAAAGCTCGCTGCTACACGCCGGACTGGCTGACGGAGGTGTTATACTCAATAAAAAGGCTATGATCCGGCAGGGAGAGCTGATAAGAGGACCCAGGACGGAAAAAGAGAAGGAACAAGGATGGTTTGAACGGCTAAAACGCTGATATAACGGCATTTGAACGGCTTGAACACTGATTTGAACAGTGGTCAAGCCGTTTTTGTGTTTTGGAGGCTATTGAGATTGGTGAAAATGGGCGTTTTTCGGGGTTGGGTGTGCAGTTGGGTGTGCGTTTGGGTGTGCATGGAAAAACGAAATGTTCAGAGAGGGTGTGCATTTGGGTATTCACTTTTAACATGGAAAACAAGTGATTGCCCCCCTATATAACTCCGAATAAATTGTGATTGATGTCATTTTCGGGCGTTTAGGGGGTGGGGATAATCCCACGTTTTGACATGTTATAAACCTTTGCGGAATGTCGGGAACGCCCTGTTTATCGGTGTTTTGGCTGCTTTGCTACCCTATTATACCTATGTATGTGCGTGCGCGACACGGTTTGCGGTGTGTTGCGTGTGCGTGTTGCGTGTGACGTGAGTATCAGACGAGGCGGACGAGTCCAACGATGGTGCTCAGGCTGCGTATGTCGTCGCGTGGGAGGAGGAAAGGGTGATGGACGCTGCTGTTTTCCGACACACAGAGAATGCTGTCCGTATGATCTAAACTTTCCTGCACACGTTTAACAATGACTCCCTGGCTTGTCTCAAGTACATAGATAGTACCCCACTGGAAGAAGCGGATGTCTGTGATTTTGCGACAAGCGAGGAGGTCGCCACTATAATATAGCGGCACCATGGAGTCGCCAGACACCCGGATAAGGAAGTTTGCCCCTTTGTTCTCGAACTCCGGTATGACATAGCGCTCGCAGTCCTCCAGGCGTACACCACCGCCACTTTCGGCAGGAAAACCGGCGACTGCATCGAGCGGTATGAGTGGAATGCCCTCGCTGCTGCCTTTGGGAACTTTATGCACAGCTTCACCAATAGAGACAGATTGTTTGGGTATTGTCTTTTTACCTTTAGTAAAGACCGTTTTTAACGGCATTCCTCCTTCTTCTGCAACATCTTCAGGTGTAACCGATAATGTGAGGTCTTTGCGAATATTAAATACATCCGTTATCAGATTCTTCTCGCTACCGAATAATAGCCACTCTGCAGAAATATTCGCGTTTGCGCATACCTTTACTAGGACATCATAAGATGGTTTACCCTTTCTTGCGCCAACCACATTTTCCACAACTGTAGGGTTGATTCCAACGGCTTTAGCAAAAGCTCGCTTATTTCCACCAAACAGTACTTTTATTATTTCTTCAAACCTCTCATTTATTGTCATAAGTATAAAATATTATCATTTGCGAACATTTTTATCCGCATTTATTTTGATTATTCGCAAAAGCGTATTATCTTTGCAGCGTGTTTAAGAATAAACGCGCGGTCAAAGATAGTGAAAAAGGCCGAGAATTACAAATTTTAGCAATTAAAATAAGGAGTATGTTTATATTGAATTTATTACAAAATGGTCACGACTGGGAAAAAGTGAACCAAGTTGGAAAGAAAAACCGTAGGGGGATCTACGATGAATTTAGGTGTAAGCTCTGTGGGCTTAGAGGCAAAAGTTATACTCTCGGTTTGTTGGAGATAGCTGAGCGCGACAGGAAGAAAGCGGCTATGTGTAAAGGGGCTCGAAAGTTTGCTAAAAGTTATGTGAAGGTGATTCGATGCGAGGCTTGTGGTAAAGCTTTCGCGAATTTGACCCCTGGTAGTATTCACAAGGTTGTTCCATCCCCAGATGGTGAAAAGAGTAGCCGGGGTGAATGGGTCATGGGTGTAGGAGAACCGGTATTGTTATTGTTCGGCGAATTTAGCTATACGGATGAGATAAACGAGGTAAAATGATTGCAGGGTAACACGGAAGTCCCAAAGGCTGCACTGGATAGTCAGCCGCCGCACAGGATAGTCGGCAGGGGCGGCCTCGGATGACGGCGGGAAAGACCGCAGGAGTGGCAGGTTTGCCATGCGCTGGATAGCCATGTGGGGTTCGACTCCCCTACACTCCACGAACAAAAGTAATAACGAACTAAAAACAGCGGACAATGAAAAGAGTGATAACAGTAACCCGCTCCCAGCGGGAGTTTTTGGCAAAGGCCTTCGGCGTGACGAAGGAGATGGTGAGCTACGCATTGAACTTTCACCCGGTGAAGGGTCAGAGCGACTTGGCAAAGAAGATACGCAGCCTTGCCGTTCAGCGTGGCGGTTTTGAGCTTGTTACGGCTCCTACGAGCGAGGTGGTGCATGACGCAGACAACATGATGCGCCAGCACTTTGAGAACGGCTGGATGTGGGAAGGCGACAAGAACACGGGCGTACTGGAGTTGAAGGACGAGAAAGGCGACGTGGTGGAACGCATCGAGCACGCCGGGTTTACAGACATCAAGACCGTGCAGGAGAAGGTGGAAGCCATGTGCTGCGCCACTATGTAAGGAGAGAACCGCAAGAAGGAAAACAAAGATAAAAGGAAATGGAGTACTACAACAAGATATTGTGCGTGACGTTTGCCGAGCTGACGGGCGGCAGAGACCCCGTGATGAAGGCGAATACGCTGAAATGCAACGTGCAACGCTGCAACATAGCGTGTGCACGTCGTGGCGGCGGCGAGGGGACTCAGGCACTGTATGTGTGGAGCAGTATTCCGGAGAAGTACAGACGGCGGTTTGTGGCGACATACGGTGACCCAGAAGAAAAGATGCGAGAGGCTATGACAAAGGCAAGCATAAAGATAGATGCGAAGGCGCGTGAGTATTACGAAGCCTACACCTATATGGACAAGGACGGGCAGGAGCGCCACCTGACGGAGAAGATGATAGAGGAATATACCATCAACGCCTCGGTGCTTGGCGAGCTGGAGAAGATGGCTGCAAGACGCCAGGCCATCCGCAGCAGCTTGAACGCTCCGATGTCGGGTGCGTGGGACTTGATACTTGACAGTTCGGAACGTATGCGCGAGAGCTACGGCCACACGCTCCCGGGCACATTGGCGCGACTGAAGACGCGACTGAAGGCATGGAAGGCCGATGGCTACCAGAGCGTGGTGAGCGGCAAGCTGGGCAACTCTTCGGCACTGAAGATAACGGGGGACTTTCTGAAACTGATTGTGGCTTTGAAGCGCAGCAAGGTGCCGGTGTACACCGACGCGCAGCTGTTTGAGAAGGCAAACGAGATAGCCGAGGAAAGAGGCTGGAAGCCGATAAGAAGCCTAAGCGGTATGAAGAAATGGCTGAACAGCCCGTCGGTGGAGCCTTTATGGTATGATGCCGTATATGGCGAGCAGGCAGCCCGTCAGCGTTACGGCAGAAAGCACAAGACGGCACTTCCGACACGCAGGGACACGCTATGGTATGGTGACGGCACGAAGCTGAACCTTTACTATAGGGACGAGCTGGGCAAGGTGCGGACGACCCAGGTGTATGAAGTGATCGACGCAATGAGCGAGGTGCTTCTGGGCTACTGCATCAGCGACACAGAGGACTATGAGGCCCAATACCACGCCTACCGCATGGCAATCCAGAAGAGCGGACACAAGCCTTATGAGATTGTATATGACAACCAGGGCGGCCACAAGAAGCTGGACTCGGACGGCTTTATCGGGAAGATTTGCCGCGTACACAGACCGACACAGCCCTACAACGGCGAGTCGAAGACGATAGAGAGCGTGTTCGGCCGGTTTCAGGCTCAGGTGCTGCATAAGGACTGGCGCTTCACGGGTCAGAACGTGACGGCGAAGAAGGCGTCGAGCCGCCCGAACGTTGAGTTTATCGAAGCCAACAAGGACAGTCTGTACACTCTGGAGGAGCTGAAAGATGCCTATGCCGCAGCCCGTAAGGAATGGAACGAGGGTGTGCACCCTGCCACCGGCGAGCGTAGGATAGACATGTATGAGAAGAGCGTGAACGAGGAAACCCAGGAAGTGACGCTGCACGACATGGTGGACATGTTCTGGGTGTTCACGAAACGCATGGCTACGTTCACGGACCAGGGCCTGCAGGTGACGATCAAAGGCGAGAAGCGGCAGTATGAAGTATGCTCATCGCCCGGCGTACCCGACCACGAGTGGCGAAGGAAGCACACCTACGAGCGTTTCATCGTGGCTTACGACCCTTACGACTTTGCAAGCATCAGACTCTATACAAAAGGCACAGACGGTTCGCTGCGCTTTGAGCGGACGGCAGAACCCTACATACTGATACACCGCGCCCTGCAAGACCAGCAGGGGACGGACGATGCGAAGTTCATCCGCCAGGAGCAGGAAGCCAACCTTCAGGACCGCATAGAGCGGACGGTGGCCGGCCGGACGATAGCCGCCGAGCATGGCACGGACGCGGAGCAGCAGGGTCTGCACAGTCCGAAGCTGAAGGGCACGACGGCAGCCGTGCAGCGGCAGATAGACCACCGCATGGAGCGTTACTCACAGCCTCCTGAGCAGTACCAGCTGGGTAGACACACGAAATCGCTGAGCCTTGACGACTGGCTGGACGTGATGGAGGGCGGTGATGATGGCGACACGCCAAGAATACCGCTTCCGATGGAGAAGAAGATTGCATCAAAACTGTAGAATCAACAAAAACAAACGATATGAACGAGAAACAGAAAGAACAGATACGCGAGGCTCTGCGCCTCTATGTGATGAAATATCCGAGCCAAAACAAGGCAGCAGCCAGTCTGGACGGTACGAGTGCGGGCACGGTAAGCTCGGTGCTGAGCGGCAAGTGGGAGAACATCAGCGACGACATGTGGCGAAAGATAGCCTCGCAGGTGGGAACCGCCACTCCTGGTGCCTGGCAGATGGTGGAGACCACGGCAGCAAAGGAGATGGCCTATGCGATGACTGACGCCCAGGAATGGAAGAACGTGACCTGGGTGGTGGGCGAAGCCGGATGCGGCAAGACCACGGCAGCGCGGCTTTACGAGCGTGAGCACAGCGGCGCCTACTACGTTCTGTGCTCGGAAGACATGAAGCGCAGCGACTTTATCCGCGACATTGCGAAGAAGATAGGTTTGAGGACTGACGGCATGACGATAAGAGACATGCTTGACGCAATCATCGGCGCGCTGATACAGACGGAGAACCCGGTGCTGCTGTTCGATGAAGCAGACAAGCTGACGGAAAGGGTGTTCCACTACTTCATAGACCTGTATAACAGGCTTGAGGACAAATGCGGCATCGTGTTTTTCTCGACCTCTTATATCAAGCGCAGGATGAAGATGGGACTGCGTTATGACAAGAAAGGCTATAACGAGATACACTCCAGGATAGGACGCAAGTTCTTCGAGCTGGAGCAGACAAGTCCGAACGACGTTTATGCGATCTGCGTGGCGAACGGACTGACCGACCGCAAGAAGATAGCTGAGGTGGTGAAGGACGCTGAGCAGTATGACTTCGACCTGCGGAGGGTGAAGAAAGGTGTACACAGAGTGAAGCAGATGGACGCTTGAACGGTGTTCAAATAACATTCAAACGATATGAAAAGAGCGATAAGCGTGAGCGAGCTGCTTGCGATGAAGAAGCAGACCTACAAGCTGAGCGACGAGTGGCGCGAGGCGTTTGGCGAGCCTGAGCGGAACGGTGTGTGGTTCGTGTGGGGTCGAAGCGGAAGCGGCAAGACGAGTTTCGTGCTGAAGCTGTGCAAGGAACTATGCCGATTCGGGCGAGTGGCTTATGACAGTCTGGAGGAAGGTTCGAGCCTGACGATGAAGAACGCCTTTATACGAGCCGGGATGCAGGACGTGGCGCGCCGAATGGTGCTGCTGGATGCCGAGAGCATGGAGGACCTTGACAAGCGACTGTCTAAAAGGAAAAGCCCCGACACGGTGGTGATAGACTCCTACCAGTATACGGGCATGAGCTTTGAGGACTATCTGGCTTTCAAGGCCCGGCATCCCAACAAGCTGCTCGTCATCATCAGCCAAGCCGAGGGCACACGCCCGAAGGGGCGTACAGCGGTGAGCGTGATGTTTGATGCCTCGCTGAAGATATGGGTGGAGGGATATAGAGCCATATCGAAGGGGCGATATTTCGGAGACAAGGGCTACTACACCATCTGGGCGGAGCGAGCCGAAGAATATTGGACCAACAACGACAAGAAGCAATGAGCAAAGATATGAACGACTACCGGCAGGGTGACACGATATACATCCTGCTGAAGAAGAGCCAGGCGGAGAGCGTGATGGACGAATGGCTGGAGGGTAACTGGCAATGTGACCTGACGGTACACCGCAGTCAGAAGAACAAAGGGTGTGTGGTGCTGGAAACGACGGACCTGATGTTTGCGGCACGGATTATCCAGTGGCACACCTATGAGAAAGTAACATATAAACGCGAGAAACAATGAGCAGTAAGCATCGAATGATATGGCTGACGCCACCAGTTTACGGCAGCAAGGAAGAACGGATCGAGAGCCGAGGATATACTTGCGAATACTGTCATGGTCAGGGCGGTTTTTTAGGCGACCGGAGCAGCCCGAACGACAGCGAATGGAAAATTTGCCCTGTGTGTGAGCTGTCTCTTATACACATCTCCGAGCCCACGAGACCGTACTAGATCTCGT
>ERZ1504466.295-NODE-295-length-10007-cov-11.730004_pt1 | contig 10007 bp, 9 predicted proteins | sample MGYA00574783_ERZ1504466 | MGnify/ENA primary metagenome ERZ1504466 (study PRJEB39906, sample SAMEA3182082) | gut metagenome | biome: human; feature: gut; material: Stool; isolation source: human stools | place: Canada | collected 2012-12-04 ... | reverse complement strand
CTCTCTATTCGTCGGCAGCGTCAGATGTGTATAAGAGACAGGTTTACAGGCACTTCGTAGATGCTAGGAAGGTCTTCGCTCTGAATCACGCAGTCCAGGTCTACGTTACAGAAACTTGCTACCTTCTTCATGATTCCCTCTTCGAGATGCTTCTCGGTGCGGAGAATCAGGATATCTGGCTGAATACCTACGCTCTGCAGTTCCTTCACGGAGTGCTGTGTAGGCTTTGTCTTCAACTCGCCTGCTGCCTTCAGATAAGGCACATAGGTAAGGTGAACGTTGATAGCGTTCTTGCCCAGCTCCCATTTCAGCTGTCGGATAGCCTCCATGTAAGGGGCGCTCTCTATGTCGCCGATGGTTCCGCCAATCTCGGTAATCACGAAGTCATAGTGATACTTCTTGCCGAGCAGCTTCACGTTGCGCTTGATCTCGTCGGTGATGTGAGGCACCACCTGGATGGTTTTGCCGAGATAATCGCCACGACGCTCCTTGTCGATGACTGCCTTGTAGATACGACCAGTGGTGAGAGAATTCGCTTTTGTAGTTTGAATGCCGGTGAATCGCTCGTAGTGTCCGAGGTCCAGGTCGGTCTCCATACCATCTACCGTTACGTAGCACTCACCATGCTCATACGGGTTCAGCGTACCCGGGTCGATGTTGATGTATGGGTCAAACTTTTGGATAGTAATGTTGTAACCTCTTGCTTGAAGAAGTTTACCGATGGATGAAGATATGATTCCTTTACCCAAAGAAGAAACCACACCACCAGTTACGAAGATGTACTTTGTTTCAGCCACGATATTTATAATTTAAATTAGAATTATTTGGGTGCAAAGTTACGACATTTTTGTGAAATGAGCAAAAATATTTCTAATAAAGGGCATAGATTTATGAATTATTTATTACCTTTGTGCCCAAATTTATAAAATTAAGGTATGAAAATAAAATTTGGATTACTCGTTCTTGCGTTCCTTTCGGCTCTGACGCCTGTTTCTGCCCAGCGCAAATTGAAGAAGGTGGCGCCCGGAGAGGCATCGAAGAACAGGTTGGCTGAAATCTATGCTGACTCGCTCTTGATGTGCCGTCAGCGCATCGATTCCATGAAGATGGATTCCGGGGACAGCAGATATGCCCAGCTCTTTACGCCGCTCACCTTCTATCATGGGCCGGTAGCCCGCATGTTGCGACTCAAGCCTCAGGATGGGGTGAAGGATTCGCTCGGAACGATGCTCGACCAGACGCTGATGGAGGTATATCTCAAGCGTCCCGACCTGGTGCGCAATACTGAGTCTCATCTCAAGGAGGTGGGAGCACCGCTGGCTGCGCAGAGCAAACCGAAGAAGAATCATCCTGATATCGTAGAGCAGGTGGCTCCGAAGGCGATTGAGGTGGATGCGGCGCCGATGGATATCGTCATCACCCGTCCTAACTTCTGGACCATAGGGGGCGATTATTATCTGCAGTTCCTGCAAAACTATGTTTCTGACAACTGGTATAAGGGTGGTGAGAGCAATTATTCGGTGCTCGGAAGAGTGACGATGTTTGCCAATTACAATAACAAGCAGAAGCTAAAATGGGATAATAAGGTGGAGATGCGCCTGGGTTATCAGACTTCGAAGGGTGATACGGTTCATACGCTGAAGACGAGCGATGATATGATCCGATACACCGGAAAACTCGGTCTGCAGGCTTCCAGGAAGTGGTATTATACCATCCAGCTGATTGGCCAGACTCAGTTTACGCATGGTTACAAGAGTAATGACAAGACGGTTTATTCCGATTTCTTCTCGCCATTCAATCTGAACCTCTCTGTCGGTATGGATTATAATGTAGACTGGTTCCATCATCGCCTGAAGGGTAGTGCCCATCTGGCTCCTCTGGCTTTCAACTGGAAGTATGTGGGCAGAGCGTCGCTGGCTACGCGGTACGGACTGGATGAGGGGAAGCATGGCATGACCGATTACGGTTCTGAGTGTACCTTCGACCTGTCGTGGCAGATAGCGGATAATATTAAGTGGAAGACCCGTCTCTGGGGATACACCACTTACAAGCGTGCTGAAATAGAGTGGGAAAACACCATTACCTTCCAGTTTAACCGCTATATTTCTACCAACATCTTCCTCTATCCGCGTTTCGACGATGGTGTGAAGCGCAAGGATGATGATAGCTACTGGCAGTTTAAGGAATTCATGTCAGTAGGTTTCTCTTATTCGTTCTAAGATAAGTAGTTGACAGTAAACACAATAAAGGCTCGTTCCTGTAGCAGGAGCGAGCCTTTGTTGTATCTGTTAGAATCGGAAGCAAACCTCGGCATCTGCCATGGAGTAATTATGCTTCGCGAGTGTCTTGTCGTTGATGAGCGCATACTCGGTAAGGATAGAGATTCGCTTGCCGATGTGGAAGTTCAAACCTGCCTCATACTGGGTTCTCTGCATGTTGCTCTTGCCGTTAGGCTGATACATGTCGTAACGTGCCTTCACGTCGATACGGCTGTTCTTTGGCAGCTGAGCCAATGGGGCGATAACCAATCCATATACACCCTGTGCCTTGTCGCCGATTTTTGCATTCAGATTGCAGTCCTTGGCGTTGGCATCGTTGAAGTTGGTGATGCTCTTAGCAAAAGCCTTGCCGGTAGAGTGGATATATTCGGAGCGAACGGTCCAGCCATCCTGCTTGTATTCGAATGAGAAGGCATAGCGGTTTTGGCTGAGCTTGCGAACGCCAGAGCGTTCCTGAATGTCGGCAGTATAGGAGGCATCATGCTCGTCGGTCCAGGTTCCCTTTCTTGCATAAGAACCGGTCCATCCGAAGGCACCGATGCGCATGCCGCTTACAGGCATTACCCATACACCACCAATCACATTCTTCTGCTGGTCAACGTCCTTGGTATTGGTTCCCTGTCCGTTGAATACACCAATCTGATAGTGCAGCAGGTTTCTGCCATTGGCATTCTTGAGGAAATCGCCCTGGAACTGAAGACCGATGTCACGGCCGTTGGATGCATGTTCTCCGGCACGGTCGCTGAAACCAGCCAGCTTGCTCACGTTCTGTGAATATCCCATGAAGCCCTGGTCGATAGGGTGCATCGGATTCTCAAAGGTGAACGGGTTTTTGAACTGACCGATCTTCACCTTGAAGTATTCATATTTCTGCCATTCAGCAAACAGATCAACCATTCTCGGACTGGAACCGAGGGTAGAGGTGTTGCCGTTGAACTGAATCTGAGTTTTCCAGTAGAAGTCGCCTGCTATGCGACCTTCGAGAGAGATACGCGCCATACGGATGTTGAATGAGTTGGATTCAGCATCTTTCTGTCCGCTGTACTGATACTGGGTCATTCCATACCCCGACAATTTCACGTTGCTCAACCATGATGGTATTTCGATGGTCTGCTTCTGCTGGGCGCTGGCTGAGACCGAAACTGCAGCCATGAGCGCCATGATGATGGTTTTCTTCATCTTGTTTCTATTTTGATTTCTAGGTTTATCTCTTTTCGAGCAATACCACGTTCTCTACGTGAGGGGTATGAGGGAACATGTCCACCGGCTGTACGGCAGCTACCTTATACTCCGCATCCATCAGCTGCAGGTCGCGTGCCTGGGTAGCCGGGTTGCAGCTTACGTATACGATGCGCTTTGGTGCTGCATTCAGAATGACGTTTATTACGTCTGGGTGCATTCCGGCACGTGGTGGGTCGGTGATGATGACGTCAGGTCGACCGTGCTGTGCGATGAAATCGTTGGTCAGGATATCCTTCATGTCGCCTGCATAGAAGAGGGTGTTCTCGATGTTGTTCACCTGAGAATTCACCTTGGCATCCTCTATGGCCTCTGGCACGTACTCGATACCGATTACCTTTTTTGCCTTGTGAGCCACGAAGTTGGCGATGGTTCCGGTGCCGGTATAGAGGTCGTAAACCAGCTCATCTCCGGTAAGGTTGGCAAACTCGCGGGCCACGCAGTAGAGGTGGTAAGCCTGCTCGGTATTGGTCTGGTAGAAACTCTTCGGACCCACCTTGAACTTCAGGTCTTCCATCAGTTCGTAGATATGGTCGTTGCCCTTGAAGAGGCTGAGTTCCAGGTCGTTGATGGTATCGTTTCCCTTCTGGTTATCCACGTACATGAGCGATGTAATCTGAGGGAACTTGTCAGCCACCTGCTGCATCAGCTCCAATGCTCTCTGCTCATCGCCCTCCTCATCGTAGTGGAACTGGAAGACGAGCATCCACTCTCCGGTGTTCGAATTACGGATCATCATGTTGCGGAGCAAACCGTGCTGCTCACGCAGGTCGTAGAAGGTATAGTCGTGAGAATCAGCATATTCGAATACGAAGTTGCGGATTTCGTTGCAGAGGTCATCCATCAGCCAGCACTTCTTGATAGGATAAATCTTGTCGAAGGCTCCGGTGATATGGAAACCGATGGCGTTCTGGGCGTGGCGCTCCTTGAGCGATGTTACGGTATCATCCTCTTTCTGAGGGAGCTGAGCCAGTTCCTCGGCGGTGAACCATCGCTTGTTGCTGCATCCGAACTCTATCTTGTTGCGGTACTCCTGAGTCTTCACGCTGCCCATGATAGGGCGGAACTCAGGTAGTTCAATCTTTCCGATGCGGGTGAGCTGGTCTTCCACCTGCTTCTGCTTCGCCTTGATCTGCTCTTCGTAAGGCAGGTTCTGCCATTTGCATCCGCCGCAGATGCCGAAGTGCTCGCACATAGGCTCCTGTCGCACCTCGCTCTTCTTGATGAAGCGAACCACCTTGGCTTCGCAATACTTATGTTTCTTCTTTACTACCTGCAAGTCGACAACATCTCCTGGCACACAGAAAGGTACGAAGATGACCTGTTCATCTACGCGTGTGATGCACTTACCCTCGGCTGCTACTGCCTCGATGGTGATGTTCTCTAACAGAGGTAATGGTTTACGTTTTCTTGCCATAATAATGTTTTGTATTTTTTTATGGGTGCAAAGATACTGCAATTTTATGAGAAATGCAAGAGTTGTCCCAAATTATTTGCTTTTAAAGGTGAAAAGGCGTTTAAAGGTAAAAAAGTAAAAAGGCGTTTAAAGGTAAAAAAGGTAAAAAAGTAAAAAGGTAAAAAAGTAAAAAGATTATCTGGCGATAACAAAAGTAACAGGTAATATTCGGTGGTTGTAAAGGGATGAAATGTGAATGTGAATGTGAATTTGAAATGTAAGTGAAGAAAACGGACTGTCATGTGTATCCTTTTGTCAAGGCTGTTTATTGATGATTTTTGATAGTATATATTTAAATTGTACGTACGCGCGTACCTTATTATATTAGAATTAAATGATATAATATCATTACATGCATTCTTTTTTCTTTGCTTTTTCTGGTTGTCGCATCATTGAAATTTTCTTTTTCACTTTTCTCTTTTTCATTTTGTGCATTGCATTTACATTTCAAATTCACATTCACTTTCACATTTTTACATCAGAAGTTACCTGTTACTTTTGTTACTTTTGTTATTGCCAGATAATCTTTTTACTTTTTTACCTTTTTACTTTTTTACCTTTAAACGCCCTTTTCCCTTTAAATTGCGTCCCGATGCAGCTGTTGCTACGTCGCGACGTGTCTGGCGCTGCGTCGGGACGTAGCCATCGCTACGTCGTGACGCAGTTTCGGGCGCATCGGGAGGGGGTAAAAAACACCGAAAATCCAGGCTGCAATCCCGAGAGACGCACTTTCAGATTCGTCAAATATCTTTCTATCGTATACGGGATTGTTAATTTTCTGCCCGTGTGTGCGTCAACAGTATAAAATGTAATCTCGGGATAGCAAAAAAGCGTATAAAAGTTTGGTAGTATCAAATAAAAATCGTATCTTTGCATTACTAATAATAATTAGCAACGTAAAACGAAATAAAATATATACCTATAACAATTATGAACGAAAAAAGAGTTTATACATTCGGAAACGGAAAAGCAGAAGGCAATGCCCAAATGCGAGAAGTACTTGGTGGTAAAGGCGCGAACCTTGCCGAAATGAACCTGATTGGTGTACCTGTTCCTCCAGGTTTCACCATTACAACAGACACTTGTAATGAATATTATGAAGTGGGTGAGGAAAAAATCAAAGAACTTCTTCAGGACGAAGTGATGGCTGCTGTGGCTCATACTGAGGCATTGATGAACAGCAAATTCGGTTCTGTAGAGAATCCACTCCTCGTATCAGTACGCTCAGGTGCTCGCGCATCTATGCCTGGTATGATGGATACCATCCTCAACCTCGGTTTGAATGACGAAGTAGCTGAGGGATTGGTCAAGAAGACCGGTAACCCTCATTTCGTATACGATTCATATCGCCGTTTCGTACAGATGTACGGTGACGTCGTTATGGGACTGAAGCCTGTAAACAAGGAAGATATCGACCCATTTGAGGCTATCATCGAAAAGGTGAAGGAAGAGCAGGGCGTTACACTTGACAAGGACCTCTCTGTAGAGTCGCTCAAGAAGCTCGTTGAACTCTTCAAGGCTGCCATCAAGGAGCAGACCGGTCAGGATTTCCCTACCAACCCAATCGATCAGCTTTGGGGCGCTATCTGCGCAGTGTTCCGTTCTTGGATGAACGAGCGTGCTATCCTCTACCGCAAGATGGAAGGTATTCCTGATGAGTGGGGTACTGCCGTATCTGTCATGGCGATGGTATTCGGTAACATGGGCGATACATCTGCTACAGGTGTTTGCTTCTCACGTGACGCTGGTAATGGTGAGAATCTCTTCAATGGTGAGTATCTTATCAATGCACAGGGTGAGGACGTGGTAGCCGGTATCCGTACTCCACAGCAGATTACGAAGATCGGTTCTCAGCGCTGGGCTGAGCGTGCAGGTATCTCTGAAGAGGAGCGTGCGGCCAAGTATCCTTCTATGGAAGAGGCTATGCCTGAACTCTATAAGGAACTCGACGCGCTGCAGGATAAGCTGGAGCACCACTATCACGATATGCAGGATATGGAGTTCACCGTACAGGAAGGCAAACTCTGGTTCCTCCAGACTCGTAATGGTAAGCGTACAGGTACAGCTATGGTGAAGATTGCCATGGATCTCCTTCACGAAGGTATGATCGACGAGAAGACTGCTATTCTGCGCTGTGAGCCTCAGAAGCTCGATGAACTTCTGCATCCAGTATTCGATAAGCTGGCTCTCTCTAGAGCTAAGGTCATCACACAGGGCCTCCCTGCATCTCCAGGTGCTGCCTGCGGTCAGATTGTATTCCATGCAGACGATGCTCAGGAGTGGCATGAGGACGGCAAGAAGGTAATCATGGTTCGTATCGAAACGTCTCCTGAAGACCTCGCTGGTATGTCAGCTGCTGAGGGTATCCTTACCGCTCGTGGTGGTATGACTTCTCACGCTGCCGTTGTAGCCCGTGGTATGGGTAAGTGCTGTGTATCTGGTGCCGGCTCTATCAACGTTGACTACAAGACTAAGACTGTAGAGATTGAAGGCGTTGTGTACAAGGAGGGTGATTACATCTCTCTGAACGGTACTACAGGTCAGGTTTACGCAGGACAGATTGAGACAAAGGCTGCAGAGCTTTCTGGCGACTTCAAGGAGCTGATGGATCTCTGCGACAAGTATACAAAGATGGAAATCCGTACCAATGCGGATACTCCACACGATGCTGAGGTAGCCCGTGCATTCGGTGCCAAGGGTATCGGTCTGACACGTACTGAGCACATGTTCTTCGATGATCAGAAGATTGTAGCTATGCGTGAGATGATTCTGGCAGACTCAGTTGAGGGTCGCGAGAAGGCTCTTGCCAAGCTTCTCCCATATCAGAAGGCTGACTTCTACGGCATTCTCAAGGCAATGGATGGCTGCCACGTGAACATCCGCTTGCTCGACCCACCTCTCCACGAGTTCGTACCTCACGATTTGGCTGGTCAGCAGACCATGGCTAAGGAGATGGGCGTAAGCGTAGAGGAAATCAAGAAGCGTGTAAACTCTCTGGCAGAGAACAACCCAATGCTCGGTCATCGTGGTTGCCGTCTCGGTATCACATTCCCTGAGATTACAGCTATGCAGACCCGTGCCATCCTCGGTGCAGCTTGCGAGTTGAAGAAGGAGGGTTACAACCCATGTCCTGAAATCATGGTTCCGCTCATCGGTACCGTTCAGGAGCTCAAGCAGCAGAAGTCTATCATCCTCGCTACTTCTAAGGAGGTATTCGCTGAGTACGGCGTAGAGGTAGAATTTGAGATTGGTACCATGATTGAGATTCCTCGTGCTGCCCTTACAGCAGGTCAGATTGCAGAAGAGGCTCAGTACTTCTCATTCGGTACTAACGACTTGACACAGATGACCTTCGGTTACTCTCGTGACGACATCGCTTCATTCCTCCCTGCATACATGGAGAAGAAGATCTTGAAGGTTGACCCATTCCAGGTTCTCGACCAGGAGGGTGTTGGTCAGCTCATCAAGATGGCAGTAGAGAATGGTCGTGCTACCCGTCCTAACCTCCGCACAGGTATCTGTGGTGAGCACGGTGGTGAGCCATCATCAGTTAAGTTCTGCGCTAAGGTTGGCATGAACTACGCTTCATGTTCTCCATTCCGCGTGCCAATCGCCAGACTTGCTGCGGCACAGGCTGCTGTTGAGGAGTAAATCTCTTCTGAAAGAAGATTGTACGATTAATGATTAGATAATTAGAGGAAAGTGTTTCGTAATGAAGCGCTTTCCTCTTTTTCGTCTTTTTTAGGTTAAATTTCGAAAGAAAATGAGCAAATCATTTGCAGATTACATTTATTTTCCGTAATTTTGTCGGAAAATAGAGAAATATGACTGCAAGAGAAGATAGAGAAAAGGAAAAAACGAGCCGAGAGAATCTTGGTAAGTTCTTTTATGATTTAGCTAAGGCTAATTTCACAACCAATGTTGCAGGATGTATCTTGTCTATGGTTATGAAAGAAAAATATGACGATGCGATGGTTTGGGGATTGCTTTCTTTTGGACTAGCTTCCACAGCTATTTTGGCATATGTTGGTTTTAGAATATTAAAAAAATAAGTGTTATGGAAGGATTAATTATGATTTATGCGACGATTACAGTCGTTGCTGGGGCTATGGCGCTTTGGCTTCATACAAAATGGGGTAAGAAATTCTTAGAGAATCTCTAAAAAAATATAAGCTTCAAAAATGAATACATTGGCTTTAACTTTTGCAATATGCTTGGTTCCTGCAACAGCATTTTTGATATGGCTTTTTACTCCTTGGGGAAAGAAGTGGTCTAAGGAATTATAGTGATGAAGAAGATAAAATATATATTATGTGCTTGCCTGATGATGGCAAGCTTGGGCATGGAAGCCAAGTCAATGAAGGACTTGCTGGTTTCGATGCCCGATTCTGTTGTGCCTTATCTCAACCACAACCTGCGGCTGGAATTTGCTGAGCTGCAGGAGATGGGAGTGAAGGCGGAAGTGAAGAATCTGTTAGGCGAAACGAGTGTGATGGATACGCTGACTGCTGATTTCGCTCAGTTGAGAACGAGTAAAAGCGCTACTTTGCAGATGAAGAAACTGCCATCGGTTAATGGCGATTCGCTGCTTTGCGTGGTAAAAACCTTTGCCGGAGTAGAGAAGGAGAGTGAACTCTATCTCTTTAATCAGGATTGGCAGGAGCAGGATGCCAGCAGGATTTTCGATGGGAAATCTTTGCAGCAACTGGCTTCCGGACTTGTTGCCAAACCCGATACGATGAGCGAGGCTAAGTTTGAGGAACTCAAGGGGAAAATTGAACTCAAAATCGTGAGTGCTCTGCTCCTGCAACATGAAAACAGCCTCGTAGTGCGCTTGGCTTTACCTTTCCTGTCTGCTGACGATAAGAAGGCTGTAAATGCAATAAAAGTGCAAAGAAAATTTAACTGGAATGGTAAAACTTTTAAGGAGAGTTAAATTCTTGAAGTTTTTAGGTATAAACTATTGCAGGTTACAAGATTATTTGTACCTTTGCATCGTGTTTTTCATGGTATTAGATTATTAAGGTTAATAA
>ERZ1504466.292-NODE-292-length-10108-cov-6.083756_pt1 | contig 10108 bp, 5 predicted proteins | sample MGYA00574783_ERZ1504466 | MGnify/ENA primary metagenome ERZ1504466 (study PRJEB39906, sample SAMEA3182082) | gut metagenome | biome: human; feature: gut; material: Stool; isolation source: human stools | place: Canada | collected 2012-12-04 ... | reverse complement strand
CCTCTCTATTCGTCGGCAGCGTCAGATGTGTATAAGAGACAGGGGGTCAAGACTGTCTTCCAGGTCCTGAGCGATGGCCACAACGATCTCGTTGTTGGCTTTCCGCTCGTTTTGTACTCCGTTACTTCCTTCGTCGCCCTGGCTGCTGCCGCCTCCGCATCCGCAGAGTACAGCGCCTACCATTACCAGCGACAGGAAAAGAGATACCAGTTTCTTCATGTTCTTCTCCTTTTCTCCCCGCGTCCTTCCACGGGGACAGAAATAATGGTTTCCTTATTCAATTGTCAATGGGTCTGAGTCCCGCGAAAAGTGCAGGCTCAAGGGGCAGTGTACCACACTTTTCCCCATATGACAAGAAGAATTTTTGCGATAGCGTCGGCTTGTGGGGTGTTTCGACCCCTCGGGGACGAGGCACTTTTGCCCGTGGCGGCAAAAGTACCCAAAAACGCCATTTGAAACCGCAGGTTTCAAAACTTCCTACACGCTATACCCCTTGCAAATGTGTCACCTTTTACCGCGCGTTCACAGGACACGGCTGATATCGCGGCGTGTGACGAATCGATTTTCTTCTTGCGCCGCTGCCGCTCATCTTTTCAACGATAGAATCAAAAAGGTTGTTCGCTATGGGAATTAGCGGTAGCGGCACTGAAGCAGAAACGATCCTTTTACAAACCGAAAACGAAAGTATTGTGTAAACGCGTGGCATGCAGCCATAATCCTGTACGCAGCATAGCGCGCAAGGAAGTGAAGAAACCATCGGTTTCTTCCGGCTCTTTTGCCCACTTTTCCAGCTGTTGGGAAAAGTGGGCCGCCGGAGGCCGTCTTCCCGCTGGCACACGGAATACAAAAAAGGCGGCCTGAATGGCGACTCCTCATAAGGACATCTTGAAAACACCAGATTAAACCGATTGAGAGAATCTCTTGGTGTCGACCAAACGGGAATAGCCATCAACCATTTCATCGTGGTTGGTGGCTATTCCTGTTTAAAGGTATATTCATGTTGAAATCCGAACCGGAATCTTTGTAAAATTCCCTACCGCTCTTTAACCAGAAACAATGGGTAACCGCATGCCTAACCGGGAGAGCAGTTCGTTGGTAATCGTCCCACAGCATGCAGCCAGTTCCTCTGCCCGAATCACCTGACCGCCATCCCGGCCGATAATAGTCACTGTATCGTCAGGAGCGACCTCCGAAAGATCGCTGACGTCCACCAGCAACTGGTCCATGCACATCCGCCCCACCATAGGACAACGCCGGCCCTGAATCAGCACCTGGCCGCCCCGCTGAGGCAGATCCCGGGGCAGACCGTCCGCGTAGCCGATGGTGACCACCGCCAGTTTGGTTTCTTGCTCTGCCTGAAAGACCCGCCCGTACCCGGCGCTCTCTCCGGCTTGCACAGTGCGGATACTGGCCACTCTGGCCCGGAGAGACAGAACCGGCCGCAGGTCAAGGCTTCGCTGAACAGGCGCATCATCGCTTCGAACTCCATAGAGTGCGATTCCAGCCCGGACATAGTCACAGGGCTGAGCTGGGAGGTTCCAAAGTCCATAGCTGGACTGGATATGAACTTTGCCGGGATCATATCCGGCAGTTCGGAGCCAGGCCACCGTATCATAGAACAAGGTCAGCTGCTCCTGGGTGTAGGCAACATCTTCGGCTTCCAGGCTGTCCGAGACGTATAGATGAGAAAAGACACCGTCCACTACCAGGTTTGGAAGCCGGAATGCCTCCAGGATCTCCTTCCGGTTTTCCGCCAGGATGCCCAGCCGGTGCATCCCCGTGTCCAGGGCCAGATGGACATGGACACGCCGCCCTCTGGCTGCCAAGGCCCGCCCGTGGTCAATATCCGCCACCGTCTGGGTCAGATGCCATCGTGTCAAGAGCGGAGCTTCCTCCGGGGAGGTATAACCTAAGATCAAGATCGTCCCCCGGATGCCCGCCTTTCGCAGAGCAATCCCCTCGGCCAGGCAGGCCACGGCAAAGGCCCGGACGCCCGCTCGCTGTAAGGTGCGGGCGGTCACTGCCCCGCCGTGACCGTAGGCCTCCGCCTTTACCACCGCCATCAGCTCTGTCCCCGGGGCCAATGTGTTCCGCAGCACCTGGGCGTTGTGCCCAAGGGCCGCCAGATCCACCTCCCGCCAGGCCCGAGCGGTGGGGCTGGGCTTCTTTTGAAGCCTCAGCAGGCAAGGGGCGGAGAGCAGCGCACTGAGCGCCAGCACCACAATAAAATGGAGAACACTGTTTTCAATGAGCATTTCTCCCAGTCCCAGTAGCTTTGCCGCTCCCCGGACCAGTACGATGCAGAGGGGATGGAGCACATACATGGCTGTGGAAAATTCCCGGACTTTCCTGGACTCGCCCTTGTTTCCGCCCAGCAGCAGAGAAAAAAGGCATACTATGCACAGGGGGAGGGCGAGGTACATGCTGTCGTGGCGCTGGACATCCATGCGATGGAGCCACAGCCCCTCGGCGCTCATGGCTGCCAGAGAGAGGAAGAAGCCCGCCAGAGACAGCTTTTGGTTCCACCGCCTTCCGGCGGCCCCAAGCAGAAGGAACAGTGGCGCGAAGAACAGGCCATTGCGGGTATAGCCGCACAGTGTAAAAATGCCGTCGTAAAGGGTCCGAAGCAGCGGGATCTGGGAAACCAGTCCATAGTAACTGTCCCCGCCCAGACCGATGAGATAGAGTAGCGCCGCCACAGGCAGAGCCACCCGCAGGCCCAGCCGGCTGAGCCACCGGGCGATGACGATGCCCAGAATGGTCGCCGGGAAATACCACAGGTGGTAGAAGGTGCCGTCCACCAGCAGTTTCCGCAAAACATCCGCCGGACCGGTGAAGCTGCCGGCATAGAGATTCACTGGCAGATACAAAAGGATGCAGACGCCGTAGAGCAGGCAGAGCTTTTTCAGCTGCCGCCCCACACCAGCCCAGTGATTCCGGCTCAGAAAGTACCCAGTGGTCATCAGAAAGAATGGGACTGCCACCCGGGCCAGTACCCGGGTAAGCCAGAAATCAGCCATGGCAGACACATCCGCCAGGGGCGAGGTGTGGTTCATCACCACCAGCAGGACTGCCGCCAGACGAAAGAGGTCCAAAGTCGGGACGGTTTTCTTAGCCGTTCTCATGGGTATCCCCCCACCATGTCAGGATAAATCCCTCCACATTGTCGCCGGATATCTGGCAGCAGCCCTCCGGCACTTCCACCTCTGTGACGGCTCCGGCGGCGGGCACATAGAACACCTGGGCCATGCGGCCGTTTTCCAGAGCGACGCTCCGGGGACCCTGCCGCAAAAAGTCCCGGTACTCCTCCAGACACAGCCCGTTGGTTTCCATCAGCTGGGCGTGGGGCGCCCCCACATAGCGGAAGTGCCACGGCTCAGCCGAGATCCCGGTGACTTCCTCCTTGCCCCGCTGGTAGCGTTCGATAAAGCCGTACCGGGCCGCCAGACGCCTAAATCTTCCGCAGACGCCGTCATAGGGAAAGGCAGGCCGGATGAAGTCGATGTATCCGGCAGCCTTTCCCAGGTCGATGGCGAGGCCGGTCTGATGCTCACTGCATCCTGGAAGGGCCACATACTGGCGGGTAAATGTCTCCCCATGCTCCGCCATGGAGTCGTCCCAGATCCGCTGCTGTTCCTGCTGGCTCCGCCAGCCGGACACCGGCACGATCTCCCGCTGTCCCCCCGCCTTTTGGATACAGGCAGACAGTAGCTGCCGTGCCCGGCTTTCAAGAAGAATGTCGGGGTGGTGCGGGTCCACCGAGGTCAGCGCAGATCGCTCTTTTTCATGCAGGGGATGCGCCCGGTTGACCAGGACCAGCGGCCCCTGAAAAATCTGCTCCCGGGGAATCGACACGGTTCTCATCCCGCCACCCCCAACTCGATCAGGCGGGTCACCAGCTCCCCAAAGGAAATGCCGATGCCCTGCATCATGCTGGGGTAGCGGCTGTGGGCGGTGAAGCCGGGGATGGTGTTGACCTCATTGAAGACGATCTCCCCATCCGGGGTGAGGAACAGATCCACCCGGGCGAATACCCGGCAGTCCAGGGCACGGTAAATGGTTTTTGCCGCTGCCTGGATCTCTGCCGCCTTCTCCGGCGGGATGCGGGCGGGACAGTGGATGGCGGAGGTCTTTAAGGTGTACTTCTCCTCATAGTTGAAAAAGCCCTCCGACAGCGCAATCTCGTCCACCAGACCCACGGTCAGTTCCTCGTTGCCCATGACCGCGCAGCCCACCTCAAAGCCGGGGATCGTCTCCTCCAGGATCACGGCGCTGTCGTGGCGGAATGCCTCCTCCATGGCGGCGGGCAGCTCTTCCGGCCCGGAGACTTTGGTGATACCGAAGGAGGAACCGGCCCGGACCGGCTTGACAAACACCGGGTATCCCAGTTCCTCCGCTGCCTGGGCGATCCGGCTGAAATCATCGCTGGAATGAAAGACGTGGCTCCGGGGGACCCGGATGCCGGCCAGGGCCGCCAGCTGGTGGGCCCGGTCCTTGTCCATGCACAAGGCGCTGGACAATGTCCCGCAGCCGATGACCGGGACCCCGGCCAGTTCAAAGAGTCCCTGTACCGTACCGTCCTCGCCGTTCTTGCCGTGGAGGACTGGGAATACCGCGTCAAAGAGGAGACGGCGGCCGGAGCCGTCCAGCAGTAGTAAAGCGTGGGCCTCCCGTTCCACCAGCGGGGTGCAGGGGATACAGTCTGCCGCCTGCTGCCAAGTACCGTCCTCCAGCCGGGAGAGGTCGCCGGTATAGCAGAGCCACTGCCCCTCCCGTGTGATGCCCACAGCCAAAGGAGTATAGCGGGCGGGGTCCATGTGGGACAGCACCGCATAGGCGGAATGGAGAGAAACTTCGTACTCCGTGGAGCATCCGCCGAAGAGAACGAGAATGGTTTTCATGGGATAAGACCTCCTAATCAAAATAAAGCGCCTGGTTCTGATACTGAAATGGTACCAGAACCAGGCGTTTCATACTTGTCTATCTACCAACGGATGCCTTGCAAGTTTTCTGCGAAATTCTTGTGATTTTCTTACGGCGCTTCTGAATGGTCTGACGGAAGACAGATGGTGAAGGTGATCCGATCCTCGGTGCTGTCCGCCCGAATGGTCCCGCCGTGGAGCTCCACGATCTCCTTGGCGATGGCTAAGCCAAGGCCCGCACCACCTGTCCGGGTGGCGCGGGAGCTGTCCAGACGGAAGAACTGTTCAAAGATCCGGTCCAATTTCTCCTGGGGGATGTTCTTTCCCGCATTGGAGAAGGTGAGTACGATTTTCCCGGCCTCTATCCGTCCGGCAATTTCCACCGTGCTGTCCGGCAGGCTATAATAAGACGCGTTGCGCAGGAGATTATCAAAGACCCTTGCCAGCTTATCCGGGTCACAGGAATAGTGCAGCTTGGGCGGCAGATCCAGCCTGCATGACAGCCCCGATTCTGCGAAAATGGGGCGGAATTCGCTGGCGACCTGCTCCAGCATCCGCGTCAGGTCCACGCTCTGCCGCTCCAGCTCCAGGCGAGAGAGGTTGAAGCGGGTGATGTCGAAGAACTCGTTGATGAGGTCCTCCAGCCGCTCCGCCTTCTCCAGGGCGATGCCGGTGTACCTGGCCCGGATCTCCGGGGAGATCTGAGGCTCATCCCGCAGGAGGGTCAGGTAGCCGATGACGCTGGTCAGGGGCGTTTTCAGGTCGTGGGCCAGATAGACGATTAGGTCGTTTTTCCGCTGTTCTGCCTCCCGGGCTGCCCGGGCGTCCCGGAGAGCCTGCTCCCGGGCCAGATTCAGCTGGATGGAGATGTCCTCCAGGGAATCCGGCAGCTGGATGGGCTCCTCACTGGGGCGGGATAATTGCTCTGCCGCATTGGCCACCACGTCCAGCTGCTTGATGGGCTTGGAGATAAAATAGAAGCTGATGACCACCCAGCCCGCCAGCACTGTGACGATGCAGACCAGAACGATGTAGTCTCGAACCCAATTCAGGAAGTCGTAGAGCGGCGAGGGCTGCCAGGTGATGCTGGCGCAGATGATGAAGCCCAGAAATGCCAAGGCCATCACTGCGACCACCCAAGCCATGAGGACCAGCAGGTAGCCGCCCCAGATGCGCAAAGATCTCCGGCGGCTGCGGGTATTTCCTTTCTTACTCAATGGTGTACCCCACCCCCCAAACGGTCTTGATGAATTTGGGCTTTCGGCTGGGCTCGTGCATCTTTTCCCGTAGCCGGGCGATGTGACTCATGACGGTGTTGTTGCTGTCCATAAACGCTTCGCCCCAAACATGTTCAAACAGTTCCTCGCTGGACACCACATTCCCCCGGTGCTCACATAGATACCAGAGAATGGAGAATTCCAAGGGCGTCAGGGCCAGTTCCTCGCCGAACAGGACGCACTTGTGAGTGGCCTTGGAGATCTGAAGGCCTCGAAAGTCGTATTCGGTGACCTCCTGGACTGTCCCCTCCCTGGGGTTGTACCGGGTGTAGCGGCGCAGCTGAGTCTTGACCCGGGCCACCAGTTCCAGAGGATTGAAGGGCTTGGTGATGTAGTCGTCCGCTCCCAAGGTCAGCCCCATGATCTTGTCCATATCCTCCACCTTTGCGGTGAGCATGATGATGGGGAACAGGTGGTCCTCCCGGATGCGCTGGCAGAGGGTAAAGCCGTCCATGTCCGGCAGCATCACATCCAGCACCGCCAGATTCAAGCGTGTCGTCCGCACACAAGCCAGGGCGTCGGAGGCATTATAGAATTTGTGGATGGTGAAGCCTTCGTTTTTCAGATAGACCTCCACCAGATCTGCGATCGCAGTCTCGTCATCGACGACTAAAATATGTGTAGCCATAGTTGCCGGCCTTTCGTGTTTTTCTGCATTATAGCACGGAACGTATAAAAAAGCGAGTATGACTCTTGATTTTTCCTAAACATGTCCTAAAGGGGACTGTTGCGGTCTCCTGTCTGCGCAAAATTCTCACCAGACTGTATCGAAACTACGATCTTCCAGACTCCTGATTTCGTAGGGTCGAAGTCGTGAAGCTGCGCCGCAGTGCTCTGTCATCCTTCGCTGGCAGGATCGGTCTGCGTATCATACGATGAACATTCCTCCAGATCTGCAGCCTGCTACCCGGATAGGCTTTTTTCAGCTTTGTGACAGCACGCTCCTTTGCCTTTTCCACGGCGGACTCCTTCATCATGTGGTACATGCCGATTTCCTTCAGCGAAGTTTTTTCAAATCCGAATACGCCGTAGAATTTTCCGAGGATGTCCCTGTCCTTCTTCGGGAGAGCATCAAATAGTTCCTGCAGCAGCTCAATGCAGACTTTTCGATACACGACCTGCTCCGCAGAAACAGAGAGATTCCCAGGCATCAGCCGCTCAAAGGGATCACCGTCATAGCTCCCAGGGATAAGATCATTGACACCAACAAAATGGGTGTTGTAACGGATGTGCTTGACAGCCTGTTCCAGAAGGACATCCATTTTCTCCGCGATCTCTTCGATGCTGAACTGACCTGAATGATATAGCCTTTGTGCCTGCCGGACAGCATCCATCTCGTGCTTGCTCAGAGAAAGATTTCCGATATGTTGCTCCAGCCAACGGGTCATCCGGCCTTTCAGATGTGGGTACAGGTAGGTGGCAAGCACAGCACGGCTCTCATCGTATTCTCTGCTCTGGACCCGTGTCAGAAATTCCAACGCACCCTCGCCGCAAAGATCCTCCAGAATCGTTTTCGTATAGCCGGACAACTCTCCCGGTCTTTCCCTGTCCATATGCAGACAGTTGAACTCTCTGGCAGTCTCCCGGGCGATGCGCCGGATCAGCCCGAGATTCCTGCGGTACAACTCCTCCAGCGCGCGCTCATCACCGCCGTAATATCGGCGAACCAATTCCTCATTGGTCATGGGTCCCACCCGCCTTTGCTTTCGGTGGACGCCCTCGGGGCTTGCTCACTCTGGTGATGCGGCAATATTCATACACTTGCGCAGTAGATATTTGTTCAGAAAACTCCTCAACAGAGATATCCGGGCTGCGCAGCGCATCGTAGAGCCGGTCTCGCACATGATCCTTGGCTCTTCTGGCATCCTCCTGAGAGATAGCTCCCCGCTGCATATCCTTCGTGATCCTGGAAAAGGCAGTCAGCTTGGCCTTCACCTTGGGGTTGTTCTTTGCCAGTTCCTTTTGAACTTCCACCGTGCCAAATTGCCGACAGGTGTAGCCAGGAGCGTGGGGACAGGCCCCTTCGCAGTACAAAGCGTGGACGCCGCTCTTCAGCATGAAGTATTTCCCGCAGATGATGCAGCGGCGGATGTTGTGTCCGCTATTCAGGGCCAGCATATAGTCTGCCTTCATCAGCGCCTGTAAGCTGTCCGTCACATGCTCCTGACAGATGGCCATGGAGCCGTCCGGCAGCTCCCGCGGGACATAGGAGAGCATATATTCATCGTGTCTCCTGTAGCAGTCCCCGTGGTAAGTGATGGGGTTGACGATCAGCTTCTCTGCGGTGCGATCATCGTTATAGAAACCATAGAGCGCTGCCGCATAACTTTCCGGCCCATTGGTCGTGAGTGTGGAGAGGATAAACTTGATGAAATTCCGGATGGTAGGAACAAAGGCACGGATGTCGTGAAGATACATCATGTAGCGGTCGATGTATTTCTTGTAGGCACTCCAGGTATCTTCGCACGCTCCCAGGAGGCGAAACATCTCGTAATAAAACAACTCGCCCTTTTCCTCGCTGCCCTCTCTGCGACGAAACAGATCCAGCAGTCCCAAGGAGATTTCAGGATCGCTGTCCCCATCATCGCTCTGGAAGAATTCTTCCGCTGAGGCGCTGAGAAGTTTTGTCTGATCATCCTCTGAAAGGCTGTGCTCCTCGGGAGGAAACAAGCTGAACTGTCCTGTGATCTCCCGTATCACCGAAAAGAAAGCGTCATAGCAATCGTCCGGTAGCAAGCGGAACACAGTATATCGGCGAAGTTCCTGACAGAGCTGCTCCATCTCATCATTCAGTTTCCACCAAAGTTCACTCTTGCGGACATACTCGTAGATGTCCATAAGGGTACGGATGCGCACCATCCGTTCGTGCAGAGGGTGGTAGTCATCCGGTGATAGATTCAGCAGATCTTCGGTCAGCCTGCCTGCCTCAAACTGCTGCCCGTTCAGCTCCAAGGTGCTGCCGTAGGTATAGAATATGATGCTCCCCTCCATTTCCGCTGGCCCCCTCCTCTGCAATAATTTGTCCTACTTGATTTTTAATCTGTCCATGCTTTTTATCAGGATACCATCTTTTCCACCACAATACAAGCAGAGGGGCAAGGGGATGCTCAAAAGTCCTGTGGGCACTGCTCCTCTAAAAGAATACTACTCCCACTTCTTTCGAGGTGGGAGATTTTTGTATTCAGATATTTTGAATTGGAGGTACTGACTATGAGCAACAAAATGGACCGTCCTCTGGTCACGGTGGACGGTAGGACGCTGATGGACCGTCCGCTGGAGCCGCCCAATTTTGTGGTGGACACGCTGATCTCTCAGGGTCTGCATATCCTGGCGGGTTCACCCAAGGTGGGCAAGTCCTGGCTGGCCCTGTGGCTGGCGGTGACGGTGGCCAAGGGAGAACCGGTCTGGGGAATGAGCGTGAAGCAGGGCACCACCCTCTATCTCTGCCTGGAGGACTCCGTCCTTCGCATCCAGAACCGCCTCTTCGAGATCACAGAGGACGCGCCGGACAGCGTCCATTTCTGTACGGAGTGCGCTCCCATCGGCCAGGGGCTGGAGGAGCAGGTGGAGGGCTTCCTCGTAGCTCACCCGGATACTGTTCTGGTCCTCGTCGATACGCTGCAGATGGTCCGCCCCGTCCACGATGCCACCTACGCCAATGACTACCGGGACCTGTCCGTGCTGAAGCGGCTGGCGGACAAGCACGGCATCGCCATCCTGCTGATCCATCATCTGCGAAAGGAAACTGCCGATGATGTGTTCAACCGTATCTCCGGTACGACAGCCATCAGCGGGGCGGTGGATTCCAGTTTTACTCTGGTGGAAGATCGGCGCGGCAGCGGTAAGGCGAAGCTCTCCTGCATCGGTCCTGTCTCTTATACACATCTCCGAGCCCACGAGACCGTACTA
>ERZ1504466.279-NODE-279-length-10400-cov-12.984244_pt1 | contig 10400 bp, 10 predicted proteins | sample MGYA00574783_ERZ1504466 | MGnify/ENA primary metagenome ERZ1504466 (study PRJEB39906, sample SAMEA3182082) | gut metagenome | biome: human; feature: gut; material: Stool; isolation source: human stools | place: Canada | collected 2012-12-04 ... | reverse complement strand
AAATCTCGAAGATTAGTCGAGGTTAGCCAACTTGTTGTCAGAATGAAGAACATCCTTGATCTTGTGGCTATAGAGGTCAACCATGTACTCACGAGCCTTACCGCAGTACTGACGTGGGTCGAAGTACTCTGGGTGAAGAGCCAATGTCTCACGAACACCTGCTGTGAAAGCAAGACGAGAGTCAGAGTCGATGTTGATCTTGCAAACAGCGCTCTCAGAAGCCTTAGTCAACTGCTCCTCTGGGATACCAACTGCATCTGGCAACTTACCACCGAACTTGTTGATGATATCAACATACTCCTGAGGAACTGAAGAAGAACCGTGGAGAACGATAGGGAAACCAGGAAGCTGCTCCTCAACTGCTGCCAATACGTCGAATGCCAATGGAGGAGGAACGAGGTGACCAGTCTTAGGGTCACGTGTGCACTGCTCTGGCTTGAACTTGTAAGCACCGTGAGAAGTACCGATAGAGATAGCCAATGAATCAACACCTGTACGTGTAGCGAAATCTACAACCTCCTCAGGCTTTGTATAGTGAGACTCCTCAGCAACTACGTCATCCTCAACACCAGCGAGGACACCGAGCTCACCCTCTACAGTTACACCGAACTGATGAGCGTAATCAACAACCTTCTTTGTCAATGCAATGTTCTCCTCGTATGGAAGTGCAGAACCGTCGATCATTACAGAAGAGAAGCCGAAATCTACACAGCTCTTACATGTCTCGAAGCTATCACCATGATCGAGGTGAAGAACGATCTCAGGATGGTTGCAACCCAACTCCTTAGCATACTCTACAGCACCCTCTGCCAAGTAGCGGAGCAATGTAGGGTTAGCATACTTACGAGCACCCTTAGATACCTGAAGGATAACTGGTGACTTCAAGTTTGAAGAAGCCTGGATGATAGCCTGGAGCTGCTCCAAGTTATTGAAGTTGAAAGCAGGAACGGCCCAACCGCCCTTGATAGCTCTTGCGAACATTTCCTTAGTGTTCACAAGACCGATTTTCTTGTAATCTACTGCCATAATTTTACTTAATTTATTGTTTAATGAAACATTCTTTTTTTTCTTATATATAATAAGGTGTAGAACTTATGAGGCTCTTTCCTTACCGAGTGCAAATTTACCTTTTTCTTTTGAGACAACAAAATGATAATTCGATTTTTCGTGTTGCAATCGAGTTAAAAAAGTTAATTCCGCACCAATACCCTACAAAACACAAAGTTTTTGCTAAACGCAGTTAGCAATTTAACATCTTTATATTTACATCTTTCTGTCCAACCGCCAGTTACTTCTTGGCAAGTTTATATTCACGAGCCGCATAAGCCAGAACGATGACAAATCCTACGAGCGGTACCAGGAAAGGAAGCGTGAAATGAGTACGGTCGGCGATGAGTCCCATCAACAGGAAACCGCAACCTCCTATTGGAGTCATCATCAGAAGTGAAGAGGCTGTCTTGGTAAGATTGCCCAAACCCGTGAGGGCGATACTGAAGATGGTAGGGAACATGATGGCCTCGAACATATAGTTGCAAAGCAGGGCTACCAGCGATATCTTACCCAGATTTGACAGGACTAAAAGTATACAGACAACACACCCCAAAGCACAGATCAGCAACATCGTTGTTGCCTTGATTCGGCGCATAATCCAGGAACCGAGAAATCTGCCTACCATAAAGAATGCCAGCGCACAAGTCAGGGCTACGGAAGCCGTGCGGTCGTCCATCCATTTCATGCCCGTTACGAAATTGATGAAGTAGGAATTGATTGAAATCTCTGCCACTTCATAGCTCAGCAAAGCCAGAAGTCCAAACACGAACATCTTGTGATGGGAAAAGAGTTTGCTGATATTAGAACCGGCTGCCTCATCTTCTGCTGTTGCCACATGACTGATTTCCGGTAAATCTACACGTGAGAAAACCAGAGCTATCACCAAAACCAGAATACCCAGAATGGTATAAGGCACCACGACATTGCCGCCCTCCTCGGTCTGGTTGAAGAGGAACTGACCGATGCAAAGTGTGGCGAAAATGCCACCCAAGCCATTAAACGACTGCGATAAGTTCAGTCGGCTGGTAGCTGTTTCCTTGGCACCCAGTTCGGTAACATAGGGATTGGCGGCTGTTTCCAGGAACACCAAACCGCACCCGATAATGAAAAGGCAGAGCAGGAATGCTGAGAAACTGCCCACCGCAGCACCCGGGATAAAGAGCAAGGCGCCCACACCAAAGAGGAGCAGACCGAAGACCACGCCACGGCGATAACCATACCGGTTGATAAAGAAGCCAGCAGGTATTGCCATCAGGAAATAACCCAGATAGGTGGTAACCTGAATAAGGGCGGAATGAGTAATACTGATGTGCAGAGCATTCTGGAAGTGCTTGTTGAGCACATCCAGAATGGCACGAGCGAAGCCCCACAAAAAGAAGAGCGACGTAATGAGAATGAACGGGACAAGATATTTCCTGTCGCTTGTCTGATTTGTTTCTGTCTGTTGTTCTGTTAACATATTCATAAGGCATTCATTTTAGCTGGGAACAAAGGTAAGGCTTTTCGATGGAAATTCCAAACTTTCCCAGGATTATTTGTTGTTTATATCAAATAAAATTGTCTTTACTATCAGATGAAATCTCCGTTCATAGACGCTGAACGGCGGTTCAACGTCGATGAACGGCGGTTCAACGTCGATGAACGGACATTCAGCGTCGATGAACGAAGATTTTATCCTACTGTAAATACATCTTTAACTAGAAATAGAACATTTCTGATGTCTATTCAGAGACAACTCTTCCCGTCATTCCTTCGGAATCAAGACGGCTCCCTCCTGTTTCTTTCCATCCATCAGAATTCTCATCGGGTGCTCAAAGCGCACATGACGGACATACTGCGTCTCCTCTACAGCCGGCATTGCATCCAGGATTTCCTTATTTACAAAGCCGCCTTCACCGGTATTTGTATCTACCGTAAAGTATCCCACGCCAAAAGAGGTAAGGTTCTGGAAGAAGTGAGTACCTTGGCTCGGATCAATATTATAATTCTTCAGAGCCACCTCTACGATAACCCGGGCTGCGCTGATATGCGGCCACTTCACAGGTACACCCAGATAATGGTCGCTGGAGCCCCAACGACCAGGACCTATCAGCACATAGTTCTTGCCGTCAGCAAGGAACTTGCGGTTGATTCGTTCTATATCATCGGCTACATAAAAATTATTCATCGCAGAGAAATGGTCATCATACTTCACATAAACCACATCAACCACATCTTCGCTGATGCCATGACCCAACGAATTGTGCGAACGCAACAGGCAGTCGGAATCAGGGATAGCCTTCACATCTTCATCAAGCATCTCCTTGGCATCGACGATAGGACGAATCTGAAGAAGATAGAATTCGCAAGTCCTGTCATTATTGATATTGCAGGCAAACTCTATCTCCACTGGTCTGCGCATAGCCCCTGCTCCATACTTCATCGACATCTGCAGTATCTCTGGCAAAGGCACCACTCCATGCTGGAGCACACTTGAGAAGGTTATCAGTTTACGGCCATTCTCATAGACGCCATCATTGATGACCTGATCGTATGGATCAAAAGTAGATGCGATATAGGTAAGGCTCTGGTCTTCTACAGCATCCTTCACCCGGAGTTTGAGGATATTAAAGCCATCGTCTACCTTGAAATCATTGCCCACATGCTTCATATCCAGCGCATAGAACTGAGTCTGGGTGTCGCGCAGAGCCAGCTCGGTTTCAGATGTCTGGAGCACCTGATTCGGATGGTAAGGACAAACACGAAGGGTCTGACCTCCATCTACGATATATTTGCCCAAGCCCAAGGCAAGACTGGCTATACCCTCTTCAGCTTCTTCATCACCTATCGGATAATAATTGAGCGAACGGAGCACACCGCTCATGGTAGGATAAAACCTTGTACCATAGTCTTTGCCCACAACCTGCTGCAAGATAACAGCCATCTTTTCCTGATCAATGACATTGCTCGTTGCGGTCATGTAAGCCTTCGAATCACGATAGAACACAGAAGCATAGACTCCCTTGATGGCACAGGCCAGCATCTGCAGCATCTGATACTTATCTTCCAGATATGGAATCATATAGGTAGAATAGATACCTGCAAATGGCTGATAGTGGGCATCTTCGAGCAGCGAACTTGAACGGATTGCGATAGGACTCTTAGTTGCCTCAAAGAAGGTGAAGAAGTCGGCTATCAGCGAATCGGGCAGTTGGGCATGCAGGAAGTGCTTCAGTATCTCATCATCGCTAGCATCACTCAAAGCTATCGGATAGAGATTGTTGCTCATCATGAACTCATCGAAGATATCGGTACAGAGCACCACGGTCTTCGGAATCTGCACGGTGGCATTCTCATACTGGTTGAACTCAGGATGGCGCTTGATGATGTTGTCGAGGAAGGCAAGACCTCTACCCTTTCCGCCCAGGGAGCCTTCTCCGATGCGGGCAAAGTGGGCATACTTGTCAAACTTCATGCGGTCAAAAACAGCCACTACACCGATGTTTTTCATGTGACGATACTGCACGATGGCATCGAAGATAATCTGTCGGTGAGCATCCACATCCTGCAATTTCTCCCAGGTAACATGCTTCAGGAAAGCAGATACAGGGAAGATGGCACGAGCACAAAGCCAACGGCTCATATGGTTGCGGCTGATATGATAGAGCATGGAATCATTAGGAATATTGAAGATGTTATCCTGCAATTCCTTCAAACTATGAATGCGCATAATCTCCTCATGGGTCTTAGGATCACGGAATATGAAATCGCCAAAGCCCATGTGCTCTTCCATCAGACGGCGAAGATCTACGCTCATCTTCTTCGAGTTCTTGTCAACAAATCGGAAACCTTCAGCCTCTGCCTTCGCACGATTCTCACTTTCAGAACTTTCTATGATAAGCGGAACGAAAGGATCGTTCTTCCTGATATAACGGAAGAGTTGCAAACCTGCATCCGGACACTTCTCGCGACCGAAAGTATCAGTACGATGCTTAGGCTTCTCTTCAGGCATCACCTCATTACCAAAAGCTTTGGCAGCACTCTTTAACGGGAAACGTGCATCGCTGATTACGCCCAACGTGTTATCAGAATACTTGTCATACAGTTTCTGGGCTTCCTCGTAAGTACGAGCCAAGACCACCTTAGGACGGCCACGCATACGCATGGTAGCTGCATGCCGGTTCAGAGCCTCCTGAGAAAAGTTCTTGCTCTGCTCCAATATATAATTATAGAGATTAGGCAATATAGAACTATAGAAACGGATAGAATCTTCTACCAGGAGAATCATCTGCACGCCTGCTTCCTGTATGTCATGCTCAAGATTCATCTTATCCTCTATCAGCTTGATGATAGAAAGAATAAGATTGGTGTTGCCAAGCCAGCAGAAGACATAATCGAAGATACTCAAGTCTTCATTCTGCATACGCTTGGTAATACCATGAGAGAAAGGCGTAAGAACAACACAATGGATATTAGGAAACTTACCCTTGATGTCGCGCGCTACATCGAAGGCATCATTATCAGCATTGCCAGGCATGCAAATCACCAGATCAATGACGGTAGAACGCAGCACAGCAGCAGCCTCTTCGGTAGTAGAAACCTGAGTAAAGGTTGGCGGATAGCGGAGACCCAGCTCCATATATTCATTATATATCTTCTCTTCGATACGTCCATCATCTTCAAGCATGAACGCATCGTAAGGATTGGCTACAATCAGTACATTGTAGATACGGCGCATCATCAGATTCACAAACGATACGTCTTTCAAGTAGAATTTATTCCACTCCTGAGGTATATTATTTTCCATAAATGAAGTTAAAGTTTGTGCAAAGATACTGATTTTCTGAGATTTACTTGCATCTTTCAGCATTTTTTTTTATATTTGCGCTATAAAATAAGAAGATATGGTCACAAAATCTTTCATCACAGCCATCTTGGCTATATTCAGCCTGGTTCCATGCTACGGACAAAAGCACCAGCACGGCAAGGCTTCATATTACTCTAAAAGAGCAACAGGTGCCCGCTCTGCAAGCGGCCAGAGAATACATCATGACAGTTTAACATGTGCACATCGGTTTTATCCCTTCGGAACGCACCTCAAGGTTACAAACCTTAGCAATGGCAAGAGTACTATCGTAAAAGTCATCGACAGAGGGCCGTTTGGAAGAGGTAGAATCATCGACCTATCATGGAAGGCTGCAAAAGAAATTGGTATGATTGCACAAGGCGTAGCGACTGTAAAAGTTGAAATGGTGGAAAACCCGATTCCTTACAAACCAGAGGACACAAAATTGCCTAAGATTGATTTCGAAGTGGCTGAAACTGAATATGAATTTCCTAACAAGTGGGGAACTACTGACAGGAATAAGGAAAATCATCACAGCAGTAAAAAAGAAACAAATAAAATTACTTCAAAGGTAATAAATAAAACAAAGCACCATAAAAGCAAAGAGGTAACAAAAGATGAACTAAAAAAGCACAATAAAGATATAGCAAAAAGTAAAGGCGAGAATCATCATTAATTCTCGCCTTTACCTTTTTATATATAACAGAATCCTAAAATAAGATACTATCATACAAATTCATGATCTTACCGGAAAATTATCTGGATTTTGTCGGAATATCAAACTGATTAACTTTGGAAATCGTCTTACCGCCTTGTATCACAGAAACACAGAAACAAGCTGTACCATTCTTCAAACGGTTATCAGCCTTGACCATTGCTGTATAACGAATCACATGGCCAGGAGCAATACTTTCTACATGAACACTTGGAGATATGAAAATATGCTTATTGCCGGTAGTCTCAATAACGGTTGGAACTACATCGTACAACGTGTGAGCTCCGTTATTTCGGATTTCAAAAATAACCTTGGCTGTTTCATTCCGATTCAAAGTGTTGTCCTCATTTGAATCAACAAAACGAGCATTCATTATTTCCAAAGAGGATGAATAAGCATAATTCTGACCAAGTTCTTCCAGAGTAGAACTAGGAATAGTAGCTACAGGCTGCTGAGCACTATAACTTCCGGTATAATCCCTATCATTGAAATCATAAATTCTATCGTCACCAGAATTAGTAGAATCAAAGATTTCGTCATTGGAATAAACAGGTGAAGATTGCTGATAAACTCCATCCTGATAAGAATGATGATCACGGTGTGATCTATCTCGATAAACAGATTCACTTTGCTGCTGGGATTTCTGGTCAGCCTGACTACCAATTGCAGCTCCAACTGCAGCACCGCCAGCCATGCCGATAATAGTACCCATATCTGAACCTCTAGGACCACCAGACAAGCCACCGATAGCAGAACCAAGAATAGAACCAAATGTGGCACCAGCATAAGCACCACTACCCGTATAAGTATCGCAGCTACTCAACAGCAAAGAAGAGCAAGCTACAAAAAGCATAATCTTTTTCATCTTCATTAAGCTTTAAATTTCTGCTGCAAAGATACAAAGAACTAAAAGAACAAAAGCAAAAAAATCCCTAATAATGATTAGGAAAAACCCTAAAAGAGCAGAAAGTTTTGAAAAAGGGACATAAAAAAAGCGCCCTTGTCAAGACAAGGACGCTAAATTTATCTGAGATGATTGAAAATTATTCAGCCTTTGGAGCCTCCTCAGTTGCAGGAGCCTCAGTCTCAGCTACAGGAGCCTCTTCAGCCTTTGTTGCCTTACGACTACGACGAGTCTTCTTAGCAGCCTTCTGAGTCTTAGCCATATTCTCATCAAAGTCAACGAGCTCGATGAAAGCAATCTCAGCTGCATCACCCTGACGGGTACCCAACTTGATTACGCGAGTGTAACCACCTGGACGGTTAGCTACCTTCTCAGCTACCTCACCGAAGAGAGCCTTAACAGCATACTTATTCTGAAGATAACGGAAAACTACACGACGTGAAGTTGTGGTATCGTTCTTAGAACGAGTAATCAATGGCTCAACATACTTCTTAAGAGCCTTTGCCTTTGCGAGGGTCGTAGTGATTCTTTTGTGCTCGCTCAAGATAAGTGATGAAGCCATGTTAGCCAACATCGCGCTACGATGAGAAGCAGTACGACCTAAATGGTTGAATTTCTTATTATGTCTCATTTTTTGTTTTTACTTTTTGGACTACGAACCTTTAAGATTCCTTGTCTAATTTATACTTTGAAATATCAGTTCCAAAAGACAGATTCAGACTCTCGAGCAAATCATCAAGCTCTGAGAGCGATTTCTTACCAAAGTTGCGGAACTTCAAGAGGTCAGTCTTGTTAAACTGAACCAAATCACCAAGAGTCTCAACATCAGCTGCCTTCAAGCAGTTGAGGGCACGAACACTAAGGTTCATGTCTACGAGACGAGTCTTAAGCAACTGGCGCATATGAAGAACCTCTTCATCAAACTCCTGATTGCTCTCCTGATCCTGAGTCTCAAGAGTAATCTTCTCATCAGAGAAGAGCATGAAGTGATAAATAAGAATCTTCGCAGCCTCTTTCAGTGCATCCTTTGGACTAATGGAACCATCTGTTGTAATTTCAAGTACGAGCTTATCATAGTCGGTCTTTTGCTCAACACGATATGGTTCTACAGCGTACTTTACATTACGAATAGGGGTGTAGATGGAATCGATTGGGAGAACGTTAACGTCAGTGCAGAATTGACGATTCTCATCAGCAGGAACATAACCGCGTCCCTTATTAATAGTCAAATCGATCTGCATCGAAGCTTTGGCATCTAAATGACAAATCACCAAATCAGGGTTTAACACTTCAAATCCAGTCAGATACTTACCGATATCACCTGCTTTGAATTCTGTAGAATTCTCAACGGTGATACTAACTTTCTCATTCTCGAATTCTTCTACTACTTGCTTGAATCGAACTTGTTTGAGATTCAAGATAATGTTAGTAACATCTTCCTTTACACCAGGAACTGAAGAGAACTCATGCTCAACACCCGCAATGCGGATCGTGTTAACAGCATAACCCTCCAATGATGAAAGGAGAATGCGGCGCAGGGCGTTACCAATGGTAACACCGAAGCCAGGCTCCAAAGGACGGAATTCAAACTTTCCGAACTGGTTATCAGCCTCTAACATTACTACTTTATCAGGTTTTTGAAATGCTAATATCGCCATTAATGTAATGATTTATTTAGAGTACAACTCAACGATTAACTGCTCCTTAATATTCTCTGGAATGTCGGCACGCTCTGGCTTGTGCAAGAACTTACCGCTCTTTGAATTATCGTCCCACTCAATCCATGGGTACTTGCTATGATTGAAACCTGCAAGAGCTGCTTCGATAACCTCGAGAGACTTAGCCTTCTCACGAACACCAACAACCATACCAGGCTTAACTGCAAATGAAGGGATATTAACTACCTTACCATCAACAACGATGTGCTTGTGACCAACCAACTGACGAGCAGCAGCACGTGTTGGAGCGATACCAAGACGGAATACAACGTTATCAAGACGGCACTCGAGATTCTGAAGAAGAACCTCACCAGTAATACCATCAGCCTTAGCAGCCTTATCAAACATATTACGGAACTGACGCTCTAATACACCATAAGTGTACTTAGCTTTCTGCTTCTCTGCCAACATGACACCGTACTCAGACATCTTACGACGACGGTTGTTGCCATGCTGTCCAGGAGGGAAGTTTCTCTTGGACAAAACTTTGTCAGCGCCGAAGATTGGCTCACCAAAACGACGCGCAATTTTAGATTTCGGACCTATATATCTAGCCATAATATTATATAAATGCTATATTGTTTGTATCTTAATTAATAATGCTAACCTCAAGCGTTATACACGACGACGCTTTGGAGGACGGCAACCATTGTGTGGTAATGGAGTTACGTCAACGATTTCAGTAACCTCGATACCTGCACCGTGAATAGCACGGATAGCAGACTCACGACCATTACCTGGACCCTTAACATAAGCCTTAACCTTACGAAGACCAAGATCAAAAGCGACCTTTGCACAATCCTCTGCAGCCATCTGAGCAGCATAAGGAGTGTTCTTCTTAGAACCACGGAAACCCATCTTACCAGCAGAAGACCAAGAAATGATCTGACCCTCATTGTTAGCAAGAGATACAATAATGTTATTGAATGAGCTATGAACGTGAAGCTGACCGATAGCGTCAACGCGTACATTTCTCTTCTTAGATGTTGCTTTTTGCTTTGCCATAATTAATTTCCTCCTTCAGAATTACTTAGTAGCCTTCTTCTTATTAGCAACAGTCTTCTTCTTACCCTTACGTGTACGAGCATTATTCTTTGTGCTCTGACCGCGAACTGGAAGACCATTACGATGTCTAACTCCACGATAGCAACCAATATCCATCAGTCGCTTAATGTTCATCTGGATCTC
>ERZ1504466.275-NODE-275-length-10563-cov-6.160449_pt1 | contig 10563 bp, 8 predicted proteins | sample MGYA00574783_ERZ1504466 | MGnify/ENA primary metagenome ERZ1504466 (study PRJEB39906, sample SAMEA3182082) | gut metagenome | biome: human; feature: gut; material: Stool; isolation source: human stools | place: Canada | collected 2012-12-04 ... | reverse complement strand
GACTATAGAAGTGCCGGAGCGCGTGAGAATAAAGAGCATCATGCGCCGCCACGGCAGTTCGCTCGCGCAGATGAGCGGAAGCGGTCCGACCGTTTTCGGACTGTTCGAGTCGGAGAGCGATGCCGAAAAATGCCGCGCCGAGCTCGAAAAGAGCGGGCTCGTCAAGAGCGTCCACCTGTGCAAAACCGCCGATAAAGGCGTTGAAACAGTAAATGAGGAGTAAAGCTTATCGGCTTTACACGGGTTCTTCAGATAAAAAGCCAAGACAGCGGACAGATTGCTCTGTTCGCTGTCTTGGCTTTTGGAGAATAACAATGAAAAAACGTTTGAAAGTATTCAGAAAAACTACTTTCAAACGTTTGTTTTTATATGTTGAATGTGAAGTTGCAAAGATGCTTCTCGGTGCCGTTGAGCTTGTACTTGTAATCCTCTGTGCCGCGGGTGAAGTCGATGCATTTTATCTCATTGTTGCCTGCGAATCTTGTGACAAGGTTGTAACACGCTAGAAAACCGGGCGAAAATTCTCTAAATTTTTCCGAAAAACTGTTCTGCATTACATAGTATGTATCTTTGTCTTTGAGTCCGCACAGATACCCTGCGACCTCTCCGTTTATTCTAATGAGAAGAAGCCATGATGAAGAAAGTGTTTTCAAAGCGGTGAATACGCAGTTATGCCTTGTTTCGTTGTTTTTATGCGCACATGTCCACATAAATTTCTTTATGCTAAATTTGCCGTCGAGTCCGTTCTTTTTTATAAAGCGGTCGTTATGTATGTCATGCATAACCTTTTCGGTGGTCTTGTCTGGTATGGTGTCGCACATCGTTATTTCACACTCAAAGCTGTTTTTTGCCAGCCTATTATAGGCGGTTCTGATGTTCTGGCGCGTGTTTTTAGAGAGCAATTTGTAGTATTCGTCAGCGTCAACGGGGTTATCAACAAATACGGCGGTCTCACCGTCTCTGTTAATAAGCTCAAAGTGATTTGTAACATATCCAGCGAGTGAAGAATTTTCGGGTACGTTATTGAGCCTCAACTCTATCCCGCCGTAATTTTCATGTATGAAGCTGAAAATTTCATCTGCGGCCTCGTCGCTCCACTTATTATAGATAAAGTTGAGATAGTCGGAATAGGACTTTTCGCCGAGTATACAAATACCGCTCATCATCGAATAAAAGCGGAGATTTAACGATTTTGACTGCACAACAAGCGGTGCAATCATGTCAACTTCTCCGCCACTGTTCAAATGGCAGACAAACACTGGTTTCCAGAATATGGATCTGAGAAGTTTTTTCTTTATGTCCTTGAGGAGCAGTAAAGACCAGTCATAGGTTTGAAACGAAGTCATTTCAGTGCCGATTTCGAGTCTTTTCCAATCATTTTCTATTTTTGAAAGATTGTTGATAAAATATTCCTTTATCATCATTATGCCCCCATAGCTTTTCTTCGTTCCTTATTGTAAAATATAATCCGGGTGTTGTCAATAGCGGAGAGATAAAATGCAGAGAGCCCACAATGATATTGTGAGCTCTCTGCATTTTTGGAGAATAACAATGAAAAAACCGGAAAAGTTTGTGGTTGTCTTGTTTATACGCCCTGAGCGCCGACCATTTCGTAGCGCGGCTGGGCTTCCTGAGGGATCATGCGATAGATTTTGCCGTTGTCGTCAACATCAACCATGCTTATCTGGATATCCGGCACAAGTGTGTGCAGGGCGGAGACGAAATGCGTGCTCCTCTCTTTTGGGAATCCGGTGACGATGTCAACAGCGCCTTTCTTTTTGGCGATGACTGCGGCGAGGATAGCCGGACTGTCGTTAAAATATACGCTCATCTGCGCGTTTTCGTTTTTTGCGCATTCGTACAGATCTTCAAGCACTGCGGGATCGGGGCTGAATCCGTCCCTCTCGTGGAACACGCTGAGAACTTCGAGCGGCACTCCGTACTGCTGCGCTATCAGCGACCCGGAACGGATCAGCTGTTCACATTTGCTCTGCGGAGTTACACAGACGAGAACGCAGTTTTTGCTTTTCATCTTGCTGATGTCCTTTCGTAGTTGGTAGCTGTCTGGCTTTTCTTCCCTCTCACTACACTGACATAATAACATCCGATTGTGTACTGAATAGTAAAAATTCATTAAATCAAAGTAAAGAAAATTTGTACGAACCGTGAATGAACCGGGGTTGCGATATTCTTCTAAACATTGTATTATAGAGAAAGAAGAGAAGCGGGCACAGGAATAATATGCCGCATACGGCACGGACAATGACAAAAAAGCATGCGTCGGAATAATTTATAATGTAAAGGCAATTAGCGTTACTTGCTCGCGAGGTGAGATATGTATACTTTTGATGAGAAATTCAAAAAAGGCGCCGCCCGCGCATTCAGGGCGCAGCAGGGGTTGACGGCTTTTTTGAGCGGGCTGAATAAAATTCTGCCCGAGCCGCCCGGATTCAAAACGGAAAAACCGAAAGATAAGCGCGAAGATACAATACGCATTGCGGACACTGCCGGCGACAGCTGGTATCTCGGCTTCTCCGAGCGGAGCATAACGCCGCCGGATATTGATGCGAAAAATTATTATATCGGCGGCAATCTTTCCGCTCCGCCGCGCAGGGTTCGCGGCGTGCTTGATGATATAAAAGTGCGGGCGATAGCCATAAGTGACAGCGAGGAAAGGGCGGCTGAGGTGTTCTGCGCCGTTGATTGCATCGGGCTCACAAACACGGTCGTTCGCCGCATACGAAGCGAGCTTGATTCGTTCTGCCGCACGAACAATGTCGGATATATTAATATTTTTTCGACCCACGCCCACAGCTCGATAGACACCATGGGCATATGGAGCGTGACGGGAAAGAAATTTTTTGAAAACATATCGAAGCTGATAACGCACTCGCAGCCCTTGCCGAGCGTTGACGGAGCGTTTATTGATCTTATAGTCGAAAAGACGAAAAAAGCCGTCGCCGAGGCGGTGAGAAATATGGAACCGGGTCGGCTTTTTGCGGCGCAGATAGGCGAAAACAGCGTCGAAAAGCTCGAAAAATATTCGGCAAAAAAGCCGTATGGCGACATGACTCTGAGCGAGTACGGGATAAAAGATTTCATCTTCGCCAAGCGTCCGCCGCGCGAATATTCGCCGCGCCTCAGCCGCCTGCGCTTCGTGCCAGATAACAGTGCGAGCCGACCGACAGTTTTGGTCAACTTCGGCGCGCACCCATACGCAAACGGACTGCGGATAAAAAACAACCGCGGCGATATGCTCTCCGCCGATTTTCCGTTCTATATGGAGCGTGAGATAAACTCGGCGGGCAAAAACTTCATTTTTATCAACGGCGCGGTCAACGGAATATACCCGAACAGGGGAGCGGGCGGAGTAAAGGAAGAGAACTTTACACGCCAGACCGAGGCTCTCGGGCGCGATCTTGGAAAGCTCGTTCTCGCGATGACGAAAGAGTGCGAAGAAATAGAACAAAATTCTCTGCTCTCGCCGAAAAACAGCGGTGAAGCGTATAAAAGCGCCGTCGAAAGAATAGGCAAATGCACTGTCGAAGAGCGCGAGCTTGAGCCGAAGCTTGTTTCAATACACAAAGAAACGGCGCTCATGGTCGATAATCCGCTCGAAAAGATAATCGGGAAGCTCGGCTTCGCGTGCTTTGATATGACAAGACCCGCAAAGGGAATATATGAACTTGAGACGGAGACGGGATATCTCGAGCTCGGCGGCGAGTTCAAAGCCCTGCTTGTGCCGGGGGAGATAACGCCCGGACTCGTCAGCGGCACAGGAGATATGCTCGCGGAAAACAGCATTACAAACAGGGCGAGCGGCTTCAAAAGCCTCTGTGATATCGTCGGCGGGGACACGGCGGTTTTCGGGCTCGCGAACGACGCGCTCGGATATATCATCCCGGACAATGACTACTGCATGTTCTTCGCGGGCTATGGCAAGCTTGCGGAAAAGCTGTTTTTCAAAGACTACGCCCATTATCAGGAGATGTTTTCCATCGGCGCGCACACCGCGTCCGCGTTCGCCGCAGGTGTCGAGGACATGATGAAAAGCTTTAAAGCGCGGTTGAATAAATAATTATTCCCCGGTCATATTGTGCTGACCGGGGAAATTTTTAGATATCTTTAATATAGTATTTATCTTCAATCCATTTTGCTGAAAACAGTCTTTGAAACTTACCGATATAATCACTGCCGCCGCCCGATCTTGGGCAGGTGGTGAGTGAGTGCGCCCTTGCGGATCGCTTGCGATTGAGGCACGAGTGTGCTATACTGAGCATCGGCTCAACAAATCGGAATTTGTGGAGGTAAACGAAATATGGAACTGTGGGACGCTTATGATAGAGATTTCAAAAAGATTCAGGGTGTAACCTTGGTTCGAGGAGAGGTAATTCCAGAAGGCTTTTTTCATTTGGTCTGTGAAATAATTGTTAGACATATAGATGGGAGTTATCTCATCATGCAAAGGGATAAAAGAAAGCATTTGGGCGGAATGTGGGAGGCTACAGCGGGTGGTTCTGCATTACAAGGTGAAGAACCTGCAATCTGTGCCGCTAGAGAACTTTATGAAGAAACGGGAATTACCTCCAATAATTTGATAGAAATAGGAAGGGTGCTCCACCACAGCCATAAATCGTTTTATGTGGAGTATCTTTGCATTACGGATGTAGATGAGGATAGTGTCGTTTTGCAAGAAGGAGAAACATCTGATTATAAATGGATTACGGCTGACGAATTGCTAAAACTGTCCAGGGATGAGTTGGCAACGCAACGTATTCTAAATTTCGTTGAAGAACTTAATTGACAAATTCCAGTTTGTCGGTTTGATTTTCTCTACTTTTATATTAACCGTTTAATTTAGAAAATACCTTTGACAAACTTCGCTATAAGCAATATGAAAAGGACAAAAGGGAGCAGAATTTCTGCTCCCTTTTGCCAAACCTGTCTCCTATATATCGGACGAGCCGAGCTCGTCCTTTATCCGCTGTGCGGTCAACACAGGGGATAAATCATTGTTAATTGCCGCGTCTGCGCAATTTGAATATATCGGGTCGCGCGCCTCGAACATTTTGTCAAGCGTTTCGCGGCTCTTCGAGAGCGGTCTGCCGTCGAGCGAGAGCAGATCGAGGTCTCGCTTGAGATAATATATGCGCCCGTTGCCCTTGAGCGCGCGGACATTCTCAGGGTCGAGCACCGCGCCGCCGCCCGTTGCGATTATCAGCCCTTTTTCTTTTGCCGCGCCGCGGACAGCCTGCGCTTCAAGCTCCCTGAAACGCTTCTCGCCGTATTGCGAGAATATTTCCGGTACGCTCATGCCCGCTGATTCTTCGACGAGCGAATCCGTGTCGACCGCCTTTCGCCCGGTGAGCTTCAAGAGCTCTTCGGCGACGGTAGTCTTGCCGCATCCGGGCATACCGACGAGGACTATATTCTGAACATCGAGCGCGAGCGAACGGAATACACGCTCGATTTCTTCTTTGCCTATCTCGGCGGAGCAGAAATATTTTGCGCTCTGCGCCGCCTGCGCGACGAGCATATAGAGCCCGCCCGAGCATTTTATCCCGCATTCGAGCGCCTGCATGATAAGCTGAGTGCGCAGCGGGTTATATATCACATCGAGCACCGCCTCGCAGCGCGGGAATTTGTCGAGGCTCGCCGCCGAGCAGCCGTTGTTCGGATACATTCCGACAGGCGTCGTGTTTATCAATACTTCGCAGTCGGCGAGCTTTTCGAGATTATCGTAGTTGTATTCGCCGGAGCGGGAGACTACGGTTATTCTCTCTGCGCCGCCGTCCGATGCCACGGCTCTCGCGGTCAGCGAGGTGCCGCCGCTGCCGAGAATGACGACTTTTTTGCCCGCAAAATCTATTCCCGCGCGCTCCGCCATGGATTTGAAACCGAAATAATCGGTGTTGAATCCGTGAAGCCCGTCCGATGTTCTGACAACGGTGTTGACGCTGCCTATTTTCTGAGCCTCCGGGCTGATGTATGAGCAGTAGGGCATGACCGTGCGCTTATATGGAATGGTCACATTGAATGCGTCAAATTCTTCATTCTCCATGAACTCGCCGACCTTGTCCTTCGGCAGGCTGACCAGTTCATATGAATACAGTCCGAACGCCTCGTGAATGAGCTTCGAGTAGCTGTGACCGAGCCTTTCGCCGATGAGTGCGCACTTCATGTCAGACCTCCGAGTAGCTGCCGAGGAACACGAACAGCTCCGGGCTGTCCGAAAGTTCGTCGAGCAGGGCAAGAACTGCGGGGGAGTATACAGACGCTTCGATGTCGAAATAGAACATGAATTCAAAGTCACTGCCGGCTATCGGACGGCTCTCAAGCTTTGTGAGGTTGAGTCCGAGGACGGAGAACTTCGAGATGAGCGAATAGAGCGAGCCGGGTCTGTGCGGCAGGGAGAGCATGAGGCTTATTCTGTCTGCGCCGGGAAAAATCATGGCTTTCTTCGAGATGCAGATAAAACGGGTGAAGTTGCCGTCCGTGTTCTGAACGCGGGTGTCAAGCTTTTTCAGACCGTAGAGATTTGCGCAGCCCGCCGACGAAATAGACGCGGCGTCGTGCCTGCCGCTCTCGTGGAGCATTTTTGCCGCGGCGGCGGTGTTGTCGCACACGGTGACCTTTATGCCGGGGTGTGCCTTGAGAAACTCCGAGCACTGGCCGATTGCCTGCTCGTGGGAAAATATCTCCTTGACATCTTTGAGCTCGGTGCCGGGCAGGACGAGCAGGGAGTGGTCAACTTTGAGTTTGATGCTTCTTACAATATGGAAACGGTAATTTTTCATCAGGTCATAGACCTCGTTTACCGTACCGTAGGTGCTGTTTTCAATCGGGAGAATACCGTATTCGCACAGCCCTTGTTCAACGGCGGCGAACACGCCCTCGAAATTCTTGAAATATGAGATGGACGGAGCAGTAAAGAGCTTGTCGCAGGCGAGCTGGGAATATGCGCCCTCAACGCCCTGGCAGGCGACGGTGCCGTGCTTCGGGAATATCGGCGGAGTGTTTTTGAGAGCATCGGTTATAGTTTCCGAGATAACGCCGCCTTTTGCTGTCAGTCTCTCCTGATAAGAGCGGCTGACATCCATGAGGGTCGCGAAAAATGTGCGGGCGTAGTCTTCGAGCTCTTCGCCTGCTCCCGCCGCAGCAGCGGCAAGAATCTCGCGCTCTCTGCCCTGCTGGAGGACGGGCAGCTTGTTTTCTTTTTTATATTCCGCAACGCCGCGCACGGTGTTCATCCTCTGCTTGAAAAGCTCAAGCATCTGCGCGTCGATCGAGTCAAGTTCTTTTCTGTAGTCTGAAAGTTCCATTTTACCATCTCCGTATGAATTTACTTGCCGAGCACCATGTCTAAAACGGTCACTGCCGCCGCCGCTTCGACGCAGGGGACTGCGCGCACCGCGATGCACGGGTCGTGCCTGCCTCTGACTTCGAGGCGAGTCTCTTCGAGCGAGTCGAGATTGACGCTCCTCTGCGGCAGACCTATCGACGGGGTCGGCTTGAACGCCGCTCTGAATATTATCGGCATTCCGCTCGTGAGTCCGCCGATGATGCCGCCGTGGTTGTTCGTGACCGTTTTTATCTTGTCGTCAATGAGGCAGTAGGGGTCGTTATGGACACTTCCGGTCATGTCCGCCGCAGAGAATCCTGCGCCGAACTCGATTCCGCGCACGCCGCCGATGCCGAATATCATTGAAGATATCCTGCTCTCGACCGAGCCGAATATCGGGTCGCCGAGCCCCGCGCCGAGTCCCGTGACCGCACATTCGACTATTCCGCCGACGGAGTCGAGCGACTCTTTTGCCTCGATTATTTTCTTCGTCATCTCTTCGCCCGCCTTGTCGTCAATGGTGGGGAAGAGCTTTGTTTTGAGTTTGTCAAAAATTCCGTTGTCCGGGTTGCATGGGTCAAACGGCGCGTCGTCAATGCCCGCCGCACGCGAAAGGTGCGCGGCAACTTTTATGCCCTTTCGCGCGAGTATCTGTTCGCTTATCGCACCCGCGACGCACAGTGGAGCCGTCAGCCTGCCGGAAAACTGCCCGCCGCCGCTTCGGTCGTTCGCTCCGCCGTATTTGACGAACGCGGGGTAGTCCGCATGGGACGGACGCGGGATATTTTTCATGTTTTCGTAGTCCGCGGGACGGATGTTGCTGTTGCGTATTATCGCGCAGAGCGCCGCGCCCGTTGTTCTGCCGCCGAGCAGACCGCACAGAAATTCAGGCTTGTCCTCTTCTTTTCGCGGAGTGCTCCACGCCTTGCCGCCCATTCTGCGGCGCATGAACTGCATTATCTGTTCCTCGTCTATCGCTTCGCCTGCGGGCAGTCCCTCAATAACAACTCCGACTGCGCTCGCGTGCGATTCGCCGAATACCGTGAGCTTTATGTTCTGTCCGTTTTCAGATGACATCCGCTTTTCCTCCCAGTTTTCTGTAGTCTTCAAAGAAGTTCGGATATGATTTGTTCACCGCCTGCGCGTCGTGTATAATAACGGTTTTTTCGCATATGCACGCCGCGACTGCCGCCGCCATGACGATGCGGTGATCGTTGAACGAATCGACCTCGCCGCCGGGGAGTGTGCCCGTGCCGTGGACGGTCAGGGAATCCTCCGTGCTTTCGGCCGAACCGCCGAGTGAATTTATCATCTTTTCGACCGCCTCGATGCGGTCGCTCTCTTTTATTCTGAGCCGCGCGGCGTTTGTAAATATCGTATCTCCCAAAGCCGCACATGCGGTTGCCGCGAGGGTCGGGAAGAGATCTGGACACTGCGAAATATCTATTTTAATGCCGCGAAGTCCGTTTCCTCGGACTGAAATCATATCGCCGCATTTTACATCCGCGCTGAAGTCTTTCAGTATACTCACAACCGCTCGGTCGCTCTGCCGGCTGTCGGGTGACAGCCCCGTGATATCCGTCTCTCCGCCGAGCGCGCCTGCGCAAAGAAAGAACGCGGCGTTTGACCAGTCGCCCTGAACGCGCGGGGAGTCGGGCTCGATATATTTTTGCGGACCTTTTATTTTGTATCCGCTCGGGGTTTCTTCTATATTAATAGAAAAGCTTCTGAGCGTATCGAGCGTCATGTCGATATACCCGACCGATTCGCGTTTGCCCTCTATTACTATTTCGCTGTCGCCTTCAAGCAGCGGCAGGGCGAAAAGCAGACCCGATATGAACTGCGAGCTGATGTTTCCGGGAACTCTGAATACGCCCGAATGAAGCTGCCCCGAGACTTTTATCGGCAGATTATCAGCAGAAATCACTGCGCCATTTTCTCTGAGCGCATTGTTGAGTGCCGACATCGGGCGCTCCGGCAGCCTGCCGTGGCCGATGAATTCCGCGTTTATTCCGAGCGCCGAGGCGACGGGGAGCAGGAAGCGCAGAGTCGTTCCGCTCTCGCCGCAGTCGAGAACGCCGCCGTCATGCAGCTCGTTAAGGCAGCGGAAAGTTGCGCGAGTGTCCTCCGAGGTGCAGAGCGATTCTGAAATTTTGCCCCCCGCAAGAGCGGTCGCCGTCATCAGCCTGTGTGCGTGCGACTTCGAGGGCGGAGCTTCGAGAGTGCCCCGAAGCATGCCCGGTGTTATTATGATATCCATTGCGCCCTCCGTCAAAGAGAATATATGCTTTCGAGCTCGTCCGGACTTGTCTTATATAGGATGCACTCGCCGATTTTAGTCGGCAGAAGGAGATTTATTCCCGCCGAGCTGCATTTTTTGTCGCGGTGCATGACTCCCGCGAGCTCATGAACGGGAATATCGGTCGAGACGGGGAGCCCGTTTCGTGCCATAACTTTTTTCACGCGCTCCGATATATTATCTTTGCACACGCCGAGCTTCTGCGCGGCGATGCAGGCGCGGACTGTGCCTATCGCCACCGCGTGACCGTGCGAAACAGCAAAATCGCTGCACCGCTCTATTGCGTGGCCGAGCGTATGCCCGAGATTGAGCTTCTGACGCTCGCCCGTGTCAAATTCATCGCGCGAGACTATGTCGCTTTTTATCTCGACGCAGCGGCGCACGATGTTCTCTATATTGCCTTTTACGTCGCCTGACTCGAAAATTTCAAAAAGACTTTCGTCGGAGATTATGCCGTATTTTATGCTCTCCGCCGCGCCGTCGGCAAAGAGCGAATCGCTCAGCGTGTCGAAGCAATCGGGGTCGCACAAAACGAGCGACGGCTGATGAAATGCCCCGGCGAGGTTCTTGCCCTCGGGGAGATTGACTCCCGTTTTGCCGCCGACCGAGGAATCGACCGCCGCCAAAAGCGTCGTCGGTATCTGGACGAATCTGACACCGCGCAGATACGCGCTCGCCGCAAAGCCGGTTACATCGCCGACTATTCCGCCGCCGAGGGCTATGAATATATCGCTCCGGTTGAGGCTGAACTGCGCCGCGAACGAGAGAATGTCGCCGACTGTTTTAAGGCTCTTGTGCTCCTCGCCGTCCTCAAAGACGAACTTCTCGCAGTTTATCCCCGCGCTTTTCAGCGATTCGAGCGCGGCTTTTGAATATAGCCCTGTCTCTTATACACATCTGACGCTGCCGACGAATAGAGAGG
>ERZ1504466.262-NODE-262-length-10939-cov-7.292172_pt1 | contig 10939 bp, 8 predicted proteins | sample MGYA00574783_ERZ1504466 | MGnify/ENA primary metagenome ERZ1504466 (study PRJEB39906, sample SAMEA3182082) | gut metagenome | biome: human; feature: gut; material: Stool; isolation source: human stools | place: Canada | collected 2012-12-04 ... | reverse complement strand
CTTAAAGGAGCATTGCCTACCTTGAGGAAGCAGTAAACCGTCGGGCGGGTGTACATTCTTCGCAATTCTATAGTTTTGCCCCCTAAAGATTTCTGTGAAAATCTGTGCAATCTGTGGGAGGTTTTTTACCTGAAGGGCATACTTGCTTTGTTGGTGCAGTGGGGACCACTGCACCCCCTAAAAAAACAAAGAGCAATAAAGTGATTACAACATAGAAACAACAAAAAGGGTGCACGAAGCACCCTTTTTGTTTGTTAGTATCTGAAGTGTTGAAAACCTCTTTACTTTACAGTTTCTTGAACACGCCCTGCATCTGCTCGCCGAGTCCGATGGTGTAGCCCTGCGATACAAATACTACGCGGTTGAATGTGTCGGCGATGATGAACATCGGCATCTGCTTCTCGTTCATCAGCTTCATCTCACGTGCTATCTGCTTGCGTACCGATCCGTCCTTGTCGAGGGCGAACTGCACGGTAGACGGCAGACCCGGGAACTCGTCGTGGTTGAACTTGGCTGCGTCGGCTTCGCTCTCGAAGAGCAGCACTACCGGACGGCCCCATGCCTCGAATGCTTCCTTCATCTTCTCGATGTCGTGCAGAGCGTGGTTGGTTGGTTCCTGACCTACGCCGAGGATGCCTACAACGTAATAGCCGCGACCGGTCTGTGAGAGCAGACTTACTTCCTTACCGTCCTTTGTAACGAGGCTCTCTGAGTTGAACGAACCGATTACTGTCACTTCGTTGGTGTTTTGGCGAATCTCAAGAGGCAGGGTTGTTGTCTGACCCTTTACAATCTCGAAGATACGGTTTGATGCGAGTACGCTGCCGTTTGCAAGACGTGTACCCGTGGTGAGCATGTATGTGCCGGCGTCGAGCTTGTAGCCGTTCTTGAACGTGTTGCTCCATGTAGTGCCGTTGCCCATGTCAGCCTGACCCTCATCGAAGTTGAGCAGCTGAGCCGTGCCGTTTTCTATGCGGCTGATTGTGAAGTGGCTGTAATACTTCGGGTTGTCGAGCAGCTTTGTAGGCTCGTATGTCAGCTTGATTGTACCGAGAGCTGCTGCGTTAGATGTCTTGTCGGCTGTGTTGTCGAACTTCACATCCTGCCATTCGCCGTTGTTTTTTTGGTGCACTTCCTTAGGGGGTGCACTTGTCTCAAGTGCACCAATAGAAGTTGGTTGGTGCACCCCTTTATTGGTTTTTTGGTGCACTTGAGACAAGTGCACCCCCTTAGTTTTGTACTGTATCTTGCCCGTCACAGCGTCCTTCTGTGCTTCGATGCCGAGGCTGCGAGCCACGTCGACGAAGAAGATGTCGCGCGAACGCTCGTCGGTAATCTTCGACCTCATCACGCCAACCGGAGTCTGTGCGATGCGCAGAGCCTTCTTGTCGGGGTTGAGGCGGATGTTCTTCTTTATCCATTCTACGAGCTTCATCGGGTCGGCGCGGAAAGCGTCGGCTGCCTTCTTGCTGAACGCCTTCTCGAAGTACTGCTTGAACGGAATTGTAATCAGCTCGTCCTCAACACGCGGCGAGAGCTGGTCGGTTGTTGCGTTGTAGCTGTCTTCGAGAATCTCGGTTGTGATGTCGCGCAAGTCTTTGTCGCTGAGTGTGGCGAGTATGCCCATCACGCGGTCTTCGTTGTCGCTGTGTCGTTTGATGAAGTCGACGATGGTCTGCTTGTTGCCGCGCGACTTGAAGATGTACTCGGCGCCGCGCTCATTGATGCGTTTTGCCTCCTCCATAGTGGGGAACGTTGCTGTATATGCCTTGCGAATGCTGTCCTCAAGAGCAAAGCGGCGCTGGTTCTCCTTGTGCATCTCGTCGCTGACGTATGGTAGCTGCGGATCTTCCTTCGGCGGAACGATGTCTAAGTAGGTGCATTTAGGGGGTGCACTTGTCTCAAGTGCACCAACAGAACTGGTAGGTGCACCCTCTGGGAGAGTGAGTGTTGCTTCCTTTTGCTTGCCGAACGATACCTTCTGGTAGGTGTATTTGCCGTCTTTCGACGCCCAAACAACCAAGTCGCCGATGCCTGCAGAGAGCGAGGTGTGACCGTTTGCGTCGGTATATTTTGTTACAGCTGTGAAGAACTCGGCGTAGTTGTAAATCTTGAACTCGACACGGGCGTTCTCTACCGGCTTGCCTTCGCTGTCCTTGACATAGAAGTCGATAGGCGCAACCGGCGCATAGTTGGAGGTGAGGTTGATTTCTGTGAAGTTGCTTGTGCGCAGCATCACCTCCTCAGGTCCGTTATAGTCGCCGAAAGCGCGTGTGTGCATGAGCATTGCTCGCGAAGCCGGCGCATTGAACCAACCGAGGTTGAGCACCGGTTCTGGTTCGCAGGCGCCGAGGAAGTACCATTTGCCGTCTGCCCAAGCCTCTACCCAGGCGTGGTTGTCGTCGGTGTGAGCCCATCGCGGTGTGTACACCTGGCGTGCAGGTATGCCTACGGCTCTGAGCGCTGCAACGGCAAACGTACTCTCCTCACCACAACGTCCGGTTGCGGTCTTGAGCGTTGCGAGAGGCGCTGATGTGCGAGCGTCAGAAGGTTGGTATGTCACTTTCTCGTGGCACCAGTGGTTCACCTCGATGATGGCGTCCATCATCGACATGCCCTTGATGCGGTCCTTCAATTCGTTGTAGAACACCGAGCGTGCATTGTCCAGAGCCTCGTTGTTGACACGGATAGGCACAACGAAGTGGCGGAAAAGCAGTTCGGGAACGTTCTTGCCCCAAGGCATCTCCTTGCGAGCCTTGAATGACATGCGTACGTTGTCGGCGAAGAACGAGGTAGGGTAGTCGGTGACGTCGGCAAGCGGCATGTAGGCATAGAGGAACTTCAATGCTTCCTGCTCGTCGGCGGTCAGATTTTCTTTCTGTGTGTTGTAGAATGTCTTGCCGACAGTCTTTACGCGCTCCTTGAAGATGTTCTCCACAGTGTTGCGGTAGTTGGTGTCGGAAATGAATTGTCCCTGCGCATTCGCTGTCAGACTCAAAGCGAATATGGATGCAGAAATAAGAATTTTCTTCATTGTCGTTTTTAAGTATTATAAAAAAGGAGGCTATGGCGTGTTGTCATAGTCTCCTGTAAGCTTTTCTTGTGTGTCAAAATTTTACAAGTAAACCTTGTAATACGCTTCTAACTTTTACAAGTCAATCTTGTTTACACGCTTCTCATGACGACCGCCCTCGAACGGAGTCTTGAAGAATTCGTCCATGATCTTCTCTGCTGTCTTGTTGTCGATGAAGCGTCCCGGCATAACGAGGACGTTAGCGTCGTTGTGCTGGCGTGTGAGCTGTGCAATCTCAGGATTCCATACCAATGCTGCACGTACGCCCTTGTGCTTGTTGAGAGTCATTGCCATGCCTTCACCGCTACCGCAGATACCGATACCTGGATAAACGTCGCCGTTAGAGATAGCTTCTCCCAACTCGTGTGCAAAGTCAGGATAGTCGCAGCTCAAATCGCTGTATGTTCCGTAATCCTTAAAAGGAATGTTGTGGCTCTCAAGGTACTCAACAACAAATTTCTTCAATGCGTAACCTGCGTGGTCGCATGCAATGCCTACTGTCTTAATTTCCATAGTACTGTAGTTTTATTGGATTATTAATAAAGCAAGCTTATGCAGAATTTCTTACTTAACGTGAAGTTCTGCATAAGCTATGCCTGTTTATTTAGATAAGTAATCTTTCACCTGCTTGTAAACGTTCTCTGCGTTGAAGCCCAATTTCTCGTCGAGCACCTTGTAAGGAGCAGAGAAACCGAACGACTCAAGACCGTATACCATACCCTCAACGCCTACGAGGCTCTGAAGTGTAACGGGGAGACCTGCTGTCATACCGAAGATCTTTGCGCCCTTCGGCAGTACAGACTCCTGATACTCCTTGCTCTGTGTACGGAACAGACCCTCTGACGGAACGCTTACGATACGTGTCTTGATGCCGTCAGCGTTGAGCAACTCGGCACCTGCGAGGAGTGTAGACACCTCCGAACCAGAAGCGAGGAGGATAACGTCGTAGTTAGGATCGTCCTTAACGATGTATGCACCCTTGCGAACCTGAGAGTAGTCGGTGCCTTCAGGCAGAGAGTTCACGTTCTGACGTGAGCAAATCATCGCTGTCGGAGTATCCATGTTCTCGTTAGCCATCTGCCAGCATACAGTTGTCTCGTCGGCATCAGCCGGACGGAATACGCGTACAGAGTCCTGACCCTTGTGGTTCTTCAACTTCTCCATAAGGCGAATCTGTGCTTCCTGCTCAACTGGCTCGTGTGTAGGTCCGTCCTCACCAACGCGGAATGCATCGTGTGACCATACGAACTTGATTGGAACGCGCATAAGAGCAGCCATACGGATTGCCGGCTTCATGTAGTCGGAGAATACGAAGAATGTGCCGCAAGCCGGGATAACACCACCGTGGAGATACATACCGATGCAGACGCAAGCCATAGTAAGCTCGCTCACACCTGCCTGGAAGAATGCTCCGGTGAAGTCGTCTGGTGCAAGCTCGTGTGTCTTCTTGAGGAAACCGTCGGTCTTGTCAGAGTTGCAAAGGTCGGCTGAAGAGCAAACCATGTTTGGCACCTGCTCTGCCAGTACGCCGAGGCAGTTGGCTGAAGCTACACGAGTAGCTACGTCGCGCTTCTGAACGAGAGCACTCCAGTCTACCTTAGGAGCGTCGCCAGAGAACCAAGCCTTCATCTGTTCAGCCTTCTCCGGATTAGCCTTGCGCCATTCCTCTTCGGCATCATGTCTTTCCTTAACGATCTCGCGAAGCTCTGCGTTGCGCTTTTCGTAAAGTTCCTTAACGTCGTCGAATACTACGAACGGGTCGTTGAGGTCGCCGCCAAGGTTCTTCACTGTGTTCTCGTAAGCGCCACCACCGAGCGGTGCGCCGTGAGTCTTCACGCTGCGCTCGTAGCTTGATCCGTCTTCCTTGCGTGCGCCCTTAGCCATTACGGTGTGACCGATGATGAGTGTAGGACGATTCTCTTCCTTGTTAGCGAGGATAAGAGCAGCGCGGATCTCGTCAGGATCGTTACCATTGATTTCAAGAACGTTCCAACCCCATGATTCGTACTTCATGCGTGTGTTCTCGCGCATCACGACGTCGCACTCTGTAGAGAGCTGAATCTCGTTAGCATCGTAGAACATGATGAGGTTGTTGAGCTTGAAGAGGCCAGCGATGCGACCTGCGCCCTGTGATATCTCTTCCTGAACTCCACCGTCAGAGATGTAGGCATAAATCTTGTGCTGCATCATGGTGCTGCCAAGACGAGCTTCAAGGAACTTCTCTGCAATAGCAGCACCTACGGCGTAGGTGTGTCCCTGACCGAGCGGTCCAGATGTATTTTCTATTCCATGAATAATGTCACGCTCAGGATGTCCCGGACATACTGTTCCCCACTGACGGAATGTCTTCAAGTCGTCAATTGTGTACTTGCCCTGCAGAGCGAGAGCTGAGTAGAGCATAGGAGACATGTGACCAGGATCAAGATAGAAGCGGTCGCGGCCTTCCCATGTCGGCTGATCTGGGTCGAAAACCAAGAACTCCGAAAAAAGAACGTTGATAAAGTCAGCACCTCCCATAGCACCACCAGGGTGACCAGATTTGGCTTTTTCTACCATCGATACAGCAAGCAGTCGAATGTTGTCTGCCGCATGATTCATTAAATCCTTATTATTCATTTTATTATTTAAAGTTTAACAGTTTCTTTCGTGGATAAAAAGGTCTTTTAGCTTGGAAACCGACTTTTTATGGTCTTTTTCCTTTGTTTCTTTTGCAAAGATAGCGATTATAGTTGATATAACGGCTATATTGTTTGCGGAATTTAAAAAAAATATTCGAATTGTTGTTGACTTTCCTATTACTATACTTTTACTTTTTGGTTGCTTTTCTTTTACTTTTTGTCGGAGCTTAGCTTCTAATTTTGTTGTAACCTACGAGACGATACGTGCGTTGTCCTATACCTTTATAATATATAAGCATTTGGTAGCTGTTCTCGGTTTGGTAGAAGTTGCCTTCTGTCGAAACGGGGTGGAGCGTGCCGTCATCGCACATTGTGAGGTATTGGTATGAGTAATAGCCTTGCTTCAATGGTATATACGCTTCGTAGAGCTTCGTTTGTTCGTTGTACGTCATCTCGTATTGCGGCGTGAATCGGTCGTTTGTCCACACGCCGTTGACAAACACTCTGCCGTTCTGTCGTGGAGCCTGAAGACGGAAGTGAACTGTTACGTATTCCGATATGCGGTCGTTCTCAATATTGTCGCTGTTGCGGATATAGAAACTACCATTGGCGTCTTCGTCGTAGATATAACTCGGTCGCGGAAGGTCGGTCCATATCTGTGCGTGATAGTTCTTGCCGTCCCAACCTACGTTCTCAATGCCAAGAGTAGGGTGGGTTACGTCAAGAATCTCAAACTTATGAAATTCGTTGCCGCCGTTGAAGATATAGTCGCGGTTGTGTTCCCAACGCAGTCCGCTGCCGGTCTGGTATTGTGGCGCTGCGTTAATGCGTGCAGTGCTCCAGCGTCCGTTCTGCATCACGACAGTATATAGTTCGGTGTTGGGATTCGTAATGCCAAGAGCCGAATAGTTTATCTCTGCAGCCACCTGCTGATGGGCTTTGTTTGTGTCGATATCGGTGTTTGTAGTCACCGCCATGCTCGTTTTAACCAGCGGCTCCACAACCATGAAGCAAGCCGTAAAGACGGTGTCGCCTTCGTTCTCGTCGTATACCGTGAGGCGATAGTTGCCGCTCATCTTTATGCGGCAATTCTCGTTCGGAATGGAAAGTCGATAGTGGGTGTAAAGCGTATTGGTGTTCAGCGATTCCTCGATGTCGTCAATGGTGCTGCCGTCTGCAAATCCTTCACAGTAGTCCGACTCGAAGATACCTTCAGACACACTCCAGTCGGCTTCGCAATGCTGCAGTCGGTAGGCATAGCGATGATACTCGTGCGTTAGGTCGTCGAAACTGATGTTTATCGCTTCGCCGTTGAGCGTAGCTATAGGCATTGAGAGCCAGTTGTTGCCAGCCACAATCTGCAATGACGCAATGTTCTCCGACTTTATTTCGTTATATTGCGCAAAGCTGTTGTTGGCGGCAAGCGCCGACAATGCGATGATTATAGCCAATAGGTGTTTTCTCATAATCTGTTGTTTTAGGAGCGTTTGCCTATTAGAAGTCTACCGACACCTTCACGTTGATTTGTCTGCCCGTAAGGTAGTTAGGCACAGCATACTGCTGACCGGTAACGTCAGTAATCCAGTAGTAGGAGTTAACGTTGTTTATGCCCAAGAGGTTCAGACACTCGGCGCCCACCCAAAGGTTACGGATAGGGTTGCGCTTGTTGTGTCGGTCGTTATTGTCGATGATGCGATAGTTCAAGCCGATGTCAGCACGTTTGTACGCAGGAGCACGGAACACGTTCGACTCGAGCTCTCTGTGCGGTGCCGAGAACGGCAAACCGTCGGCAAGCGCCAGCTTCAGCGACATCTTCCAGCGTGTGGTGCCGGGGAAGTAGTCGGTGAAGAACATGTTCACGGCATAGCGCTGGTCGGTAGGCAATGGGATAGACTTGCCGTTCAGCTTCATGCTCGTATTCATTAGCGAGAGCGACACCCACGAGTCGGTGCCAGGTACGAACTCGCCGAAGAGCTTCAGGTCCAAGCCTGCTGCGTGTCCGCTGCACATGTTGTCGCCATAGTATACCACCTTCACGTTGTTCACGCTGTACGGCACAAGATTGCCAAGCGCCTTGTAGTAAGCCTCGGCTGTGAACTTGAACGGACGGTTGTTCATCTTGAAGCGATAGTCGAAGCCCGCAATGAAGTGAATAGACCGCTGACTCTTTGCCTTGCGGTTGAGCGAAGCGTATGTTATGCCGTTCACCGTTGTGGTGTCTCTAATCTCCTTGAAGAATGGCGCCTGATAATAAAGACCGGTGGCGAAGCGCATCGTGATGTTATCGTTAAAGGCAGGGATGATGCCCAGCGACAGACGCGGACTGAGGATTGTCTCCTTCGTGAAACTCCAGTAGGCGAGACGCACACCGTAGTTCAATGTGTAGAGCGTCTTGCCTGCCGAACCCGTGAAGCGATAAGTGTCCTGCGCATAAGCCTCGATGCGGTTTGCGGTGAGCGTGTTCTTCGCGCGCATACTATATATCATATAGAGGTCTTTGCCGGTATGCGGAATGCTGTACTTGCTCGAGTCGCGCATCTCGTACTCCACCGAGTTCTCGTTGATATGCTCCCATTTGTATGTGAAAGCCGCCTCAATGTCGTGCTTCTTCTGCTTTGTCTTGAACAGCAACTTTGCACTTTCTACGTGCGCCTTAAGATAGTTGCGCGTGTGCTGGAAGTAGGTGCCTACGCCCAGGTTTTCGCTCGTCTCGGTCTGTGTGAGCCAGTACTGACCTTGTATGTCGTACTTCTCCTGCTCGCGCGTGTTGAATGCTGAGGCGATGAGCGAAAGACTCGTGTTCTCGCCGAACTTGCGTGTTACGCCCAACGAACCGAAGAATGTGCGGAACACGTCTTTCTCATGTCCGTCGAAGTAGACCTTAAACGCCTTTACGTTCTCCATCGTACCAAAGTTGGTCTCGCGGTCTTCGGGCGTGAAGTTGTAGTGGTTGTCCGATATGTTGCCAAGGAACTTGATGTCCCAACGCTTGTTGGGCGAATACGTAAGATAAGTCTGGTAGTCGATGAACGTAGGCTGATACTCGCCCTTGGTGTCCATCGAACCCAGCAGATACTTCGTCGTCTTGTAGCGCAAACCGTTACTCCACGAGAACTTCTTGTTGCTCATGCCCACGAAAGCGCTTGCTCCGAGCATACTTGCTGTAGCAGACGCTTCGAAGCGCTTCGGACGGCGGTATTCGATGTTGAGCGCCGACGACATCTTGTCGCCGTAGCGCGCCTCGTAACCGCCCGTAGAGAATCCAATCTTCTCAACCATGTCGGGGTTGATTACTGAGATGCCCTCCTGCTGTCCGCTTCTAACGAGGAACGGACGGAAGATTTCCACATTATTTATATATACACTATTCTCGTCGAACGAACCGCCGCGCACGTTGTATTGCGACGAAAGCTCGCTGTGCGTCGATACGCCCGCCTGACTCTGTATCATTTCCTCCACAGCGTTGCCCGTTGTAGAAGGCATGTTCTTTATATGCTCCTTGCTCAGCTCCTGCGTCTGTCCGGTTTCGATGCGCTTGCCCAAGACGGTTACCTCCGACAAGGCGTTGTCGCTGCTGTGCAGCACTACCTGCATGGTCTGCTTGCCACGCGGACGGCGCAGCACGCGCACCTTCGTCTTGTAGCCAATCATCGAGAATCTAATCTCTACCGAATCAGCCGACTGCAACTGCAGACTATAGGTGCCGTTGAGCGCAGTCATGGTCATCTTGCCCTGCTTTGCGCACGACACAGACGCAAACTCAACTGGGTCGTTGTTTTCGTCAATGACCTTACCAGTAAGCGTAAACGACTGCGCGCTTGCAGATGCGTAGGCGCACAGACATAGTATTTGAAGTATAAATAATTTCAGTTTCATACCTAAAATAACGCCTGCCAGCCCGATTTATTGTATTTTTAGGCTCTAAAACCGCCTGTTTTTATAAAAAAGAATTAAAGAATGTAATTTTTACAATTATTATTTTGTAATTATTATAAAATAGTATATCTTTGCAAACGTAATAAACAAAGCAATTAGATAATGAAACACAGCGACGCGGTAACCCGACTTGTAGAACACGGCATAAAGCCCTCTGTTCAGCGCATTGAGATTATGCATTACCTGATGACACACTTCACCCATCCAACGGTGGAGGAGGTCTACAAGGCATTGCTTCCCAAGATTCCGACACTCAGCCGTACCACGGTATACAATACGCTCAGAATGTTCTCGGAGCACAACGCTGCTCAGATGATAACAATCAACGAGCACCGAGTTTGCTACGATGGCGACGTTAGCCTTCACGCTCACTTCATCTGCAAGTGCTGCCGCAAGGTGTACGACATTTTCGACGAAGTTTCGGATGTTGTCAACCGTAAGGAACTGGCAGGTCATCAGATTGACGACGTACAGCTATATTATAAAGGTGTATGCAAGGAGTGTCGCGAGAAACAGCTTGAGGCTGCCGCCGACTGATTGAAAGACAAGGCTTTTTTAACAAAATACTATTAACTCTTAAAACTGAAGAATTATGAAGAAGAAATTTATTTGCACAGTATGTGGTTATATTCATGAAGGTACAGAGGCTCCTGAGAAGTGCCCGGTTTGCAAGGCTCCGGCAAGCAAGTTCAAGGAGTTGAAAGATCCGACAGAAGGTCCGGCGTTCGCTACTGTTCACACTCTCGGCGCTGCTCGCGACGAGGAGGCTACACCGGAGATGATCAAGGATCTCGAGACTCACTTCAACGGTGAGTGCGGCGAAGTAGGCATGTATCTTGCTATGAGCCGTCAGGCCGACCGTGAGGGTTATCCAGAGATTGCAGAGGCTTTCAAGCGCTACGCATTCGAGGAGGCAGAGCACGCAAGCAAGTTCGCTGAGCTCCTGGGCGACGTTCTGAAGGACACAAAGTCGAACCTCGAGGCTCGTATCGCTGCTGAGCGCGGCGCTTGCGAGGACAAGTTCCGCATCGCAAAGAAAGCTAAGGCTGCCGGTATGGACGCTACTCACGACACCGTTCACGAGATGGCTAAGGACGAGGCTCGCCACTGCGCAGGCTTTATGGGCTTGTACAAGCGCTACTTCGAGAAGTAATAACGACATGTAGTCGCACAGTCGGCTAAGATGTAACATAAAGAAGAGGATGTACCGAACGTTTCATGTTTCGGTGCATCCTCTTTTCATTGTGTAGCGTTCGCCGTCCGATCGGTTTCCGTTCTGTCTCTTATACACATCTGACGCTGCCGACGAATA
>ERZ1504466.242-NODE-242-length-11600-cov-7.143179_pt1 | contig 11600 bp, 9 predicted proteins | sample MGYA00574783_ERZ1504466 | MGnify/ENA primary metagenome ERZ1504466 (study PRJEB39906, sample SAMEA3182082) | gut metagenome | biome: human; feature: gut; material: Stool; isolation source: human stools | place: Canada | collected 2012-12-04 ... | reverse complement strand
AACTAATTTCTTCATTTTCTTTGCTTTTTTAAATCTGTAAAACAATCATTTGTTTATTAAAACATTGCAAAGGTATACATTTTTTCAATACAACGTACAACTTTTTAGGTTTTTTTTTTGACTTTTTTGTAACGCTTTTAAAACGCATTGAAAATCAATGAGATACAAAGTGTAAACAAACGTTAATGTTTTTGAGTATTGAGAAATCTGCTTAAAAAATGATGATTTTCGGCCTCTTTGTGTGCGTACAAAACAGAATTTTCATTACCTTTGTATCTGCTTAATTATATATAATAAGGTATAATGATCAATACATCTGTTTTTCAAGATAAAAAAGCTGCATATTTCACATTAGGATGCAAGCTGAACTTCTCTGAAACCTCTACTTTCGGCAAGATGCTTGCCGATTTGGGCGTTCATGTTGCTGAAGAAGGCGAGGTTGCTGACATCTGTCTGGTGAATACTTGCTCTGTAACCGAAGTGGCTGACCATAAATGTCGTCAGGCCATCCATCGTCTTGTACGTAACAATCCTGGTGCCTTCGTGGTTGTTACAGGATGCTATGCACAGTTGGAATCGGAGTCAGTGAGCAAGATAGACGGTGTAGACCTCGTTCTGGGATCTGACGAGAAGGCGAATCTCATTCAGTTCTTGAGTGACGCATGGACTTCAAAGGAGTCGGCTGCTGAACGCGATGAGGATGGCAAGGCTGAATCGCTGCATGAGTTCCACTCGGTAAAGACAAAAATGATTAAGTCGTTCGCACCTTCTTGCTCTCGTGGCAACCGCACACGCTATTTCCTTAAGGTACAGGACGGCTGCGACTACTACTGCACCTATTGCACCATTCCATATGCACGTGGCAACTCCCGTAACCCCACCATTGCTTCGCTCGTGGCTCAGGCAGAAGAGGCAGCAAGAGAAGGCGGCAAGGAGATTGTGCTCACCGGTGTGAACATCGGCGACTTCGGAAAGACAACTGGTGAGAGTTTCCTCGACCTGTGCAAGGCCCTTGACAAGGTGGAGGGAATTGAGCGCTATCGTATAAGCAGTATGGAGCCGGACCTTCTGAGTGACGAACTCATAGAGTTTTGTTCGCAGAGTCGTGCATTCATGCCTCACTTTCATGTGCCGTTGCAGAGCGGATCGGATGAAGTGCTTAAGCTGATGCACCGTCGCTATGACAAGGCACTCTTTGCACACAAGATAGAACTTATAAAGCAGAAGATGCCCGATGCGTTCATCGGCGTCGACGTTATGGTAGGCTGTCGAGGCGAAACTCTTGAGTGTTTCGAGGAGTGCTACGAGTTTCTTGACGGTGTAGATGTGACACAGTTGCACGTGTTCCCGTACAGCGAACGTCCTGGCACGGCGGCGTTGCGCATACCTTACGTAGTGGATGACGCAGAGAAAAAGGTGCGAAGCAAGCGTTTGCTCGATCTTAGTGAGCAGAAACGCATCAATTTCTATACACGCTATATCGGCACCGAACAGGAAGTGCTCTTCGAGAAGGCGACACGTGGCAAGGCTATGCATGGCTTTACAGCCAATTATATTCGCGTAGAGTTGCCGGCTAAACTTGCCAAGGAGGAGTACGACAACCAGATTCTGCGAGTAAGGTTGGGCGAGTTCAACAGAGACAAGTCGGCATTGCAGGTAGAACTGCTTTAATTAAGTTGCACTATTATAATAAAATAGGATGAAGAAAGTAGCAATCGTAATATTGAACTGGAACGGCGAGCAGATGCTGCGTCGTTTCCTTCCGTCGGTGTTGCAGCACTCGGAGAATGTTGCAGACATCGTTGTGGCAGACAATGCGTCGACAGATGCATCGCTTGCGCTTCTTGAGAAGGAGTTCCCTACAGTACGCACCATCGTGCTCGACCGCAATTATGGCTTTGCAGAAGGTTATAATAGGGCTCTAAATCAGGTGGAGAACGAGTATTACGTGTTGCTCAACAGCGATGTGGAGGTGACAGAAGGTTGGCTCGACACACTTGTCAGCTTTATGGATAGTCATCCTGAAGCTGCAGCTTGCCAGCCCAAGCTACTTGCCGAGCACGACCACACGCTCTTCGAATATGCCGGAGCGAGTGGTGGCTACATCGACCGTTATGGCTACCCGTTCTGTCGCGGCAGACTTTTCGAATCGGTTGAGAAAGACGAAGGACAATACGACGATGTGTGCGAAGTGATGTGGGCAACAGGTGCCTGTCTGATGATACGCCGCACAGACTATTGGCGAGTTGACGGACTTGACGACCGTTTCTTCGCACATAACGAGGAGATAGACCTCTGTTGGCGACTCTGCAATCTTGGTCGCAAGATATATTGTATGCCGCAGAGCCATGTGTTCCATGTTGGAGGTGGCACCCTACCGAAGGGCAATCCGATGAAGACTTTCCTCAACTTTCGCAACAATCTGACGATGCTCTATAAGAACCTGCCCGAAAGCGAGTTGCGGCATGTGATGCGAGTGCGTTGCTTGCTCGACTATGTGGCTGCATTCAAGTCGCTTATCCTCGATCGCAATATCGGCGAGTTCAAAGCCGTATTGCGTGGCAGACGAGCCTTCAAGGCATGGCGCCATCAGTTTGATTCCGATCGCCTGGCTATTCAGAATTTGCGAGTGAACCAGACCGACCCGATGCGTAAGCCGTATAGTCTGCTGTGGCAGTATTATGCTCACGGTATACATACATATAAAAAATTGAAAAACGAGCAATAAAACCATATTTTTAGGAATATTTTATAGTTAAACAGCGAAAAAGGCTTCGCTGTTTAACTTTTTTAGATGATTTTCTTGGCTTTTAAAACCTTTTTTACTATTTTTGCAAATAATAATTAACAAATCGCTAATAGCAGGATAGTAAAAGGTGAGAAAACTATACATTATAATAATAATGGCAATTGTTTTTGTTTCGACAGCATGTGAATTGAAGCTGAAACAATTCGGAGAAGACAGTCAGACGACGCTTGTAGAGATACAGCGCTATGACCGTCTTGAAAGCCGTTATCTCACTACTGGCGATTTCTCTGCGTTGCAGCAGATGAACATTGAGTATCCGATGGAAACGCGCACCTTGATTGAGGACGTGTTGCAGTTGGGCGAAGTGAACGATCCTGGCATCAATTCGAGATTCCTGCAGTTCTATCAGGACACAACGCTTCAGACTATTATCTCTGAAGCTGAGTTGCAATATGCTAATGTCTCTGATATCAGCAAGCAGCTTAACAAGGCTTTTGACAATTTGCGCAAGATCTCTCCTGATGTTGTCTTACCGACCATCTACACACAGATTGGCGCACTCGACCAGAGTGTGGTTATCGGAAACAACTCAATCGGTATCTCACTTGACAAGTATCTCGGCGAGAACTATCCGCTTTATCATCGCTACTATTCCGAAGCCCAGCGTACTCAGATGACACGCGAGCATATTGTACCCGACTGCATGTTCTTCTACATGCTCAGTCTTTATCCGCTTAAAGACTATGAGGTACGTTCTCAATATGAACGTGATCTGCATGTTGGCAAGATAATGTGGATAGTGAACGGACTGCTCGACCAAAAGTTCTTCACTACAAAGTACGTCGACAAGGTAGACCGATATGTGCGCAAGAACTCGCTGTCTGCAAAGCAACTCTTGAAAAACCAGCTTTAAGCCAGCTTGGTTCAGAGAAGAAATAGCAGGTATAGTTCAACGTATGTTGAACAAGTATAATGATAAAGAAACGGAGTGAAGGCTTTAAAGTCTTCACTCCGTTTAATTTTAGATAATGATTTTATTTAAATTTAGATGATAACTCCGTTTAAATTTAGATGATGAGCCTTATTGTACTATTTGTTCTTTTTACCTTTTACTTTTTTACTTTTAAAATCTCCTCAGGTTTCTCAACGAGAGTAGTGGCGCCATGCTGCAACAGGAAGTTCTTGTCGCGGAATCCCCACAACACGCTGATGCATGGCATGCCTGAGTTGCGAGCCGTGTCAATGTCCACGTCGCTGTCGCCGATATACACAGCGCCGTCAGCCGTGGCACCGAGCTGTCTGAGCGCCTCTATCACCGTGTCGGGTGCAGGCTTCTTGCGTATATCCTCTCGTTCGCCGATAGCCACAGGCACAAGTTCCTCGCCGAAGAAGTGGCGGCACAGATCCTGCGTCGCAGCGTAGAACTTATTGCTTACAACAGCCACCTTCTTTCCACGTCTGTGCAACTCCTGCAGCAGATCCATCACACCATCGTACGGGCATGTTGTGTCGAGGTTGTGCTTCATGTAATGCTGGCGGAAATCCTGGTAAGTCTTGTCGAACAGCGGATTGCTGAGTCCGTCGGGGATAGCTCTCTCCATAAGTTTCTTCACGCCGTTGCCTACAAACTGGCGCACTTCGTCTATTGAGCGCTGCGGCATACCGTTGTTTTCCAAAGCGTAGTTGCAACTTGCAGCGAGGTCGTTGAGTGTAGAAAGCAGGGTGCCATCCAAGTCGAAGATGTATGTATCGTACATATTCATATTGTTTTTTTTAATTGATTCAGATAATTGAATTGTGCGCTACAAAAGTACGTATTTTTAAGCAAAGGCGTATAAATTTGTATCGACGATTAAAAACATTACATTTATTTTTGTCATATATCATATTTACTCTACCTTTGCATTGTTTCAGCAACATATAATTTAAAACTATGAGAAAGAAAAAGAATAAAAGCAGTATGCTTTTCAAATTCATTGGCGTCGGTCTGTTAGTTGCAGTCGCCATTGTCTATTATTTCTTCTTTGCCGGTATGTCGTCGAGCGGCGACACACAATACGTGTACATCGACGACGACGACACCATCGATTCCGTATACACAAAACTCGGCGAAGTGTCAAAGAGCAATGCAATGACAGGCTTTAAAACCCTCGTCAAGGTGAGCAGCTATGCCGACAACGTACGCACAGGCCGCTATGCCGTGCGTTCAGGTGAAGGATCGTTAATGGTGTTTCGCCATCTGAAGAATGGTTTGCAGACACCAGTCAGTCTTGTCGTGCCGTCGGTGCGCACTATGGACCGTCTTGCAGCCGAACTCTCCAAGCGTCTCATGATGGACAGTACGGCTCTCTACAAGGCACTTACCGACGAAGCTGTCTGCCAGAAGTACGGTTACGACACCGCAACCATCGCCGCCCTCTTCATTCCGAACACCTACGACATCTATTGGAACGTGACGGTAGACAAACTGCTCGACCGTATGCAGAAGGAGAACAAGGCGTTCTGGAACACCGAACGCACAAAGAAAGCACAGGCTATGAAACTCACGCCGATTGAGGTGACTACGCTTGCCAGCATCGTCGACGAGGAGACAGCCAACAACGGCGAGAAGCCGATGGTAGCCGGCATGTACTACAACCGCCTTATGCTACGCAACGCCGAGTATCCAGAAGGAATGCCGTTGCAGGCCGACCCAACAATCAAGTTCGCATGGAAGCGTTTCGACCTTAAGCGCATCTACAATAATCTGCTCTACATAAAGAGTCCGTATAACACCTACCGCAACCCTGGACTGCCGCCTGGACCAATCCGCATCCCGTCTATAGCAGGCATCGATGCTGTGCTCAATCATGTGCAGCACGACTATCTATATATGTGTGCCAAGGAAGACTTCAGTGGAACCCACAACTTTGCACGTACATATACAGACCACATGCAGAACGCAAAGCGCTATAGCGATGCGCTCAACAACAGAGGAATCAAATAATATAAAAGATTGATAATGAATATATTCCCAAGACTATTACTGAGCGTCGCACTTTCCGTGCCGGCGCTCAGTTTGTTTGTACATGCCGTTGAGACGGAGCTGTCTGCCGCACATGGTTATGTTGAGACAACCGACGGGACGGTAGGTGCATCGGGCATCAATATGCCTGGCGAAGCGCTCAACTCCAGCGGTCGACCGCAGATGAACAACACGCTTTCTGCCTGGACCTCAACCTCCGTTTGTGCCGTCTATTATTTTCATCATCCTGCAGCAACGGTTTCAAACACTTTGAAACTTAACATCAAGGCGTTGCAGACTGTGCGCTTCCGCCTCACCGTTTCCGACCCTGATTCGCCTGCCACACCTCTTTATACAAAGGAGTTCAGTGCGAAAGGTCCGCTTCTTGGAGGTGAAGTAGAAGTTGGTATGGGCGACATAACCTTCACACGCTCAGCTTATTATCGCTATAAACTTGAGTGTCTCTCCGGCAACAACGCTATAAACAACATCAGCCGTTTCATGTTTTCTACATCTTCCAGCGAAGCATCCTACGCCGCCAACTATCTGTCGTCGCCGTCCGTTCATCTCAACAACTGGCATACCACAGCGGCTGGCGCTCCTTCCGGCGACGGCTACGACTGGCTGTTCGAGGAGATAATGATACCTGCGGAGTCTGACCTCGTTGGCACATACGCCGAGGCTATAGGTGCGCTCAACGGCTATATGGGAATACAGATGAACGGCTACGTCGACGGCGAACCTCGTCACGACGTGCTCTTCTCGATGTGGGACGACGGATCGACCGACGAAGACCCCAATCTGCCGGAGCATCTGCGTGCCGGTGCTGTCGATTGGGACGAGAAGACGACGGTGAACCGCTTCGGCAATGAGGGCACTGGTGTGCAGACCTATCGCCGCGGCAACTACTGGACACCTGGTACCTACGTACAGTTCATCACCAACTGCCGACCCGAAACGACGTCGTACACCACCATTGAGAACGGCAAGACCGTAGTTCACGAGCAGCACAACATGCTTGTCTCTACATGGTTCAACGCTTTGGACGGCAAAGGCTGGCAGTATATGGCTACAGTGCGCAAACGCAACTCGTCTACATATTTCAGTTCATGGTATTCGTTCCTCGAGAACTATGTATGGGCTAACGGACAGGCTTCTCGCAAGGCATACTATCGCAACGGTTACGGACGCTCTCGCACTACTGGCAAGTGGTACAACTTCAACAGCGTCGGCTTCGGACATACCGACGGCGGCAGCGAGGCTGGAGCTCGTGCCGACTACGGACAGGGCGCTACCGACAAGGCTTCCGATCGCACGTTTTTCATGCAGTCAGGCGGTTACACCTCTACAAAGCAGACCGGTTCTACCGTAGCTCTTGCTACCGACAACACCGTGGTGGACACCATCGACATCGCTCCGCTCGACCTTCGTGTTCGTCAGGCCATACAGAAAGAGATTGACCGTGCTTCGGAAGACGAACTCTTTACGCAGAACCTCTTGGACAAGAAAGGCTGGACGGTGATAGAGAAGTCGAGTGAGGAGACATCCGGCGAGGGCACCAACGGACGTGCTCAGCAGATTGTAGACGGCGACGATAATACCTACTGGCATCCGCAGTGGAGGGGAGGTTCGGCAACATTGCCTCACACACTCGTTGTGGATATGCAAACGGTCAATAGCGTCGGTGGCTTCCAGTTCAAGATGGGCGACGATCCTACGCGCTACATCAAGGCATACGATATATACGGGTCTACCGACAACAGCAACTGGACTCTGCTCTGCAGCGACGACTCAGCTCCTCTTAAGTCGGAGTTTCGTAAGGTTCTCGGCGAGCCGGCAGACATACGCTACTTCAAGATTGTTGTACGCCAAACCACTGCCACCGACGGACCCTGGCTGCGCATCTATGAGGTAGACCTCGCTTCGGGCAAGACCGTCCGTTCGATGCTCTCAGGCAGGGTCACTTGCAACGGCAAGCCGGTAAAGGGCGCCACGGTAAACCTTCGCAGTTCTGAAGCTGTCTATGAAGGCACAAGCGACGAGTCGGGCTTCTACAGTATAAATGTCGGCAGAACCGACCTCACTTATCAGCTCACCGCTTGGGCAGACGGCTATTACAGCTACAACGAGAGTCAGCCTATAGAGATAAAGGGCAGTGTTGTGAAGGATATCGTGTTAAGTCCGATGACGTCTGTCAATGGCGTGTCTGTCGAAGGCGAGATACCTGCCGACCCCGTTCGCTATAATATCAGCGGACAGCGAGTAGGGCAGGGCGCTCACGGAGTGGTAATCGTGAACGGAAAGAAATTCCTGACAAAGTAATACAATAGCTATACATAAAGTTTGTATAGCGAAAAAATCTACCATATCTTCCAGCATCCGTATAACCGGCTGTATGTGAAGATGATAAAGGCTGGGAGATGGCTGGCAGATAAGCCCTGAACAAGGTTTATCTTCCAGCCTATCTTCCAGCCTTACGTTGTTATCATGGTCAATTCTGTAGCTACGCTCTTTTTTACTCGTAGCGTATCGCCTCGATAGGGTCGAGCTGTGCAGCCTTCTTAGCCGGATACCAGCCGAAGAACACACCCGTGAAGGTGCAGACAGCGAAGCTCATGATGATGCTCCACGGCTGAATGTAGATAGGCCAGTGGGCAAGCAGCTTCACGGCGTAGGAGGCTCCGATGCCCAGTCCCACGCCAATCAGTCCGCCGGTGACGCTGAGCAGGATAGCCTCGATGAGAAACTGGCTGAGGATATCTACGCCACGAGCGCCTACACTCATGCGCAGACCTATCTCGCGTGTGCGCTCCGTAACGCTTACGTACATGATGTTCATGATGCCGATGCCGCCAACGATGAGCGAGATGCCAGCCACGCAGCCGAGCAGAATGGTCATCATGTCGGTTGTAGAGTTCATCATGCTTGCCAGCTCCTCCTGCGAGCGTATGTTGAAGTCGTCGTCGTCAGCCTCCTGCACGTCAGTCGCCTCCTTCAGCTTATGGTTGCGGCGCAGCACGTCGGTTATCTCGTCGATAGCCTTCGACGTGAGGTCTTCGGTTATTGCCGAGCAGGTTATTCCGCCGAGGAACGTCTGCGCCTTGATGCGTTTCATCACCGTTGTGTACGGCGCAAGCACGAGGTCGTCCTGGTCCATGCCCATCGAGTTGTAACCCTTCTTCTTCAGTACGCCCACCACGCGGAACGGTATTGCGTTGAAGCGCACCACCTTGCCTACGGGGTCCGATCCGTCGGGGAACAGATTGTCTACCACGGTCTGACCCAGTATGCACACCTTCGCACTCGCCTTGATGTCGGCGTCTGTGAACATTTCTCCCTCACTCACAGAGAGTTGTCTGATTTCGAGATAGTCTTGGTTCACGCCGTAGATAGACGACGGCGTGTTGTTGTTGCCGTATATCCACTGTCCGCTGCTGTTCACCGTGGGGCTGATGCCTTTGATGAAGTGGCACTCGTCCTTGATGGAGCTGTAGTCGGTGAGCTTCAGCGTCTCCATCGCCGATGGGTCCTGGCGCACACCGCCCGGACCGCGGTCGGCTCCCGGACTTATCATTATCATGTTTGAGCCCATCTCGGCGATGTTCGCCTGAATGCTGCGCTTCGATCCCTGGCCGATGGCGAGCATCGTGATGACCGACGCCACACCGATGATGATGCCAAGCGCTGTGAGGAACGAGCGCAACTTGTTGGCTGCAATGGCGCGAAGGGCTATTTTGAAAAGATTGCTATAATTCATAATCTTGTTGTGTTTTGGCGACTACAGGCGCAGCCGCCGCTTTTTGTCATTTTCATTCGTCAGAGCCGTTCCTGAGGCTTCATTCGTCAGAGCTTGCCGGCAGCGCCGCCAGTCCTTCCTCAGCCGAGAGGATATTGGTGTTGTACTCGTCGCTTATCACATGTCCGTCGCGCAGCATGATGTTGCGCGAGGAGTAGTTGGCAATGTCGGGGTTGTGCGTCACGAAGATGATGGTTCGGCCTGCAGCGTGCAGCTTCTGGAAGAGAATGAGAATCTCGAACGAGGTGCGTGTGTCGAGGTTTCCCGTTGCCTCGTCTGCAAGAATCACGGCAGGGTCGTTCACCAGTGCGCGTGCTATCGCCACACGCTGCATCTGTCCGCCCGACATCTGGTTCGACTTATGGTAGAGGCGCTCGCCCAAGCCTACAGCCTGTAGCGCTTTCACGGCGCGCTCCTCGCGCTCCTTGGCTCCGATTGCAGCATTGTACATCAACGGCAGCTCCACGTTCTCCACGCTCGTCGTCTTCGGCAGCAGGTTGTAGTTCTGGAAGATGAAGCCGATCTTGCGGTTGCGAAGCACGGCGCGCTGCGACTTCGACATCTTGCGCACCGACACTCCGTCGAGATAGTATTCGCCCGATGAAGGCGTGTCGAGGCATCCGAGCTGATTGAGCAGCGTCGACTTGCCCGAACCCGATTTGCCCATGATAGTGACAAACTCGCCCTCGTATATCTTGAACGACACACCGCGCAGCGCATGCACCGTCTCGTCGCCCACGAGGAAGTCGCGCTTCACGTTGTCGAGTTCTATTACTACTTTCTTTTCGTCCATAGTTCGTAATGTTTATTGTGTAGAGTTAGGGTGTGCGGCGAACGCCGCCGATGACTCATGCCCTAACCTTTAAACGCTGTTTACTTCTTCTTGTTCTTTCCCGGAGGGCCTGGAGCGAACGGACTGCTCTCGCCTTGAGCCTCCATCGGCTTCTCCTCTTCGCCGCCCATCACGTTGAGTCCGGTAACGACCTTTGTGCCCTCGGCTATGCCACCCACAATCTGCGTGTTCGTGCCGTCGGTCATGCCGATGTTCACCTTGTGCGCCACGATAGAGTTGCCCTCGATGGTCCACACCTTGTTCTTGGCGTTCGCTACGTCCACAATCTTCATCTTGCCCACGGTCTCCTTCTGCGGAGTGAAGCGCAGCGCCTTCGACGGCACGGAGAGCACGCCCTTGCGCTCGGCTGTGTAGATTGTGACGTTGGCTGTGAGGCCCGGCTTCAGCTTCAGGTCGGCGTTCGGCGCAGAGATAACCACCTCGTACGTCACGACGTTATTCGTTGTGGTAGCCTCCTGGCGCACCTGCTTCACCTCGCCCTCGAAAGTGTCGTCGGGGTAAGCGTCTACGGTGAACGTCACGCGCTCGCCCTCCTTCACGTCGCCTATGTCTGCCTCGTCAACATCTGCCACTACCTGCATGTTCGTGAGGTCCTGCGCGATGGTGAACAGCTCCGGCGTAGAGAAGCTTGCCGCAACGGTCTGTCCCTCCTCAACCGACTTCGATAGCACCACGCCGTCGATAGGCGAGGTGATAGTGGCATAGCCGAGGTTAGTCTGTGCGCGCTGCACCTCCTCCTTAGCCGAAGCCACCTGCTCCTTTGCCTGCGTGTACGAGAGCTTCGCGTTGTCGAAGTCGTCGGCAGCCACGAGTCCCTTCTCAAAAAGTGTCTTGTAGCGTTTGTAGTTGGCAGTCTGGTAGTTGAGCTGGCTCTGTGCCGTAGCCAACTGCGTCTTTGCCGTGTTGAGCTGACTCATAAGGTTTGTCTTGTCGAGCTCCGCAATCACCTGTCCCTTCTTCACTACCGAATTGTAGTCGACGAAGAGCTTGCTTACGATGCCGCTCACCTGCGTACCCACCGTAACCGACGTTACCGGTTCGATTGTACCGGTAGCGGTGATGCTGTTCATAATGTTTGCCGGCGCAACGGCAGCCGTGTCAAACGTAATCTTTTCTTCCTTCTTGCCGCCCGACAATAGCCATACGGCAAGTGCGGCGATAGCGGCAACCGCCACTACTGTCTCTTATACACATCTGA
>ERZ1504466.116-NODE-116-length-18344-cov-5.827820_pt1 | contig 18344 bp, 20 predicted proteins | sample MGYA00574783_ERZ1504466 | MGnify/ENA primary metagenome ERZ1504466 (study PRJEB39906, sample SAMEA3182082) | gut metagenome | biome: human; feature: gut; material: Stool; isolation source: human stools | place: Canada | collected 2012-12-04 ... | reverse complement strand
GCTATTGGTACGGTTCCCGCCATATTCGCCTGTCTCGCCTGTAATTATGGCGTGTCTGACTGTTGCGTTATCAGGAGTGGGATTTTGTAATAGGTAGATTTTGTTCGCCTTTTCCTTGGACAGAACAGGAAACCCGAACTCCTGTAGAATCTGCGCCTTTGTCCACGGCTTCCCATCCGAACGGAGCGCCGGCTTTAAGCGCTCAACACCGAGCTGCTTATGTACGCGCTGAATGCTTACATCTTCGAGGCTTGAGACACTCACAGCAGGAACGTCAATTCCGATATCGCGCAGAAATAGTAGCAGTGTGATGCTGTCCAGTCCTCCGACGGAAACATGGCAATTCAACCCCCGCTTCTCGCACTCCTGCACGAAAAACTCTGCAACCTCTCTCGCGTGAGCCACCTTCCGACCATATGACCATTCCTGTTTTTGTCTAAAAGCCTTAATCGTCCATACGTCGGCTTCGGACAGACCCTTTTCCCAGCCCATGTTACCCCTCCTCAAAAAATCGGTGCCCACCGATGGTGCAAACATAGGTCTGCGACTCATGCCATTCGCTACTCACAAGCGCCGGTGCGTAGAAGAAAAGTATCTTCGCGTCTGTCACCGTCTCGCCGGCATCAAAGACCGCGGCGACGGCTTCCCTCGTCTCTGCGTTCGGTTCTACCCGGCGGTCGGTGTAACCATACTCCGCAACTATCTCCACGGGGCGTTTGCCGGTCTTTTCACACGCATTTAAAATGCACTGTGAGACCGCCATTTTGCCATCAAACGGCTCGATTCCCGATTCAGCCATAACAACCTCGCATATAAGCTCTCGCTCGTCTGCGGTCAACCGGTAGCGTGCTGTGGGTATCTGCGCCGATACCGCCGGTTCAGGCGCAGTAATCGGTTCTGTCTCCGGAAGCGCTGCCGCCGCGAAAAGCAGGACGAGCGCCAGCACTGCGGCAATTGTTAAAAATCCTTTTGTCATTTTGATGTCTCCTTTCTGTTTTTGCCCTTAGCTCACCATCAGACCGATGTCTCCGCGCTTGAACTGCTCAAGCCGGTCAAGCCTAATGTGGTACGAGTACGACCCGCTCGGATTTTTGATTGCGATGCAGAAGGTGCATTTTCCCTCCCTCGCGAGCAGACGAATCTGATGCGGCGGTATGTAGATAACCTCTCTCAGGTACATTGACGCCTCGTCGACTGACATAAGTGACATTCTTTTACGCATGGTTTTTGTCTCCTTTCACGAGAGCGCTTTCAAAAAGCGTTCTTTTCCTTTTACAGTGACAAGCATCTGAACGCCTGTCCAGTCGGTCTTATCGTTGTATGTCTCCTTGACGGTGAACAGCCCTGAATCGACATGCTCCGCATAGGGCATCAGCCTGCCGCGCTTGTCGCGGTAAATGTACTTGTGGTCTATAAGCCACTTTACGAAGTCGTTCTGCTTCATCCCGAGAAGCTTCGCCGTTTCTCTGACGCCGGTAAGACTCTCGCGGTCGCACAGACCGTCAAAATATTCCGCTTTCGGCTGCATAATGGCGTTCTGAACTGAGAGGTTGGCGTTTATAGCTTTAAATCTTTCAAGCCTTTCCTCAGCCATTCTGAGGGCTCTCGACATCACCGCTTCGGGTGAGTTCCACTTTCTTTCGAGCTGCAAGAAATACTGTCTCGCCTGCTTGCCTTTCTCGTTGCGCTGAAGCATACAGATCTCTTTCGCCATGTCGATGGTGAGCTGCGCATCCTGTCTCGGCTTGCCCGGTAAGCCGTCAGACCTATCGCTCAAAAATGAGCAATAGTCCTCTCCCTCAGCAAAACCGTATTCGCACATTCTCGGGAACCAATCCTTGTAAGCGGTTTTAACTTCAAGAAATTCGTGCAGGTCTCTTGCTAAGACCGTCGGTCTGTCGCTTTCATAGTTGATTTTGATTAACTCGTTCATTTACAAAGCTCCTTTATGTTGACTTTTAGTCTTGAAATTTATATACTAAAAACAAAAAATGTTGAGGTGTGTCATGCAAGTTTCTAAAACAACGAATGTTACTCTCCCGGCATCTGCTTCCTGGAGAATCGAAAAATTTTCATTGCTTGAGCTTTTTAAGACTATTGAAAATGAGTACACCGCACTGATTCCGGCATCGGAGAATTATCGAACTACCGTAGTTGTCTGTCGTGACATAAGCGATGAGACAAGGTACACTTTAGAGGAATTTAAGAAATACTTTTCAGGCAGTGCGCCTTTTAAGTCTATAACTCTCCTGTGTACCAACGCACTCGAAGAGTCCGCGTACCTTTATCTTGATACCAAAAGCATTCTGTATAAGACTCCATATCAGTGCTACATTTCAATTTCTTCCTCAAGTCTCACAGAAGCAGAAGCAGAAGATTTTTTAAAGAAGATGACAGCACTTGCTATTCCGTTTTTATCGGAACCAAACGCAGCGCTGAACATCGAAGATTCCCGCATCCAACAGGCACCTGCTTCAAAGACTCAAGAGGAATCACGCAGTGGTGATGATAGCGACACAAACCACGACAGCCCAAACGGCAAGCAGCACAAGAAACGAACGGCTTTCTGGAATTCGGCTGATAAAGTCGATCGGATTATTGGAATTATAGTCGGTGTTCTTGCGATTCTCTCTTTTTTCGGCATTCACAGTTGCACGCAGCACAAGGATAATTTGAAAAACCAAACATACAGTGTTAACAGCGAAGCAGATTTTACCTAACACCATATAGCCCCCCCTCTTTCGACTTCTGGGCGAGTAGTTGCAGCTGCTCGTTCAGAAGTTTCTCTGCGGTTTCAAATTCGAGCTGAGTCATATCCTTACCTCCTTATCATTGTTTTATTTCTTTTTGTGTGATATACTTTCTCTTGAAAGGGGGTGATTGACTTGTCATATAAGCGGTATTATCTTCCCGGTGTCGATGAGATTCATCAGCTGGTCGAGACACCTGCCTCAAAAGAGAAAACAGATCGGATTCGCTTCGCCGTTACTGTAGTCGTTTCCGTTGCAGCAACAATAGCTTCTATTGTTGCTGCTGTTTTCGGGGCTCTTGCTTACTTTGGTTAAGACAGTTACAATGCCACAACCCACGCCGGTCTCTGCCGCAGTTGCTATTTCCGCGGCAGTACGCCGGCTGTGTAAGCGTAACGGTTTCGATTCGATGAGTTTTTGCGTATATGATTGCCGTCATATGCGCAAAAGCTTTTTTTACTCGTTTCTCAAACTTTGTCATGGTCATCTCCTTTCTTCGACCCTCAAAGGTTGAGTATTTTTGATATTGATGCTATGATTTTCTCGCTGTTGCAGCGTCCGGTAAGAATCCGGTTAAGATAACTACTGTCAACGAAAAGCCCTGTGTCCCGTTTGAGCTGCGATATGAGCCACTCCTGCGATTTATCCAGGTCTATCAGACGCTTTTTGACATCTTTACCGAATTCCGTAAAACCGTATTTAAACACGGATGAACACCTCCTTTTAATTGATGTAATATGGATTTTTTGTTTTTCTCCCCCGCCTCGTTTTCCGCCCATCTTTTTTTCTTTCGCAGCCAATGACACGATATGTGTCATTGATGATTAAAAAAAATTTGCTCAACACTTACTCCGTAATAATTGGCAAGCTTTATTTTTGTCTCGTCGCGAGGAATCCTATACCCGTTTTCGTACATCGCCATTGCTGACAGGCTTATTCCAACCGCTTTTGCCACTTCTTCGCGGGTTCTTTTTCCTCTGAGTAATATGAGCCTTTGAGCTATATCTTCTCGACAACAGTTCATCAAATCGCCTCCTTTCATTTTTGTGACACAGTTCGTGACAAGTTAAGATTAACACATACCGTGACACTTGTCAACATATTTTTTAAAAAGTTCTTTACTTTTGTCACGAACCGTGATACACTGTGGTCAAGGAAGTGATTCTATTGTTTAAGGATGTTTTTAAAAAGCTAAGAAAAGAAAAACAATTAACTCAATCTGAATTAGCTACAGCACTCGGCATTTCACGCAGCGCGATAAGCATGTATGAAAACGGAGAAAGAGAACCCGATCTCGAAACATTAGAAGCTATAGCTGATTATTTTAACATTGATATGAATCAGCTCACGGGGCAGGAAAAATATTTATCAAAAGATAGTATTGCTTATAGAATACAAACTATAATGACATATCAGCATGTGTCACTCGACGAATTAGCATCTCGTCTCGATGTCGACAAAGATTCTCTCTACGATTTTATATATAAAACACCTGATTCTGACTTTCATGATGATCCAAGATTGCGGGGTATAGCCGACGCTTTGGAGGTAAAAAACGCTGACGCCTTTTGGGGATACAGCATGTTTACCAGCGACAGCTTTGAAAACTACATTAGTTTTCTATTTTATAAGATTGATAAGAACCTTCCGTTGACTCCTAAAGAGAACAATGTAATTTTAGATTATTTACATGGCGTTTACGACGATGTAGACGATTCTTTCGCCGACAACATCATCCCTCTGCCAAAAACAAAAAAGATTCCCCTGCTCGGCACAATCGCCTGCGGGGAACCAATCCTTGCTACTGAAAACATTGATAAGTATATAGAAATGCCAGAATCTGTAGGCGGCACATTTGCTTTGAAATGTAAAGGCGACAGCATGATAAACGCCCACATATTTGACGGTGATGTTGTATACATCAGAGAGCAGCCTGATGTGGAAAACGGCGAAATCGCAGCGGTTTTAATCGGGGACGAAGCAACGCTAAAGCGCGTTTATAAATACCCCTCAAAAGTTGTTCTTCGTCCTGAGAATCCGCTATATAACGACATTACGTATACCGAAGAGGAAATGAACGATGTGCGCATACTCGGAAAAGCAGTCGCCCATCTGAGCGCGGTTAGATGAGCAGCAAAGTACAGATTATTGTAAATTTTTTTAATATTCTAAAAATATATTGAATATTTTAGCCATTTGGGCGTAAAATCTTGTTGTAACTGTGTTTCAGTTACATTAAAGGGGCTGTTTATTTTTTGAGTCAGATTGAAAAATTGGTAGAGCGTTTTTTGAGTATTCCTAACGACTTAACTTATAAGGAGTTGGTTAGTGTTCTTTCTCACTTCGGATATAAAGAATTCAACTGCGGCAGCACCTCTGGCTCTGCGGTTCGCTTTGTCGACGAAAATAATAATATTATCAATATGCATAAGCCACACCCACAAAAGATAGTAAAGCGATATGCTATAAAAGATGCTATAGCTAAATTAAGAGAGGATGGAAAACTATGAAGGAGAATGTAATGGAGTACAAGGGGTATTACACCTCTGTGCTCTATGATGCAGAAGACCAGGTTCTGCACGGAAAAATCGAGCTGATAAACGATCTCGTTACGTTCGAAGCCGAACGCGCTGACGAGGTTGAGAAAGCCTTTCATGAAGCCGTAGACGACTATTTGGAAATGTGCAAAGCACTATCCAAAGAACCTCAGAAACCATTCAGAGGAATGTTTAATGTAAGGATTAGCCCCGAATTACACCGACAGATTGCAATCGAGTCGTTAAAAACCGGTATATCAATTAATCGCATCGTTGAAATGGCAATTGAGAGACTATTCGACAACGTGCAAACTAATGTCATTGATGAGCTAAATGCGTCCGAACGTCGAATCAAAGAGGCTGTCATAGTTGCAAACAATACACTTTGGGATAATATTACAAGCACTAAAAACCTTTTGTCTTTGGAGGTAAAACAATGAATCTTTTTGATTATCTTAACGACAAGCCGACTGTCGCTCTTTGCGCTGTCGACGCCTTAGATGACAGCGTCCTTAGCAAGCTGCCCTCACTCCAAATAAGCATTGGTGACAACATAGATATCGACACAGCGGAAAATCCGGAAGGGCAAGTGTCTGTTATATATTCAAGGCGCGTTTCCGCAACCCCAGAGCCGCTTATTTCAATAAACATCTCATTTAGGATTATATGCACCCTGAATGACGATGGAATGAAGCTCAACAAAAACGATATTTTGGAGCTGCTTAAAGCAGACAAAAAAATAATATCCATGTGTGCCGCAAAAGCTTCGCTGCTTCTTTCTCAGCTAACAACGCTTATGGCCGGCAACACACCCGTCGTTACGCCGCCAACTTTTGTTGACGATTAAATAAAAAAGAACCCTCGGTGTTCCAGCACCGAGGGCTCAGGCATCAACACACACCATGCGTATAGAGTGGATTGATATAATTATTATATCATCCGCTCCGGCAAAACACAAGTGAAAAGGAGCGGATTTTTTAATGGCAAAGCGTGAAAACGGTGAAGGCAGCGTATATAAACGCAAGGATATCAAGCGGCGCCCCTGGGTCGTCGCGCTGCCGGCAAGTTATAGCCTGGACGAGCAGGGCAAGATGATTAAAAAGCAGGAAATCCTCGGACACTACGCATCGAGCAAAGAGGCAAAAGCTGCTCTGGCTCACTACCTCGAACACCCGGTCACAGAGATAAACATGACCGTTGATGATTTGCATATGATATGGCTATCCCGCCCGGAGTATAAAAACATATCCAAACAGTCCCGGGATTGCTACAACGCCGCATGGAAGAAGATTCCCGAAGATGTAAAAAGCATAAAAATGCGCGAGCTGAGAACGGAAGACATGCAGAAATGCATTGATGCATACAGCGCACAAAACGGCACTTCGCTCTCGTATATAAAAATCACATTTTCGCGTCTTTATGCGCTTGCGTTGGAGAGAGACATTTGTTACAAAGACTATTCTAAATTCGTTAAGCTCCCAAAGAAAAAGAAAAACGAAATACATCCATTTTCCACCGAAGAAGTGAAAAAGATAAAGGCTGCAGCACAAGCTAATGTCCCATACGCCGATATCATTCTCATCCTGATTTACACGGGATTTCGTATTTCTGAACTACTCGCCCTTACTCCGGATGATTACATAGCAGATCAAGCCCTGCTCATAGGTGGTCTAAAAACCGAAGCCGGAGAGAATCGCCATGTTCCTGTTCTGCCGGTGATTAAGCCGTATATAGAAGCTCTCGTAGCAAAGCAAGGTAAAAAAATAGTATGCCGTGATGACGGCGAGGGATACAGCTCGAGCTACATGCGCAAAAAGTATTACGACTGCCTTGAAGAGATAGGAGTCAAGCGTCTATCCCCCCATTGCTGCCGAAAAACATGTGCAACAATGATGGTAGAAAGCGGGGTATCACCCGAAGCTACACAAATGATTCTTGGGCACGAAGAATACAGCACGACCTTAAAATACTATGCACTTGTATCAGACAAAACTCTTCACGAGGAAATGGCGAAGATATCTTAAAATCCGTAGTAATCCCGTAGTAACGCCCGATTTTTGTTTAGTGTTTATTGGCTACCACGCACATCCAAGCTACTATATGTTGTGCTTTTCTCCGCAATTTGCTATGTGTATGTACTACATATTTGACTTTTAATCAAGGTGTCCGGAGTTCGAATCTCCGATGGATCACCAAAAAGAAACCCAACAGCTACAAGCCTTGTAACTGCTGGGTTTTTCATTTTTTGAGGGCGTTATCCAAGGGCGAGAGAAAAGCAAAATTAACTACCGTTTTTGAGGGAATCAAGTGCACATACTTTTTGACCATTTCGAGCGAGGTATGACCGAGAATCAACTGCAAGCTGTAAATGTCCCCGCCGTTCTCTAAGTACCGTGTAGCAAAGGAATGGCGCAACAAATGAGGGTGCAGCCGAGGAATATCAGCCTGCACTTTCAGACGCCTGAAAAGCTGTTTCACGGTGCTCTGATTTATGGGAATCAAGGTGTCTTTTACGAATAAAGGTGTCTCGATGTTCGTTGCAGGAACAATGGAGCAGTATCTCAGTAAGGCTCTTTTGCTGTTCAATCCGAGAGGAACGAAGCGTTCAACGATACTGATATTAAAATCAGCATTAATCTTATCTTGACATTTATACCAAAGCGTGATATTTTTAATACAGAACCGATATTTGACTTCCCCCACCGGCAATTGGAGCCTTAAGGCCTGAGGTCAGATATCGGTTTTTATTTTTAGACGCAGATAACTAATTATCATCTGTGCTTCGCTTTTAGAATTACTGCCGCGCGGAAAGTATTGACTCGATTCTCTTGTTATGATAATATTATCAATGCCGAATGCAGTGCCTGTCGGACGACTTTCTTTTGATTGCCTGTCTGATAACTTGCATTCGGCGTTTTTTATATTTCCGGCTTTAAATCGCGGTTTTTTGTTTTCACATTTTTAAAAAAAGTGTTGACAACGGGATTTTTCGTGCTATGATATAAGTGTGCTACGACAGATAGCACACTTATTCTGATTTTGGTGCACTGCGGCGCGCCGGAATCAAAAAGAAAGGAGAATCGCTGTGGTCTTAATCGACAAGCAGAGCCGCGTGCCGGCATACGAGCAGATAAGAAATCAGCTGCTGACTCTTATCCTTGTCGGTACATTCGCTCCGCACTCACAGCTGCCGTCTATACGGTCCATTGCCGCCGACGCCGGTGTGAACATAAACACGGTAAAAAAGGCATTCTCCGACCTTGAATCCTACGGTGCGATATACACCGTGCCCGGAAAGGGAAGCTTCGTCAGCGAAAAGGCTTTCAAGAACGATTCGGTGCACGACACGGCGGCGTCCGAAATTTCGGACGCCATCTCTGCCGCCCGCGCCAAGGGACTCAAAAAGCAGGAAATTATCGACATACTCAATGAAATCTACACTCAGGAGGAAGAATTATGATTGAAGTAATCGGCGTTACAAAACGGTTCCAGGACTTCACCGCAATTCAGAACCTGTCGCTGAAGGTCGAAAAGTCATCAATATACGGGCTTGTCGGCTACAACGGCGCGGGTAAAACGACTCTTCTCAAGACGGTCGCCGGAGTCTACAGAGCCGACGAGGGCGAGGTCAAAATATTCGGCGAGAATGTTTTTGACAACGCAAAAGTGAAGCAGAGACTCTTCTATGTCCCCGACGACCTCTATTTCGAGCCCAACGCGACAATAGAGAGCATGGGCAAATTCTATGCGGGCTACTATCCCCGCTTCAGCTTCGACACCATGCACAAGCTCTCAAAGGTTTTCGGGCTTGACACGAAGAAGAGCATACGCGGCTTTTCAAAGGGCATGCAGAGGCAGGCCGAGATAATCCTCGGAATGTCCACCATGCCTGAGGTTATCCTGCTCGACGAGAGCTTCGACGGGCTCGACCCAGCAAAGAGGAATCTTATTAAGAACCTCCTGCTCGAATACATGGCGGAGGAAGAATGCTCGGTCATAATCTCTTCGCACAACCTCCACGACCTCGCCGATATGTGCGACCACATTGCGCTGATAAACGGCAAGAGCATCGTTATGGACTGCTCGGTTGACGATATCAGCGGCTCGCGCTGCAAGTTCAGGCTGGTCTTTGACCGCGACCTCGAAGAGAGCGATTTCAAGGATCTCGACATCAGGCACTTCTCGAAGGACGGAAAGATAATCACCCTGAGCGCCAACGGCGACATGGACGAAAACGAGAAGAAGCTTCAAAATATGAATCCGCTGATGATCGAAAAGTTCCCGCTCACGCTCGAAGAGATCTTCCTCGAGGAGATGGAGGGCAGCGACTACGACTTCAAGGACATCTTCGGCAAGACCGAAGAGAAGAAATGAGGTGTCACAGATGAAGAAATATAAGAACACATTCCGTTTCTCCGTCGCTCACGCGATAAAGAAAAACTTCATTCTCCCGCTGCTGACATTTGCAGTGAGCATGTTTTTCTATCTCACCGGCTTCTGCTGGGATGTATTGAGAGAAGCAAAGAACAAGGCCGCTATCACCGGTCAGAACGTTATGAAGTTAATGCGCGAAGCGTACGAGGTCTTTATCTTCGACTCGGAGCGCGCGGCATATGAACCGCTCATCTCGTTCTACCCCGCTCTGCTCGTTGTGATATCGCTGTTAGTCGGCGTTTTGCTTTTCAGATTCGTTACCAACAAAAAGACCGTCAACGTCTATTACAGTCTCGGCATTAAGCGCGCCGACCTCTACACAGCGCGTCTGGTTGCAGGCATAATTATGATGCTCGCGGCAACACTCATCCCACTCGCAGTATCGCTCGGAATCAACCTCCACTTTTTCGGCTCGTCCGTCATGCTCTGGCGAACCTTCCTGTTCTATGCGGTGCACAACGTGATATGTGTGCTCGCCGGTCTTACAATATCGGCGGCGGTCTCAAGCTGCGTGGGTACGGTTGTTGAATCGCTTGGCTTCTCAGCCGTTCTTGCGGCGTTCCCGAGCGTTGTGACAATGTGCGTGAACTACAGCGTTCCCGCAATCCTCAACGGCGCTCCCTCCAAAACTTACTACGACATATATCCCGTCGCTTCAAGCTTCAGCGAGAACTATCTGGATATGACGAACAGCACCCTGTTCGGCCGCGCTATCGCCCATATAAATCTGCTCATGCTCAACAGAAGCTCTTTTATTAACTCATCTTCCGTTGAAGCTATGACAAAAGAGGCGGCAAAAAAATGGGCCGCGCCATCGCTGACTCCCTATATTCTCTGGGCAGTTCTCATCGCCGCGTTCTTCGTGTTCGGTCTGTTCATGTTCAAGCGCAGAAAAGCCGAGATATGCGGTTTCCCCGGAAGAAGCGCCGTTCTCAACTTCGTGCTCTGCATGATTGCCTCTTTCGGAGCTGCTTCGCTGATAATATATTTTATAGCATACACATCGCAGATAAGCAGATGGATAATGATAGCCCTTGTAATCGTCGCAGCTTTCCTGGTATTTGTTATACTCGATGTCATTCTCCATTTGAGCTTCAAGGCTCTTAAAAAAGACTGGAAGATAGGTCTCGTCCATGTCGGACTTATGGCGGCGTTCCTGCTCTCGCTCTACACCGGCTTCTTCGGCTACAGCAGCCGCGTGCCCGATGTTCAGTCCATTGAGAGTGCATCCATCTCCGCGCCCAACGCACTGATGGGCAGCTACAAGCTCGGCAACGGGCTCCATTCCGGATATAACAGCAACCTTTACTTCGGCGAGGACGGACTCAAGGACTACTACTATGTCGGCAACCGTTCGAACTCACTCGTTGAGGACTTCAAGGACAAAGATGACATAAATACTGTCCGCGAAATCCACAAGGCCATGATAAAAGCAGGAAACATCAACAAAATGAACTGCGACCCTGATGACTACTCGAAGAGAGTCACGAGCCAGAAGGTTATCATAAAATACAAGCTCAAGAACGGACGCGAGCTTGTCAGAGTTTATAACTATGTTCCGCTGACAGACTATCCCACACTTTATACCCTTGAGGATACCAAGAACTGGAACAGCAAAATCAAGAACGAGCTGCTCAACATCGACGCAAAGAGCATGATACCGATACTTTTCTCCGCTCAGATGGACAAGAGAACCGCTGTTGACGAGGAGCTGACCGCAGGTCTTGCGCGCGCGATATATAATGATATCAGCACGCTGAGCTCCGACAAGTTCCTGACAAGCAACGCGAAATATCTCGGCTCGGTTGCGTTCTATGTTTCTCGTCAAAACACACAGGATGAGGCGTACTACGGAAGCGCCACTACCGTAACAGAGCCTATGCCGGAACCGGGTATTGAGGAAGATCTTGATATGTCAAGGCAGGATAAGGTCAACGAGCTTTCGGCGCATGGAGAGTCGAGCGGACATTATATCTCACTCGGCGACTACTCAACAGTTCCGATAACCTCGGAGATGACGAACACTATAAGCTTCCTCAAGGAGCACGGACTCTACGAGAAGCTCACAGACGAGTCCCCGATAGTCAGCGTCAGAGTTAAGGACATGGGTCACTCGACCGACTCCGTGCAAGCAAGATACGGATACGGCTATTGTAGCCCGATATTCAACGCCTTCTGGGATGACGGAAAATCAAAGGCAGTTTCAAAGACGGATTCCACCGGCTACACCTATCAGGTGAGCAACTACAACAGCGGCGATTTCATGCCGAAGGATGCCGTAACCATAACAAACAAGACTATTGTCGAAAAGCTCGCCGCCAACGCCTACGGCTACCGCTTCGACCTCACGGGCGGATACCTTGTTGAGTTCAAGCGCGCGAACGGCGCTCTTACGATAATGTATGTTCCGAAAGGACGCATCGAGCTGAATCTCGGCACAGGCAAATAAATTTCAAGCGGCGGCTGCGCTGAAACGGTGCGGCCGCCGAACTGAGCAGCATCGGAGGGATAAAGAGTGAACAAATCAAGAGACGGCTTCAAAAGCCCATTCGGCTTCACAGTCGTTCACGCGATAAGAAAGAATTTTGCTTTTCCGCTCGCGGTCTTTGTAATGAGCTTGGCGCTCTACCTCAGAAGCTTTTTCGACAGCGACAAGATAAGACAGCTTACGGCGCTGAAGAGCGGCGGCTCGGCGACGTTGGAGCTTCTGCGCGAATCCGGAAAATTTTTAATAATCGGCGGATCTGACAACTATATGCTGACGGATATTCTCTATTTTTACACGGCGGCAGTCGTTGTTCTCTCCGCCGCGCTGGGTATAATGCTTTTCAGATTCGTCTCAAGCAGGGCGAAGAACAACATATATTTCAGTCTCGGCATCAGCCGCGCGGGTCTGTTTTCGGCGCACTGGCTGGCGGGAGCAGTCATGCTCGAAGCGGCCGTGCTTCTCCCGCTCGCCTTTTCGGCAATGCTGAACCTTATCTACTTCGGCTCGTCCGTCATGCTCTGGCGCACGCTGCTGTTTTACGCCGTTCACATGACCGTGACGGCGCTTGCGGGATTCTCTGTTGCGGCGGCAGTCTCCGTCTGCGTGGGAACCGCAGGCGAATCGGTACTGTTCTCGCTCGCATTCATAGCGTTTCCGAGCGCTGCTGTATATTTTCTCAATAACACTGTACCGAAGCTGCTCTTCGGCGCGCCTCACAATTCAAACTACGCACTCTATCCGTCGGCGAGTCACAGCCAGGATATCAGCATGGCCCTCTCCCCTTTCGGGCGCGTGCTGTCGCGTCTAAATCTGCTCTCGCTCAACAACGACGTATTCATCCGCTCGGGCTCGTTGGTCTCGGCCGACGGGTTCTCTAAAATCACCGCAGACGAGCTGAAAAGCTGGAGCGCGCCGTCTCTTGAGCCCTATATACTCTGGGCGATACTGACCGCCCTGCTGTTCGTTTTCGGGCTTTTGATGCTAAAGCGCAGAAAGGTGGAGATATGCGGCTTCAGCGGCAGGAGCAAGGCTTTAAACTTTTTGCTGACCGCCATGCTCTCTGTTTCCGCAGGCTCGACTATCGTCGCCGTTAATTTTTATTTTTCGCAAATCACCGACAAGCAATATCTTATAACGGGCATAATAACCGTACTTTTGAGCGCTGTTATATTCGTGGTTTTCGATATTATGCTCAATCTCAGCTTCAAGGCACTCAAAAAGGATTGGAAATACGGGCTTGTCCATATGGCTCTCGCGGTCGCCGTTATGCTCTCGCTCTACACCGGGTTCTTCGGTTACAGCAGCCGCGTGCCTGATACCGACAGCATCGAGAGCGCATCGGTATCCGCTCCGGACATACTTCTCGGAAGCTACCGCACAAGAGCAGACGAGCTCAAATTCAACGCAAACTCCGGCTACTATCTCGCCTTCGACGAGGACGGAAACCCGGTTGGCATAAACAGCGGCTGCTACTATCGCAGCAACGCCGACGAAAGGCGCATAATTATCGACGGATTCAAAAGCGAAAGCGACATTAACGCCGTGCGCGAGCTGCACAAAAGGCTCATCGCCTCGGGCAGAAAAGTTGTTTCAAGCAGCGAGGATTATTCCGAAAGAGCCGTGCGCAGCACTGTTATTATAAAATACAAGCTCAAGAACGGACGCGAGATAATAAGAGAATATCAGACAGTCGGGCTCGGCGACTATCTCTCGCTCTATTCAATAGAGAACACCGAGAACTGGAACAACAAAATCAAAAACGAGCTGCTGAACATAGACAGCGAAAAAGTATTCCCCGTTCTCTTCTCGGGACAGATGGACAAAAAGACCGTCGTTGACCAAAAATTTACACGCGGACTCGCCCGCGCGATATATGAGGACATAACCTCTCTCGGCGCAGACAGAATTCTCTGCTCCGACTCAAAGTGGCTCGGCACTATGGCCCTCTATCACGACATAGCGTCGGATGGAGTCGAAGCCGTGACGGCGACCCAAGCTCAGGCGGAAGTCCCCGATATTGATGATATTGACACGCCGGCAGACGATGTTCGCAACGCTTGGAAAGCCGGAAACTACGGCGAGATGATGACCAACGGCTCGGAATACGGAGATTTCGGCAAGTTCAAGTCCGTTATTCCGATAACCGAGGAAATGACGAACACCGTCGAATATCTAAAAGCCCACAGGCTCTATGACCTGCTCGTTGACGAATCGCCTATAGTCGCCGTCAGAGTGGCGGACATAGGCAAGCTCACCGTCGACGCACTTGAATACACCACGCCGATATTCAACGCTTTCTGGGACAACGGCAAATCAAAGCCGGAAACCGACCGCGAGACCGGAGAACAGATAAGCACATACACGAGCGGCGACTACATGCCGAAAAATTCAAGGGAATTCACCGACGGCGCAACGATAAACGCACTCGCCGAAAACGCCTACGGCTACAGATTCGACCTCACGGGCGGATATGTTGCCGAGTTCAGACGTGCCAACGGCTGCAGAACGATAATGTATATCCCGAAAGGGCGCGTCGAACTGAATCTCGGTTAAATATAAAAACTCCCTTAAACACACATAGCCCCGGGCTTCACGGAAAATCTGTGAAGCCCGGAGCGGTTTTTATATTTACACATGAAAAAATGCGACCCCGAAGGATCGCATAAGTTCAGCTTTCAGATATTACTTGTCCTGTATTAAAGGAAGAGAAGAAGCAGGGTTGCAACGAGTGCGAGAACGAAGAAAGAGATAGCGATGATCTTCGTGATAAGCACAAGCTTCGACTCCATAGTCCTGCTCTTGTTCTTGCCGAAGAAAGTCTCTGCGCCGCCTGCGATAGCGCCGGAAAGACCTGCGGACTTGCCCTCCTGAAGAAGGACGAGAACAATAATAGCGACCGAAAGAAGAATGAGGACTATGCCCAATATAATCTCATGTACTGCCATGAAGTTAACCTCCAAACACAAATTGCTAAGATATTTTAGCATATACTTTGACACATTTCAATAGTTTTTACAAAAACTTTTGCCGAACGGAGAAATTTTCCTTCCGAAAGATGTATTATCGGCGCGCGGCTGAGCAAACTACTCTCAGCGGCAAGAGTCCGAAGTCAATGCGTTTGCAGGGCTTTTCCCGCCGACCGTTTTGCGGGGAAGCCTTGCAAACGGTCTTTTTTATATTCCGAGCTCAAGCTGTTCGCCCTTGTCCTCCGCGCTCAGCAGCGCTCCGGCGGCGGGCAGGTTCTTTGTCTTATATCTGTACGCCTTGGCGAACTCCCCTTCTTTATACGCGCGGACGGTCATAACTTTCTGACCCTTCTTGAGGCTCATAACGCCGACTCCCTGAGTGTCCTTGGTAGTCTTGGGCAAGATTGCGCCGGTGTTTATCAAAAGGTGTCTGCCCGCGGAAGAGATTATAACAAGCTCGACATCGCTCTCGATATGGAGCATCGCAGCGACGGGCGATTTGTCGGAATAAGCTTTTATGAGCTTCTTGCGGTTCGTCTTCGTCTGATAGGCGGAAAGCTCGACCTTCGCCGCCTTTCCGTTTTCAAAGAAGAAGAGCATATGACCCGAATAGTCCGAGGTCACGACCATATAGACCGCCGTCTCGCCCTCGTCCATGCCGAGCGTGCTAGCCACATAATCGCCGAGTGCGCTCGCCTTTGTCTCCTTGAAGTCGTTGACGCGAGCCTTGTAGACCTGGCAGCGGTTCGTGAAGAAGAGAAGCTCTTTCGCGTTATCCGTAACCACGGTCTGGGCGAGCTCATCGCCCTCCTTGAACTTCTGCTCGCTGCTCATACGCAGGGACTGCGGGGTTATCTTCTTGAAATAGCCCTGCTTCGAGAAGAAGAGCGTCACGGGATAATCGGGTATCTGCTCCTCCTCTTCCTCCTCTGCGATATCGGAGGCGTAGATAATTTCCGTCTTTCTCGGCTTGCCGTATTTCTTGATAACTTCCTCAAGCTCGCTGATAATTATCGCGCCGACTCTGCCGCGCTTTGCAAGGATATCCTCAAGATCGGCAATGAGCTTTTCGAGATCCTCGATATCCTGCGTGCGCTTTAAGATATATTCGCGGTTTAAATGACGAAGCTTTATCTCCGCGACATACTCCGCCTGGATGCGGTCGATTCCGAAGCCTATCATGAGGTTCGGGACGACCTCCGCCTCCTCTTCGGTATTTCTGACGATCTTTATTGCCTTGTCGATATCGAGGAGGATTTTTTCAAGTCCGCGCAGCAGATGCAGCTTGTCCTTAGCCTTTTTGAGGTCGAAATAGGTTCTGCGTCTGACGCACTCCATGCGGAACGCAATCCACTCGTTGAGCAGCTCTTTGACGCCCATGACGCGGGGTGAACCGGCAATCAGGACATTGAAGTTGCAGGCGAACGAATCCGAGAGCGGAGTGAGCCTGTAGAGCTTCTGCATGAGCTTGTCGGGGTCTGTTCCCCTCTTTAAGTCTATTGTTATTTTAAGACCGCTCTTGTCCGTCTCGTCGCGGATATCGCTTATTTCTCTTATCGCGCCCGCCTTGACTCTGTCGATAACCTTTTCTATTATAGACTCGCTCGTTGCGGTCGAGGTCATCGGGATCTCCGTTATATCAATACAGTTGTTCGACTTGTCATAAGTATATTTGGCGTAGAGCTTGAACGAGCCGCGGCCTGTGCGGTAAATCTCCTCAATCTTCGCGCGGTCATAGAGTATCTTCGCGCCGCCCGCAAAATCGGGTGCTTTGAGGGTATCCGCAACGCAGTGGTCGGGGTTTCTGATAAGCTCGATAGTCGTGCGGCAGACCTCTTCGAGGTTAAAGGAGCATATGGAGCTCGCCATGCCGACGGCTATACCGGTGTTATTATTGACGAGCACGCTCGGGAAAGTGACCGGCAGAAGGGTCGGCTCTTTCATGGTGCTGTCGTAGTTATCGACAAAATCGACGGTGTCCTTGTCGATATCCTTGAAAAGCTCGGCACTTATGGGGTCGAGCTTCGCCTCGGTATATCTCGAAGCCGCCCACATCATATCGCGCGAATACGCCTTACCGAAGTTACCCTTTGAATCGACATACGGGTGCAGCAGAGCTTCATAGCCGCGTGAGAGCCTGACCATAGTCTCGTATATGGCGGCGTCGCCGTGGGGGTTCAGCTGCATGGTGCGTCCGACTATATTAGCTGACTTTGAGCGCGCACCGGTGAGCAGACCCATTTTGTACATGGTATAGAGTATCTTTCTGTGCGAGGGCTTGAAGCCGTCTATCTCCGGGATAGCACGCGACATGATGACGCTCATCGCATAAGGGAAATAGTTCGTTTCAATGGTATCGGTTATCGGCTGTTCGACAACTTCACCCGCGCCGATGATATGAACTCCGCTCTTGAGCGGATCGATTTCATTTTTCGGGGGTTCTTTTTTGCCTCTTTTTCCCGCCATTTATATCAAAATCCTTTCAATAGTTAAGCTGTTACGAAACATCCGCCATGTCGATATATGCCGCGCCGTCGCGTGCGATATGCTCTTTTCTGCCGGCGAGATTGTCGCCGAGCCAGAGATCAAATATCTCGGCAGTTTTCTGGGCGTCGGTCGGGTCGACGCGGATAAGGCGGCGGGTCGCGGGATTCATCGTCGTCAGCGACATCATGTCCGCATCGTTTTCACCGAGTCCTTTCGAGCGCTGGATGGTGAACTTGCTGTTTTCAAGCTGGGAAAGGATATCCTGCTTCTCCTGCTCGTTATATGCAAACCACGTCTCGTCCTTTGAGTTTATCTCATAAAGCGGCGACTCCGCGATATACACCTTGCCCTTTTCAATAAGCGTGGGCATGAGGCGATAGATCATCGCGAGGATAAGCGTGCGTATCTGGAATCCGTCAACGTCGGCATCGGTGCAGATTATGACCTTGCTCCAACGCAGCTGATCGATATTGAACGCGACCATATCTTTCATCGATTTCGACTTGACCTCGACTCCGCAGCCGAGAACCTTTATGAGGTCGGTTATGATATCGTTTGCAAATATTTTGTTATATTCCGCCTTGAGGCAGTTGAGTATCTTTCCGCGCACGGGGATTATCGCCTGGAAAGACGAGTCGCTGTCTCTTATACACATCTGACGCTGCCGACGAATAGAGAGGTG
>ERZ1504466.101-NODE-101-length-19639-cov-8.275020_pt1 | contig 19639 bp, 14 predicted proteins | sample MGYA00574783_ERZ1504466 | MGnify/ENA primary metagenome ERZ1504466 (study PRJEB39906, sample SAMEA3182082) | gut metagenome | biome: human; feature: gut; material: Stool; isolation source: human stools | place: Canada | collected 2012-12-04 ... | reverse complement strand
GCAGTTCTTGCTCTGGCAAGCGGCAAAGCCGAGCGGAGACAGCTGCACCCCCTGGCGGAATCCACAGAAGTAGTGTGCAAATCTCACTACATCACCATCTCACCACCACAACATCCTTTCACCATCTCACCATCTCAACACCCTTTCACTTCGAACCCAGCCACCTGCATGTCCTCCCAATACTGTGGGTACGACTTCGTCACCACCTGCGGCTCGTTGATGCGCAGCCCCGGGAACATAATAGCAGCCGGCGCGAACGCCATCGCCATGCGGTGGTCGTCGTACGTGTCGATAGGCTCCAGTGTCGGCTCGCAGCGCGTGCCGTCCCAGATGAGCGTGTCGCCGTTCTCGTCGCGCAGCACGAAGCCCAGCTTGCGTAACTCGCGCTTCAGCGCCTCGATGCGGTCGGTCTCCTTGATGCGCAGCGTAGCCAAGCCCGTGAAGCGGAACGGTATGCCGCGCAGTGCGCACGTCACCACCACCGGCTGCGCCAGGTCGGGCACACTGCTGAAGTCGTAGTCGAGACGCGGCAGCATACACTGGTGACTCTTTATGCTCACCGTCGGGAAGCGCTCGCCCTCTACCGTGCTGTACTTCGTCTTCACGCCCAGCAGCGAGAAGATATATTTCACGATGGAGTCGCCCTGACGCGACGCGTCCATGAGGCCCTTGAAGCGCACCTCCGACTCGTCGTTCCCTCGCAGCGCCAGCATCTCGTACCAGTAAGCCGCCGCGCTCCAGTCGCTCTCTATCGTGTACTCGTGTCGCTCGTACGGCTTCGCGTTCACCGTGATGGTGTCCGCGTCGCTCCAGTCGGCGTCCGCCCCGTACTCGCGCATCATCCACAGCGTGAGGTCGATATACGGGCGCGAGATGGCACCGTCGGTGATGCGCAGCTGCAGTCCGTTCTTCAGCGTCGGCGCAATCATCAGCAGCGCCGAGATATACTGCGAACTGATGTTGCCCGCCACCTCTATGTATCCGCCCTCGAGCGTGCGCCCCTTGATGCGCAGCGGCGGATAGCCCTCCTCGCCCAAGTATTCGATGTCAGCGCCCAGATAGCGCAGCGCGTTCACCAGGATGCCAATCGGACGCTGCTTCATGCGGTCGGTGCCCGTGATGACATGCTCGCCCGGCTGCGTGGCGAGGAACGCCGTGAGGAATCGCATCGCCGTGCCCGCCCCCTTGATGTCAATCTCGTACGGGCGTCGCTGCATCGCGTCGATGATTACCTCCGTGTCGTCGCACACCGAGAGGTTCTGCGGCAGTATGTCGCCGCACGACAGCGCATGAATGATAAGCGCGCGGTTGCTGATGCTTTTTGACGCCGGCAGCGCGATAGTAGCGTTAATAGTCTGGGGTGCTGTTATTGTATATTGCATGATGCTGTTTGTTTTTCTTTCAATGTTCAGAGTTCGTTTCTCCCAATGTTCAGAGTTCGTTTCTCTATATGCAAAGTTACGAAAACTATTCCAAACTATCGCTCAAAGCATTGAAAACAAAAACTATATTGTGTTATTTTTTTACAACGCGGATTCATCTGATTCATCTGATTTACAGCGCACCCTAACAATATATTTTTTTACAACGGATTTATCTGATTAATCGGATTTTCTGAGCACCCATCCGTAGCGGAGGTATCCTGCCTCCGCAGCACGTAGCAACACATATTCAATCGTAATCTATTGAACACGAATCTCCCGAATCCGTTCAATCAGCTTAATCCGCGTTAAGTTCCTTCGCACACTAACATCTGTGCAGAGTGAAATCTGTGTGAGGAAAGAGATTCCCACAGAACGCACGGAACTCACAGAACCTCTTGCAGAGAAAAGCCTCCCACAGATGGCACAGATGTTCACAGATGTAGGGAGGCACACGAAATTCGTGTTATTCGCGTAATTCGTGTTCGTCCATCTCTCAGCAATCGTCTTCCGTGTATTCAGCGTGTTCTGTGGGCGACCTCTCACATCCAATATGTTTCTACCACGAATAGCACGAATAGCACGAATGTAGGAGGGCCGCGGCGGAGGCAGGATACCTCCGCTACTATAAAATCCGTTCAATCGGTTCAATCCGTTGTTGAAAATCCCAAGCAGCAGGAACCCGTTCAATCGGTTTAATCCGTTGTTCAATCCCTGCGCACCCTAACATCTGTGTCCATCCGTGCCATCTGTGGGAGAACATCCTCCTAAGAGTAATTCGTGGTCGCTCATCCCATCGAAATTCGCAGTAAAATTCTTTCCGCCAACCACGTAACTTGCTCACGCCATATTGACCACCCGACTTCCGCGCGAATCCCCATTCTAGAGATTACCGCTGCGCTTTCCGAGTCTTTTCGCCGCCTCGAACCAACCCCTTCCAAGCCGATTTTGTCCAAAATTTAGGTTTTTCCTCACTTTTCCCATGTTTTTCAGTAGTTTTTCGCTGTTTTTTGCCAACTTATCGTGGGCTTTTACCATGTAAAAGCATAGCTCTTACCCAGTAAAAGCATAGCTATTACCATGTAAAGTCTCACGATAAGTTTGCGAAGCCCTAAAAACGCCCCTTTTAAAGCCCCTCAAAAATTCGTCCGCCCCTTTCTTTCTTCATTTTCCTCGCACTCCTGAGCGGTAAAATAGACCATTTTCGGGCTGTAGCAAATAGTATGCCACACACGCGAGTGAAATTAAACGAGCAGAGCACGCCGCATGCTGTAGCGGAGGTCTTGGAACAACCTCGGCACCAAGCCGAACATTAACAGAAGATTTGTGCGTTCGTTCGCAAAATTTTCGTAATTTTGTAATCAGACAAAAGAAAATAAAAAACGAGACAAATAAAACAAAATGGACACATCATCTCATTTTCATTCTCTCGAAGAGCTTATACGCGCTTTAGATAGAGAACGTAAGTTGCTGGATGGGTTGTTTCAAGACCGCAAACGACTTTCGTTCCGTTACGACTTGGCACGTGATCTTGCCGCAATGAAGGATGAGAGTTTGGAGTTTCTACGGAGGTTTGGAGTTATCAGGGACAATGGCGACTTCATCGAGTTGGAGGATGTATATCTGAAATTCTTCGAAGATGTGCTCGAAGTGAACGAAGAAATAAACGTAGCAAGTGTGAAGGAGAGCATAGGCAGCCTGAATGCAGCTATCGACTATTATCAAAACGAGTCCGACCCAAAACGTAAATATGGATATCTGAATGATGTGAAACGCATTCTGAAAAACATTTCGCTAACCACCTTGCGAAACGTAATAGACTTGAAACGCAATATCGACAACACATACAAGAACGAGCCAAACTTCGCCATCAAGAAAATGAAGTTGGTGCATTTGGACAAGAAACGCAAGGATATTGCAGCTCTTATAAACGAATGCGAAAAGGTGATAAACGAGAAGCAGTACACTTTCTTTATAGAGGCTATGGATGTGCAACTTAAAGAAATTGTGATTGACGTAAAGCTGCAGCTAAAGGAAGTGTATCACAATCTTTTGGAACTCGACCGACAGATTATCCTCTATCTTAGTCTGATAAAGTATCAGAGCCAACTTTTTGAGAAGGTACAGAAGCTGAAATATCTGCGCGACCAAATGCTGCTCGACACTAACACGGACATAAAGGCAAAGATGGCTGCAAGAAATCCTGTATGGATGGAGCCCCGACCGAGATATACGCTGAAAGTTTCGCTATCCATGCTACGTACGTCTGACGTCGGATTAAAGATATTGCAGGACGTAGCCAAAGGCAAAGGTAACGACCGATTGCGTAAAGGCAATCTTGCCGACCCGTTTACGGAAGACGAATTGAAGGAACAGCAGCATGTGCTGCAAATGGTAGATGTACACGAGGTGAAGAACGCATTCATGGCATCTGGTGACAACCTGTTCCACTTCGTAATGAACTACTCGGGATACCGCAAACAGATGACAGAGGAGGAGAAACTTGTGTTGTTCTGTCAGATAGCTGCACAATATCTCGACAACCTATCTATTAGTGAAGAATACCGTTGCCACAATGGTATTGAATACCCATTGATCTATCCAAAAATTGCTTAACAAACATGCGCTATACAAAAGAAATATTTGAAATACTTAGCAGAGGTGGATTCATATCGCAAAACTCCATCTCTCCACAACGTACGCACCTTTATGATGCTATAGAGGACGATTTCCAACAATATCAGGAATACTTTGAGGGCATAGGCTTCTTGCTCGAAGGTGGAAATGGTTACTACTATTTCTCTCGTTCTGAGAGCAAAGTGGAACTGGCAGACAAGGTGCAACGTATGGCCGATTGGATTGACCGTATAGATTTCCTCAAGACGTTCAATACTGCCTTTGGGTCAGGATTCTCCTTCCGTAAATCGAATATTCTTGAAAAATTCTCGAGTGACATAGAGTTGAAAGAAAAGGCACGACATCTTTATACTGAATTAAAGACTAACGACGATAAAATAGATAAACTAATTGGCGACTTGGATCGACAAGGCTTTGTGGAACTTGAAAATGAGCTCGACAGCACATACAAGGTGACCGCAGCTTTCCATTATATAGAAGAACTTATAGATTGTCTCACCATAATAGACACCGAAACAGAACAAGCATGAGAGCATTACGCAAGATAGTATTTATTAACAGCGCACACATTCGCTATGCCGAAGTGCGTGTGGACGGAAATGTGCATTTTATTGGCACTCAAGGTGTGGGCAAGAGCACTTTGCTACGCGCAATCCTCTTCTTTTATAATGCCGACAAACTGCATCTTGGTATACCTAAGGAGATGAAATCGTTCGACGAGTTCTATCTGCCTCATGCCAACTCGTATATAGTGTACGAAGTGGAACATGAGCACGGACCTTTTTGTATATTGACATTCCGTTCGTCGGGACGTGCCTGCTACCGCTTCATTGACAGCGAATACAAGAAAGAATGGCTTGTAGACAATAACGGTGAGGTAACCGCTGAAAGTAAGGTGATTCGCGAGCGCTTAGGCAACTGCTATATGAGTAAAATTATTGACCGATATGAGCAATATCGCGACATACTCTATGGCAACAAGCAGGCTGTAGGTAAGGAGTTCGCACGATTCCAATTGATGGAGACAAACCGTTATCAGAATATTCCGCGAAGTATTCAAAACGTATTTCTTAACTCGCGACTGGATGCCAACTTTATAAAGGATATCATTATACGCTCTATGAGCGAAGAAGAGGCTAATATAGATCTTGGATATTTCCGTCGTCAGGTGGCTGACTTCGAGCAAGAGTATAAAGACATATCATGCTGGTATAAGCTAAACCCAAAAGGCGAATCGGCTGTACGCAAACAGGCTGATAATGTGCTGAATGCTTATCACGAACTGCTGTATATGAAACAGCAGATAAGCGAGTTGTGTGGCGAACTGAACTATGCAGTACGCACATCTCATGAGCGTCTGCCTTTGGTAGAAAACAAAATATTGGAACTCGAAGAGTCACAGAACAAGACCAAACAATTGCTTGCTGAAATACAGCAAGATTTCGACCGTGAGAAGTCGCGTCTAAACCAAGAACAAGGTGTTGTAAACAACAATATCAAACGACTGAAGGATAGCAAAAAGTTTTATGCCGACCAACATATAGAGGATGTTCTGAAAAGACATAGCCAAGAGCAAATGTTGAAGGTAAAGCTCGAAGGAGACAAGGCCAAATTAGCAGAGCTCACAGCACGCTTTAATGATGTCACGGCTAAATATAAAATCTTGCGTCAGAATGTTGAAAACCAGTTCAAGAACTATGAACTGTCGCAGAACGAAAAAATAAATAAACTTATTCAGGGTAAATTGCAAGCAGATGAACGTTTGTTGGTAGAACACAATAATCACCGGAAAGAGATTGATGCTGCTTTTACAGACAAGTTAACTCTTGCAAACAACAAAATCGCAGAACTCAAAGATGAGAAAGTCGAAGTTGAAAAAGAAATTCTCAAACTGAAATACTTGCAACCTTACAAGGCAGAACAGGATGCGTTGAGAAAAAAACAGAATGATCTGACTATACGCAAGAATGAACTCGGTGGTCTGATATCCACAGCAGAAGCTAATATCGGCAAGCTGCAGACTGAATACGAAAAGCAAGAGTCTGGCATTTTGGCTGAAAGCAAACGAAAGAAAGAGGCAAAGCAGCAGGAAATTAATTCGGTTTCAGAAAAGTTGGCTGATATAGAACGACTGCTTGCTCGCACCAAGGGTTCGTTATACGAATGGTTGGAGGAGAATAAAACGGACTGGGAACATAATATCGGCAAAGTTATAAATGAGGATAGTGTGCTTTATCGAACAGGATTGCATCCGCAAAAGGATGATGGAATTTCAATGTTCGGAGTTAAACTTGATCTTACAGACTTGCCACTTTCAGTGCGTAAGCCATCACAGTTGAAGGAAGAAAAGAATGTATTGGAAGGCACTCTTAAAACACTGAAGACTGAATACGCTTCGTTACATGAGTATGAGGAAAAGCAGATTGAGGAACTGAAACATGTGTTCGTTCCAAAGATAAAAAAATTGCGTCAGCAGAAATCTTTATATGAAACAGAACTGCGTTCAATTCCACAGAAACAAAAAGGCATACAGGTGGAGATTGAAGAATATGCAGATAAGGCAAAACAAGAATTAGATGAAAAGAACAAACAACAGGAGATTTGTCTGCAAGATATTGCTCACCGTCTGCTGAATGCAGAATCAGAACATGCCAAAATTACTGCAGAAAAGGAAAAGCAATTTGATTCTGAAGAAAATAGATACCAGAAAGCAAGTAGAGAGGCTCTGCAAAAGCACGAGCAGAAGGTGGCAGAAATACATGCAGATATCAAGCAGGAAAAACTGAAATCAGAAAATGAACTGGAACTGCTCAAGGTTCAAGAACTTAACGAACTGCATGGACGTGGTACTGATACACGCTTGGTCGAGGAGTGCAAAAACTCTATACAAACAATAGAAAGCGAGCTGAAATATATAGAAGATAATAAGCGACTCGTGTTTGCTTACCAACGTGACAAAGAGGAACTGTTCGACCGTGAGGATGAATTCAACGCTCAAAAGAAACGTCTTGCAGATAAACTACAGCAACTAAGCGACAAGTACAATCAGCGCAAGCAGAAACATAACGACACGCTGCATTCTTTAGAAAAAGAACTTGCAGACCGACATAAAGAAAAAAGTCATATTGATGAAAACTTGGAGAAAGCAAGGGATTTCATCAATAACGAGAGTTTGTGTCCTCCAATTTTGTTAGATACGCCTGAACGTGAGACATTGCTCACTCCAATTCAGGCTGTTGATGAGTTGACAAGCATTATTGTATCACGTCATAAAAACTTCGACAAATTCAAAGGATGCGTTAATATCTTCAAAGCTAACTTCTCTGTTAAGAATACATTCCATTTCCGTATGGAACTTTCTGTCGACGAAGATTACCTCGACTTTGCAAACAATCTTGACGACTTCATTGCCAATAGCAAGATTGAGGAATACCGCCGTCGAACCAGTGAGCGTTACTTAGACATATTGAATCGTGTATCAAAGGAAATGGGCGAATTGACAAAGCACGAATCTGATGTTGAAAAGATAATACGTGATATCAATAGCGACTTCAAGGAACGCAACTTTGCAGGAGTCATAAAGCTCATTGCCCTTCGGTCTGTACCTTCGGCTGACAAGATGGTGCAACTGATGAAGCGTATAAAGGAGTTCAATGACGAAAACCAATTTGCAATGGGCGAACTCAATCTCTTCTCGTCGGCAAATCGCGAAGATACGAATCAAAAGGCAGTGGCACATCTGCTCGACTTTATGAAATCGCTCGTTGATAACCCACAACGACAATACCTCACGCTCTCCGATCTCTTCCAGTTGCAGTTCCGCATAGGTGAGAATGACAACGATACGGGATGGGTAGACAAACTGTCGCATGTAGGCAGCGAAGGAACAGATACGCTGGTTAAAGCTATGATAAACATCATGCTTATAAATGTATTCAAAGGAAAAGTGAGCCGTAAATTCGACGATTTCCGCATACATTGTATGATGGATGAGATTGGTAAACTACATCCGCAGAACGTGAAAGGCATACTTGACTTTGGTAATGCTCGAAATATTCTGCTAATTAATTCCTCGCCAACTACATACAATGTCTCTGACTATCGCTATACTTACTTGTTGAGCAAGGATGGCAAATCGCAAACGATTGTACGTCCGTTAATTTCGCAACAATAAATAAAATAGAAATGAAGATAACTTCTTCACTTGTAGACAAACTTATCCGCCTACGTTCAGGCGAATCTCTTCCATCCAGCGCCCTTCGTGGCGATTGGGTGGAAGACCTCCTTCGTGAAGGTGTGCTTATCAGTCGTTCTCATGGTAGCAGAAGCTGTATCAAGGCATCATCTCCGCAAACTCTTGAGCAAAGTTTAAAACATATTGATGAGCGATTCGGAGATTTAGATAGTATGAAAAGCGTTATTGCTAATGATGTCTCAAGGTCGGAACAAGCAGCCGCAACCGGGAATTCCAAACTTGTTATGGTACGGTCGTGTCCTGGTTTTCCCGTAAATTCATACGATTCGATACCATGTAGTCTCAATGGTCGTGATATCATGATTAATCCCGAGGAAGGAACATTCGTGTTTGTATCTGATTGGCAATCATTTGAAATACCTGAGGATGTGTTGATAATGAACATTGAGAACATGGAAAACTTCCGTATGATTCGTCAGCAACGTACCTTGTTCACTGCCATGTTCCCGAACAAGCGTTTGCTTTTTGTGTCACGCTATCCGCAGTCTTCTGATTTACGCACATGGTTGGAGCGTATACCAAACTTGTACGTACACTTTGGCGACTTCGATCTTGCTGGTATCCATATATTCCTTTCAGAATTTCACAAATATCTTGGCGAACGTGCTTCTTTTCTAATACCTCATGACATAGAAGAACGGTTACAACATGGGTCGATGGAAAGATATAATGCGCAATATAATAAATTTAAAAACGTATCTTCCGATGTGCCTTCGCTGCAATTATTAATTAACATGATTAATAAGTATCATCGCTGTTATGATCAAGAGGGTTATATTCAAAATAGGTAGCATAAACGAAACACTATTTGTTAACCAGGTTCATCTCTATCTCCAACCCCCTTGCCTCAATCTCCGCCGTCAGAAACAAAGTGGAGGACATAGTTCGGCAGAAACCTTGCTTTTGGGAGGAAAATTTATTAACTTTGCATACGTATCATTAATAATGAGTGCTTGCTTGAATAAGGTGGGTACTGTAAACAAACGATGTTATGGCATACTCCAAAATCCTGGCAGATACCCCTCTCCGGCTGGTAGATAAAAGCAAAGGCTGGAAGATAGAAAACGTATCTTCCAGCCCTCGCTGTATTTGAGTTTCAATAAGTTGCGGTGGAAAAAGACGGGAAAATGGTAGATGGGAGATAAAAACACAAAAGTGTATTATATAACCCTTTTTACCTTTTACTCTTTTACTTTTCCTTTTCCTCTTCAAACTCCACGTATTCGCCCTCGTTTTTGGCGAAAATCTTGCGGTTAGCCTGACGTGGTGAGCGCTCGTCGTAGAGTTCTTCTTCTACTACCACGCCGTCGTCGTATTCGGCGCTGCGGCGCTTCGTGCTACCCGATGTGGTGCTTTGCTGCTGGCGTCGGCTGTTGTTGCGGTTGGCGTTGGCGTTGGTGCCGTTGCGGAACTGCTTCGTCATGCGCTTCACGCGCAGATAGAGAAAACTGATGATGCCGATAAGGAAGACGGCAATCATCAGCACCATGATGAATATGCTTTTCAGAAATAGTCCGATGAATGACATAGGAATGGGTTTTAGGTACTACAATCCGTTTTCACTCTCTTGATGCTTTCTACTTCTCGATGTCGACCGTTGCGTGTGTGCGGCTCACGATGTCAGCCACTACGGAGGTGAGGAAGTAGAGGGTGATGACAATCCACATGCCGCCGATTACGCCGAAGAGGGCGATGACTACACAGGAGAGGGCGATGAACGAATAGCGAAGCTCGTTGCCGCGCCATCCCCACTGCTTGAATTTCAAGGCGAACATGGGCAGCTCGCTGACCAAAAGGAGGCTTGTGAGCACTACGAGCAGCAGTATTGCGGGTATCATCCATGCCGACGACTCGATGAGTGTGGGCTGTGAGACGAGCAGCGAACTCCAGAAGAGGGCGTTGGCAGGGGTGGGCATGCCGATGAACGAGGTGGTCTGGCGTGTGTCGAGGTTGAACTTCGCGAGGCGAAGGGCTGAGAAGGCTGCGATAAGGAATGCGCAGTAGGGGATGTACGGCTCTACGCTGGCAAGCACCGTGGGGTATTCCATCACGCTCAACTGGGCGAAGACTATTGCTGAGGGCGCTACGCCGAACGTCACGTCGTCGGCAAGCGAGTCGAGCTCTTTGCCGATGGGCGACGAGACGCCGAACAAGCGGGCGCTCATGCCATCGAAGAAGTCGAACACGGCGCCGATGATAATCCATATCAGCGCATAGCGTGCGTCGCCTCCGAGTGCCATTACGGTTGCGATGCAACCCGAAACGAGGTTGCCGCATGTAAGGGTGTTGGGTATGTTGCGTGTTATAAAGTTAGCCATTCTTTATCTTATTTGAGTTTGGCGATAATAGTTCCGTTGCCGGTGGTCAGCTGTCCCATCTTGACGCAGATTTCTGTGCCGAGCGGCAGGTAGACGTCGACGCGTGAACCGAACTTGATAAAGCCCAGGTGCTCGTCGATGTAGCAGTCTTCGCCTGCCTTGGCGTAGGTGACGATGCGGCGGGCCACTGCGCCTGCTATCTGGCGGCAGAGGATGTCGGTGCCTTCGGGGGTGGTGATGACTACGTCGGCGTGCTCGTTTTCCTCGCTCGCCTTGGGGAGCCATGCCTTGTGGTAGTTGCCGTTGTGGTGGGCTACGGTCTTCACCTTGCCGTCAACGGGGAACCAGTTGGCGTGTACGTTGAAGAGGCTCATGAAGATGCTCACCATGATGCGGCGCTCGTGGAAGTAGACGTCCTCGTCGACTTCCTCGATCACTACTATGCGTCCGTCTGCCGGCGCTACTACGAGTCCCGTTGTGTCTTCTTCGGGGAAGAAGCGGATAGGGCAGCGGAAGAAGTTGATGACGATGCAGTAAACGGTGCCCATGACTGCGGTGAAGCACCAGAACGGCACCTTGCTGTCTATGAAGCGCCAGAGCAGCAATGCGATTGCCGCAATAACGATGAAGCCATAAACGAGTGTGTCGGTTCCTTCGCGGTGAAGGCGTATTTTCTTCAGTTTCTTTATCTTCTTAATCATTGTTTGGTTGGGGTATGTGTAAATTAGTTGTTGATAATCGGTTGTCGTAAAGACGGATGCACCGCATGAGCCATTGCACGGGTACATATATTCTGTGCAAAGTTACCGCTTTTTTATGGAAGTGACAAACTTTTTGTTGGTTTTGATGTCGTTTTGTAGCAATTTATAGGCTGGGAGTGGAGAATTGGAACATTAATAATGGCAAAAGAAAAACGCCGAAACAACCTGTCGGCTGCTTCGGCGTTGTATAAAGGGGGTGCAGTTGTCTCAGGGGGTGCAGTTGGATTCATTCTGCTTGGTTGGTGCACTTGAGACAAGTGCACCCCCTGATATTATACGAGTTCGTCGAACTTCTTGCGAAGGTCGCCCTCTGTGATGGCACCTACGTGCTTGCCTACGAGTTCGCCGCCCTTGAAGAAGAGCAGTGTCGGGATGTTGCGTACGCGGTACTCAGCTGCTACGTCGTCGTTCTCCTCTACGTCGCACTTGCCTACAACGATCTTGCCGTCGTACTCCTCTGCGAGCTTAGAAACGATAGGAGCGATCATGCGGCAAGGACCGCACCATGTAGCCCAAAGGTCTACTACCAATGGCAGATCGCCAGTTCTGTACTGTTCGATGTTCTCTGTTGTGATTGTTACTTCCATAGTTGTATTCGTTTTTTTGTTAGTGATTATTCTTTATTTAATGACAATGCGATGCAAAGATAATGCAAATCGAAGACAATACAAAATAAGGTCACTTATTTTTATTGTTGAGATGCAGCTTATCTTATTTACAGATAATGATTATATATCAAAGTCTGTACCAATCTGTTGATAATTGTTAGTTGATGCCATAGCGCACGCCCAATTCTGCCATTTCGTCGAGCGAGGTGAGCAGTTTCTTGTTCACGTCGACCGTTATGTTGCGGCTGTAGAGCTGTATGTTGGTGTTGTTCTTGGCGTCGTGGATGTTGATGTAGAGCGGCACCTTGCCGTCGGAGCTCTTGAGCGTTGTCTCCAGGTCTGTGAGCTGTGCGTCGTTGAACATCGTGGCTTCCATGTATACCGTGAACTTCTCTATCGACTTCTCCTTCACGTCGCTGAGGAATTCAATCTTCTTTATCACCATGTCGTAGGCATCGGGGTTGTTGCGGAAGCGCTGCACGCACTGCGCTGTGATGTAGACGTGATACTCCTCCTGCAGCATGCTCTGCCATTTTGTCCATTCCTCGCCGAAGAGTGCCAGCTCGCCCTGGCCTTCGAAGTCTTCGATGGTGACGATGCCGAACGGTTTGTTGGTCTTGGTCCAGCGCTGAGAGACGGAGGTGACGATGCCGCCGAAGGTGAGTTCCTCGATTGAGGCGAACGCCTTCTTGTCCATCTCGCGACCAATCTGCGTGCAATTGAGGTTGCACATGTGCTTGAGCACGACGGCGTAGTCGTCGAGCGGATGTGCGGAGAGGTAGATGCCCACCAACTCGCGTTCGCGCTTCAGCAGTTCCATGGTGCTCCACTGCTCGCACTCGGGCACCGGCGGCGTCTGTATCTCCACGCCGCCCATGTCGCCGAACAGCGAGTTCTGCATCGACGACTGTTCCGACTGGTATACCTGACCGTAGCGCAGCAGTGTCTCGACAAAGGTGTCGCCCTTGGCGTTCTGGGCGAAGTATTGTTCGCGGCGGATGCCGAACGAGTCGAAGCCGCCGCTCAGAGCGAGCGATTCCATCGCCTTGCGGTTGACGGCGGAGAGGTTGACACGCTGCACGAAGTCGAAGATGTCCTTGTACTGTCCGTTCTTATGTCGTTCGGCGATGATGTTGGTGGCAGCAGCCTCGCCCATGCCCTTGATGGCGGAGAGTCCGAAGCGCACTTCGCCCTTCTTGTTGGCAGAGAACTTCTGCTCCGACTCGTTGACGTCAGGACCGAGGCAGGGTATGCCCATAGCCTGACATTCGGACATGAGCTTCGTAATCTTTGTGATGTCGTTGAGGCATCGGCTCATATTGCCAGCCATGAACTCGGCAGGGTAGTGCGCCTTGAGGTATGCCGTCTGATAAGCCACCCACGAGTAGCATGTGGCGTGCGACTTGTTGAAGGCGTAGGAAGCGAACTTCTCCCAGTCGCCCCAGATCTTCTCGAGCACTTTCGGGTCGTGTCCGTTCTTCTTGCCGCCCTCGATGAACTTCGGCTTCATGGCGTCTACGATGGCTTTCTTCTTCTTACCCATCGCCTTACGCAGAGCGTCCGACTCGCCACGAGTGAAGTCGGCAAGCTGGCGCGAGAGGAGCATCACCTGCTCCTGGTAGACCGTGATGCCGTAGGTGTCTTTCAGATACTTCTCCATGCAGGGGATGTCGTATGTGATAGGCTCCTTGCCGTTCTTGCGGGCGATGAATGACGGGATGTAGTCCATAGGCCCCGGTCGGTAGAGGGCGTTCATGGCGATGAGATCCTCGAACACCGTAGGACGCAACTCGCGCAGATACTTCTGCATACCAGCCGACTCGAACTGGAACGTGCCGATGGTGCGTCCCTCCTGATAGAGCTTATATGTGAGTTCGTCGTCGATAGGTATTGTGTCGAGGTTGAGCGTGAAGCCGTCGTGGGTGAGGCGTATGTTCTCGACGGTCTCCTTCATGATAGACAGGGTAGAGAGTCCGAGGAAGTCCATCTTGATGAGTCCGGTCTCCTCGATGACGTGTCCGTCGTACTGCGTGGCGAGCAACTTATGTCCAGGGTCGCTCTTGTCTTCAGCCGTAGACACAGGCACCCAGTCGCTGATGGCGTCGCGGCAGATGATGGTGCCGCAGGCGTGGATGCCCGTTCCGCGAACGGTGCCCTCGAGCATCTTTGCGTACTTTATGGTGTTTGCCATCTGCGGATTGGCGCTGGCTTCGGCTTCGCGAAGCTCGGGCACGCACTTGATGGCGTTGGTGAGGTTCATCTTCATTCCGTCGGGCAACTTGTCGGGGATAGCCTTGCAGAGACGGTTGGATATGTCGAGCGGCAGCTTCTCCACACGAGCCACGTCCTTGATAGAGTTCTTCGTAGCCATCGTGCCGTAGGTGATGATGTGCGCCACCTTATCGTGTCCGTACTTGTCCTCCACCCACTCGAGCACCTTGCCGCGTCCGTCGTCGTCGAAGTCGGTATCGATATCGGGGAGAGAGATACGGTCGGGGTTGAGGAAACGTTCGAACAGCAAGTCGTACTTGATAGGGTCGATCTTGGTGATGCCCAAGCAGTAGGCGACAACAGAACCGGCTGCCGAGCCACGGCCCGGACCTACCATGACGCCCAGCTCGTCCTGAGCCGAGTTGATGAAGTCCTGCACGATGAGGAAGTAGCCCGGGAAACCCATCGTCTTCATGATGTGCAGCTCGAACTTCACTCGCTCGTACACCTCGTCGGAGAGCGGTTCGCCGTAGAGACGTTTCGCTCCGTCGTAGGCGAGCTTCGCAAGATAGTCGGCTTCGAACTTGATGCGGTAGAGCTTGTCGATGCCGCCGAGCTTCTTTATCTTCTTCTCGGCTTCCTCGTGAGACATTATCTCTTTGCCGTTCTCGTCGGTGGTGAACTCGCGGAAGAGTTCTTCGGGCGAGATGCGCTTGCGGGTATCCTCCTCCGTTCCGAATTCAGCCGGGATGGGGAAGAACGGCATGATAGGCGAGTGGTCGATGGAGTAGGTCTCCACCTTATCCAATATCTCGAGCGTGTTGGAAAGCGCTTCGGGCACGTCGGAGAATATCTCGTTCATCTCTTCGCGCGTCTTGAACCACTCCTGCTTAGAGTAGAGCATACGCGTAGGGTCGTTAAGTTCCTTTCCGGTAGAGAGGCAGAGCAGGTGGTCGTGAGCCTCGGCGTTCTCCTGGTCGACGAAGTGGCAGTCGTTGGTGCAGACTACTTTTATGCCGTACTCCTTTGCGAGTTTCAGAATCTCCTTGTTGGCACGCTGCTGCAGCGGAAATGTCTCGCGGTTGGCGCGCTGGTTGGGATCTTTCACCTCGTGGCGCTGAAGCTCCAGATAGTAGTCGTCTCCGAACACACGCTTATGCCATTCGATGGCCTCGCGAGCACCGGGTATGTCGCCCTTCAGTATCTTCGCCGGCACCTCGCCAGCGATACATGCCGAGCAGACGATGAGGTCCTCGTGATACTTCTCGAGGTCGGCTCTATCGGTACGCGGTTTAGAGTAGAAACCGTCTACCCAGGCACGCGACACGAGCTTGATGAGATTCTTGTATCCGTGGTAGTTCTTCGCAAGCACGATGAGGTGATAGCCGCCCGCGTCGCCCTTCTCCTTGACACGGTCGGCTTTGGTGCGGCGCGCAACGTACATCTCGCAACCGAATATTGGCTTGAAAGGCTCCTTGCCCTGGTCTTTCAGCTTGCCGTTTATCTTGTTGCAGTAGTTGAACAGCTCTTTCACGCCGAACATATTGCCATGGTCGGTGATAGCCATGCCGCGCATGCCGTTAGCCACGGCTTTGTCGACAAGCTTTTCCACAGGCGACTGTCCGTCGAGAATGGAGTAGTAGGTGTGTACGTGCAGGTGTATGAAGTCTTCCATCGTGCTGTTGCGGTTTTTTATTATTGAATGCTTTATAGTATAATGACTACAAAGTTACGCAAAAAAACTCACAATTCAAAATTCCTTTCCTCCGAGCACCACCTTTTTCACAATCGGCGTGGTGTAGGCATATGGAATGAAGTCGACTGACGGCAGTGGGGTGGTGATGAAGAAGTTGGCAACCTTGCCCTTCGCGATGCTTCCGTAGTTGTGGCTTTCGCCCATAGCGTAGGCGCCGTTGAGTGTTGCGGCGTTGAGTGCTTCGTTGGGTTGCAGGCGCATCTTGATGCAAGCAAGCGAGACCACAAACTTCATGTCGCCCGACGGCGTTGAACCAGGATTGTAGTCGCTCGCTACGGCTATGCCCAAGCCAGCGTCAATCATCTTGCGGCCCTTGCCGTAAGGCATGTTGAGGAAGAACGACGTGCCAGGCAGGACAGTTGGCGTCGTCTCGCTGCCAAGCAGAATGTTGATTTCCTCTTCGGTCATACTCTCAAGATGGTCTACCGACAATGCACAATGCTTTACGCCAATCTCCACACCGCCCGACGAAGCCAGCTCGTCGGCGTGAATCTTCGGTCGCATGCCCCATCGGGCAGCCGCTTCGAGCATACGTCCCGTCTCTTCAGGCGTGAAGAAGCCGCGATCGCAGAACACGTCGATGAAGTCGGCGAGATGCTGGCGACCCACTTCGGGTATCATCTCGTCGATGATGAGCTTCACGTAGTCGCTTTGCGTCATGCCGCGAGCCACGGCGTGCGCTCCGAGGAACGTAGACACAATCTTTGCAGGCGACGCCTCCTTCATCCGTTGTATGACGCGCAGCATCTTCAGTTCGTCCTCGAGGTTCAGTCCGTAGCCGCTCTTTATCTCTATGCAGCCCGTTCCCTTGCGTATCACCTCGTCGAGTCGCTGCATAGCCTGACGGAACAACTCGTCCTCAGAAGTGTTGTGCAGCAAGTCGGCGGAGTTGAGTATGCCTCCTCCGCGACGCGCTATCTCCTCGTAGCTCAGTCCGTTTATCTTGTCGACGAACTCGCGCTCTCTGCTTCCTGCGAAGACGATGTGCGTATGCGAGTCGCACCATGACGGCAGAACCATTCCGCCTTCAGCGTCGATGGTCTTGTCGATATTGTCTGTCGGCATACCGTCGGCAACACTACCGAACGCAGCGAAGCGACCGTCTTCTACGAGCAGCCACGCGTCGTCGATAGTGTTGAACGCAGACATCTCCTTGCCCTGCAAGCGCAGCTTTGGCGCATGCTCGATGCCAGCGAGAGTTTTTATATTCTTAACTAATAATCTCATTTGCGTAAGAATTCGATTGAGTTAGCAATGTGCGGATACATTACTTCGTCGCGCACGATGAACGGCACCACCTTGCGGTATTCCTTGAAAATAGCTTCTACAGCCGGCGACGACTTCAGCGGACGGCGGAACTCGAGAGCCTGAGCCGCGTTGAAGAGTTCGATGGCAAGCACGCGCTCCGTATTGAGCACCACCTTATATAGCTTGATGGCTGCATTGGCACCCATGCTCACATGATCTTCCTGACCCTGGCTCGACGGGATGCTGTCTACAGACGACGGCGTAGCGAGCGACTTGTTGAGGCTCACCACCGATGCGGCTGTGTACTGCGGAATCATGAAACCGCTGTTCAGACCCGGACTTGCTACGAGGAAGCTCGGCAGACCGCGTGTGCCGCTGATGAGCTTGTAGATGCGACGCTCGGAGATGTTCGAGAGTTCGCACATGGCTATCGAGAGGAAGTCCATCGGCATGGCAATCGGTTCGCCGTGGAAGTTGCCGGCAGAGATGATGAGGTCTTCGTCAGGACAAACGGTAGGGTTGTCGGTTGCTGAGTTCACCTCGACGTCAATCACGGAGTCGACGTATGCAATGGTATCCTTCACCGTACCGTGAACCTGCGGAATGCATCTGAACGAATACGGGTCCTGCACGTACGATTTCGGCTTCTCCACAATCTCACTGCCCTTGAGCAGCTCTCTCATGCGAGCCGCAGTGACGATCTGTCCCTTGTGCGGACGTACCTGATGCACAGCGTCGGTGAAAGGCGCCGTGAGTCCGTAGTAGGCGTCGAGCGACATAGCCGCAATCTTGTCTGCCCAATCGCTCAGACGATGCGACTGCAGCAGCGCCCATACAGCGAACGCACCCATGTTCTGCGTGCCGTTGAGCAGCGCCAGACCCTCTTTCGATGCGAGCTGGATAGGCTGCCAGTTGAACTTCTGCAGCATCTCTTCGCCGCTAATCACCTTGCCGTCTACCTCCACTTCGCCGAGACCGACGAGCGGGAGCGTAAGGTGAGCCAGCGGAACGAGGTCGCCCGATGCGCCGAGCGAGCCCTGCATGTATACCACAGGATATATGTCGTTGTTGAAGAAGTCGATGAGTCGGTTTACGGTTACGAGCTGGCAACCCGAGAAGCCGTAGCTGAGCGACTGTATCTTCAAGAGCAGCATAATCTTCACGATGTCGTTAGGCACACGGTCGCCCGTGCCGCAAGCATGCGACATCATAAGGTTTATCTGCAGCTGCGCTAAGTCGTCGGCGCCGATGCTCACGTTGCAGAGCGAGCCGAAGCCTGTTGTAACGCCGTAGATAGGAGCGGTGGTCTCCGCAATCTTTCGGTCGAGATATTCTCTACACTTCACGATGCGCTTCTGCGCGTCGTCACTCAGTTCTATCTTGTAGCCGCCATAAACCACCTCGCCAATACGCTCGATTGAGAGATGCTCGGCTGAAATCTGATGTTTTTTCATTGTCGTTGTTTCTTATTTGGTTGTTGAGGAAGGGGTGCCAATTCAGGGGGTGCACTTGTCTCCGCTCGGCTTTGCCGCTTGCCAGAGCAAGAAGTGCACCAATCTATCTGTTAGCACTATTCTTCTTGGTTGGTGCACTTGAGACAAGTGCACCCCCTGATATTACTATATTAGATTGATGATGTCGTCGTCGACGATGCTCGGCATCGTGACCTGCAGTCCGTGCGAACGCTGCATCTCGCGCTCTATGCTGTGGATAGAGCCTTCGTTGCGTGCCCATGCACGGCGTGCGATGCCGTTGTTCACGTCCCAGAACAACATCTCGCTGATGTGTCGGTCGCTGTCTGCGCTACCGTCTATCACCATGCCGAAGCCGCCGTTTATCACTTCGCCCCAGCCTACGCCGCCACCGTTGTGCAGCGACACCCATGTAGCGCCGCGGAACGAGTCGCCGATGACGTTCTGCACAGCCATGTCGGCGCAGAACTGCGAACCGTCGTAGATGTTGCTTGTCTCGCGGAACGGTGAGTCGGTGCCCGACACGTCGTGATGGTCGCGTCCGAGCACGATGGGTCGGGTTATCTCGCCCTTGCGTATAGCCTCGTTGAACGCTAATGCAATCTTCGCACGACCTTCAGCGTCGGCGTAGAGGATGCGAGCCTGCGAACCCACCACAAGCTGGTTTCTGCCTGCCTCCACAATCCAGTGGATGTTGTCAGCCATCTGTCCCTTTATCTCGTCGGGCGAGTTCTTCATTATCTCCTCAAGCACACGTGCCGCAATCTCGTCGGTCTTGGCAAGGTCGGCAGGGTCGCCCGATGTGCATACCCAGCGGAACGGACCGAATCCGTAGTCGAAGAACATCGGTCCCATGATGTCCTGCACGTACGACGGATAGCGGAATTTGCCGTCCTCTGTGCAGATGCTGTCTCTTATACACATCTCCGAGCCCACGAGACCGTACTAGATC
>ERZ1504466.26-NODE-26-length-34583-cov-7.433358_pt1 | contig 34583 bp, 7 predicted proteins | sample MGYA00574783_ERZ1504466 | MGnify/ENA primary metagenome ERZ1504466 (study PRJEB39906, sample SAMEA3182082) | gut metagenome | biome: human; feature: gut; material: Stool; isolation source: human stools | place: Canada | collected 2012-12-04 ... | reverse complement strand
CCTCTCTATTCGTCGGCAGCGTCAGATGTGTATAAGAGACAGACCTTGGAGGGCTGCGTTCCAGAACACATAAAAACTGCGACCAAGCCCTGAAGTAAATGCAGCTACATTACCTATTCCTGTTTGTCCGTTTGTCTTCCAAAACTTTGCGCCACTGCCTTTCTTGTTGAAGTTCACACTTATCTCCTTGGCATCGTACACGCTGCGGTCTATCGTGCGTCCCAACTGACGTGAGGTCATAAAGGCGGCAAAGCGTGCGCAATTCTCCACGGCACGGTTGTACTCGTCAAGACGCTCGCCTAACAAGTCCCAAGCCTTTCTGATTGGCATCTGTCCGTTGCTCTTCTTCAACTCACGCTTGATGTCATTCTTACGCTGTTCGATGTCACGGATGTTGGCATAACCTGTCTCACCACCATTCATCATGAACAGATGGAACATCTTCTCCGTTTCATCGTTCAAGTCGAGTGTACCATTGCGCAACTTGGCAAGAAGTACCTTCATCTTCGCTGGATTGACCTTTGCAACATTTTTGTGGAAACGCCAAGCATAGTTCGGACTTTCCTTTACCCACACCATAGTGTTGGCATACATCATGTCGCGCATAAAGTTCGAAACAACGAAGTCTGGGTTACGCGTGGTGTAAAATGCCGACAACTGACGATTTATGGTCTCACCTAATCGCATGATTGCACCTATTGCACCTGACACGTCATTGTCTGGGTTGGTCTGTCCGTTCAACGCCTGTGCAGCTCTCGGATTGCCGTTGATGGTGAGTATGATGTCGCGGCCGTTTCTCTTCACCAAAACTTGGTGCTGTCGAAGGTCACGGCTCTCCACAACGCGGTACGGAATAGCAGGATTGTCCTTCTGCTTTCTGAAGTGTGCAGGGTCGTTCTTCGCGGCTTGTTGCATCGCATATTCAAAGTCTCGCATCTTGCGCTCCACCTCAGCAGGACTGTCATCTTCCTCAATGCGTTCCGTCCCTTGCAGGTCGCCAGAGTTGATAGGTTGCCACTCGTCTGCAACGTCATTGTGCCATAGCCACAGGTCGCTCACGCTCACAAGGTCACTCGGATGGTTCAGCGCGAAATTCAAGAACTTCTGCTTCACCAAAGTATTACGGTTACCCTGCATTATCGCGCTTTCAGCCATAGCCTCCATATTGGCAAACGGGTCGTCAGCCTTACTCTTGCGTCCCTTGGCGGTCTTGATTGGAGCATTAAATGCGCTGTGCTTGTCCGTCAAGTATGCATACGCCTCATCGCTCGTCTTGTCGTCAAAGCCACGCAGAGGAATATAATTCCCATACATTCCGCTGATGTCGTCGTAGGTCGCCTTGTTAATAAGTCCGCTTTCGTAGGTTTTCTGCAATGTGGCTTTCGTTACGGCATTCACCTTGTCCCACAAGCCATCAACCCAATGGTCTCTTTCGTAGTCGGATACCATTTGTTGCGCCTCTGTTTCCGCATCAAGCACATTGTCCATTCCAGTCAAAGCGGTCAGTCCTGCATAGTCTCGTTCGCGATTTATCAAGTAAAGTTCTTCTTCACGATCTTGCATTCGCTGCTTTACGTCTTCAAAAGCATCAATCGCATCTTGGTCTAACGGATCATTGTCAACAGCCTGCTGAGCAGCAAGAACTTCTGCAAAGAACTCCGAGCGAGCGTCCTTCTCCGCAGCCCTCCGCGCCATTACCTCGTTACGCTCCAATCCGTGCTTGGCCATCATATAGTCTGTCAACTCAGCACGCTCGTCCGCTGTCTTGGCAAGTTTCGCCACCTCCTCAAGCATTGGCTTGAACAATGTCTGCGCAAATGCGGTACACTCTGCTTGGTTCACAGAAGAAAGGCGATTTTCACCAAGATAGGCATTCTCATACCCTGCCACATCCTCGATATATGTCTTGCCATTACCCTCTGCTTTGAGTATCGCGTCCATAGCCTCTTTCAGTCCGAGCATACTGTCTTGCAGTGCCTCTTGCATCTGGTACATTCCACGACTTACACGCTGCTCATATATGTCACGTGCCATCGCCTTGTTGTACTCCACACTGTCACCGTCGCGGAACATAATGCCCTCATCTGCAACATTTTCGTCAGAAACTTTGGGATTTACAAAATCTTTGACTACCTTTGTCGCAGTATCAAGGACTTGCTTGTCTATTTCCTGCTGAACCGGTTGTGACGCTGAGGAGAGATAAGCGAGTCCTTTTTCTTTATCTACCCACTTCAATGTCTTGTTATTTGCAATCGGCTCTACAATATTTTTGAACTCCCTGCCGTGGAACGAACGCACATCATTCACTTCGAGATATTCCGCACCCTGCTGTATCTGTCTCTTCAATTCAATAGCCACACACACATTTTTGCCATTGCGGTCTCTCATGTCTGTAAGCACACCAATTGTGTCCTCGCTACGTTGGAACACGAATATAGGCGAAGACAAGTGTTGCGGCATATTCATTATGGCAGATACATCTACTTCATGCTTCTTCTCTGAACCTTTCTTTATTACACGCTGACGCATAACAATAGGCAAGTTTGGGAGGAATGTACGCATTACTCCTTGTGGTCTGCCAAGATGCAGCATCTCATTCTTATCCATTTCGCCATTCTGATAGCGTGTAAGTTCATTGTTGAAACGCTCGTTAGCAGTCTGTTGTTCACGCTTACCATCACTGAACTTAGTATCACCGAAACCTGTCTTCCTGCGCATAACCTCAGTATCAGCGGCATCGAACACGGTAGGCTTACCACCATTCTTCTTACGCTTGTATGCCTCATGCAGAACAAACGCCCAGTCCTTATCACCCCACTTCCTCTTGCCGGGGATTTTCAATCCGTCCAACAATTTTTGTAGAGCCTTTTGGAGCATGGCTTTCAGTTTGCCCCAGAACGTAAGTTCTTCGGCACTCATCTTCTCGAAGCCTTTCTCACCGATACGTCCGGCAAGGTCGGCACCATATTCCTCTGTTGCATCACGCTTGAACTGCTCACGTTTCTTTCCGGCCTCGGCATGTGCTGCTGCCATATCTGCATAGTATGAAGCGTTGGCATCCTCACCATTGGCTACATGCTCCTTGCGTTTCTTCTCACGTATGCGGTCCACCTCGGCATCGTACATCTTCTGCGCCATGCGGTCAATGGTACCGCGTATCTCGTCCTTAGACACACGATAGAGTTCATCAAGGGCATTGTTCAGCTTAGCTTCATCAGGGAACAGCACGCGCAAACCATCGTGACCCACAACCTCATGCACAAACGTATTCTCAACGTCTGCCATGTTAGCATTGTTGGGAACAACAATAGTCACCTCGCCGGTCATAGGATTGAAGCTACCCTTCATTCTGCGCTGGCGCACGGAAGGTAATGCAGCCACTTCTTCCTCTGTACGGATGATGCGTACTGGAGTATGCAGACGTTCGGACAGTTCGGTCACTCTCTCGCTCATCGCACTTTCCATTGCTTCCTTCGGTTCGCCTACCCACTTGCCGGCCATCTTCGCATTGATGCGTGCTATGTCTTCGTTGCTGACGAATGGCGTGTGTCCTTCGCGTCCGGGAATAACATCGCGGCTCTCCCAGTTCTGTTTGTCGAGTGCAAGACTCTCCTCCGGTGTCAACTCCTTGCCGTCAAGTTCAAAGCGGTAACCCATCTTCTCCAACTCTCTGCGCACTTGTGGCACAAAGCGGTTGTAGTCACGGTGGGTCTTCAGCTCCTCACGCTTTCCCGGATGCTTCTTCCAGTACTCGTCAATGAGCTTAGCTTCCTCCTCACGGGTGAGCACCTTGTCTATCTTGCTCCAGCGTGAAAGATACAGCGTGCGGCCATTGTTCCACTGATGGGCACCGGTAGGCAACAGAGCATAGTCTGCGTGGAACGGCTCGTCTATCTCCGATTTCGGGATGAGGCTGCGTACCACAACAAGGTTAGGTCTCTTGTATGCCTCGCCAAACTGCGTGTTCAAAGGTGTTTCGATGGCATGGTCGTATGGGTCGTATGCTGCCCACAAGCCCTTGTCTTCGGGGTTCTTCTTCAGGAAGTACTGCAACTGTGCCTCCTTGGTCTTAGGCTTCACGAATTTCAAACCGTCATTGATCTGCAACTCTGTACTCTTTTTGCCGTCAACCATGATGTAGCCATTCTTGTTGAGCTCGTCCAGCTTGCGCTGCTGCTCCTCGGTGAGTTCTACCTTTGGAGGTGCAGAATAGTTCCAACGTCTGCCTTCCAATGTTCTGCGCTCGCCTGTCTCTGCATCGGTAAATGCCATAGGTGAACCCAGTGCATCATCCTCAAAGGCTTGCACATTACGGTAAACAGGAACCAACTCACTCTCTGGCAAAGACTCCAGCTCCATTGCCTTAGGGTCGTCAGCATCAAGCAGACGGAACTTGGTCTTGTCTTCTGCGCTCTCATCCTCATCGTCTACAACGACATCAGTAGCTGCGTCAACACTTGCGTCCATTTCGGCATACTTCTTCTCCTTTTCTGCCATTTCTACCTTCATGGCCTCGGAATATTCCTCAAACTGACGCTTGGCTTCTTCGAGTTCCTTTCCAAACTCAAACGGCTTACCTTCACGCTGCTTTAGTTGTTCTAACTCTGATTTGCCGTGCTGTACCATACGTGTAGCAATGTCGAACCGCTCGGCAAAGTCCCTACCTGTGATTACATTCTCGGTGATGTCTTCAACGGCATTGCGCAATAGCGACTGCTTTACAGGAACATTATTCAGACCAAGTTCAGGACATGAGTAGCTCATTCTACGATGTATCTCGGCAAACAGCAGTCCGCCATTGTTCACAGTCTCTCGCAACATCTCTGTCTTGACAACAAAGTCGTAACCTCCCAATGACAAAGTAAGAGCATTTGTCTGGACGTTATTGCCGGGGTTCTCTTTCATCGCCTTTACTGCATCGAGGATTTTCTTGTTGTGTTCCTTGATGAAGTCAGCCATGGCATCAACCGAAGCAAATTTCAGTTTGCCAACAGTTATCTCTGTGAACTTACCATCGGGGAATGCCTTTTGCACTGCAAGCAGCTGGGCGTTAGCTTCCTCTGCTCGTTGCTCTGCAGCCTTTATCTGTCCCTCCAACTTTGGCTTGGCATTGTGAATATAGGTTTGGTCGGCTTCCCACTGCTTTTTGCGGCTTTCGTACTTGCGCACATTCTTCTCCGCATTGTTTTTCAGCAGGGCGTATTCACTACCAGAGAGTTGAGCAACAGTGTCGCCGAACACATCTTCTTCCTCTTCAAGTACACGGTTATTCATGCTGTCCTGCATCAGTCGGTCACCCTCCATAACACTATCAGCAATCGCACCTTTGGTCTTCAATCGCTGATATGCAGTTACGTCAAGACTATCTTCCACACCAAAACGAAGCACACGGACTGGTTTATTCCATTGCTTGTGAAGATTGCCCTGTCGCAGGATGCGGCCGTTTCGTTGCGTGTAGTCCATCGGACGGTTTGGCGCATCAAGGTGTATAAGGGTATGCAGACGTTCCTGTATGTTTACACCAGTACCAAGGGTTGCAGTACTACCGAGAATAACACGCACCGCGCCTCGGTTAACCTTGTCGAAGATTTCCAACTTCTTCTTGATGGTCATGCCGGGCTTCATTACGATAACCTCGCTTTCGGGAACACCCTGCTGGATGAGTTTCTTCTTGATGTCCTCATACAGGTTGAAACCGCTGCGCTTATTCTGGTAGTGGTCGGCAAAGATGGCTACAGTACCCTTGTAGTCGTCAGTCTCTTTCAACGAACGCAAGGTTTGGCGTACGGCATCGTTAGTCTTACTCCTCGGATCATCCTCTGCGTGCATTTCCACAAGTCGGGCATCAACAGCTGCTCCTTGAGCAATACCATACATAGTGAGAGGTATGCTGCTGTTTTCCTTCTTCTCCTTGCCGCTCATTTTGTCAAAGCGTTCAAGTTCTTCACGCACATATTTCATCACACTGCGAAGAGCGCGTGTCTGTGGTAGATAGATGTCCTGCGCCTTGCCGCCCTCCATTTCTGGTATTTTCTTCACAAGTTCCGTCTGGTCTTTGGTCAGCACGGTGTCTGCTACCCCTGACCATATACGAACCAATTCGGGCAGGTTCACATATCCGGCAAAGCGGTTCACTTCCTTGAACTTGCCACTTGTGTTGAACTCTGGCATCTGCTGTATATTGCCGAAGTTGCGCACAAAGTCGTCAAAGTAGTAGATACCGTATTCCTTCATGGTGTCCTTTGGCATGAGATAACGCATGAAAGTCCAAATCTCTGCTGCTGTATTACTGATAGGCGTACCAGTGGCGAAGATAACATTGCGACCGTTATTCTTCTCCAATATGGCTTGCGTCTTCAAGTACACGCCTTGCGACTTCTTACTGTATGATGGGTCAACGCCTTTCACACCGCGCTGCATGGCTGTTGCAAAACCGAGGTGTTTGTATTCGTGCGCCTCGTCAATGAGCAGGGCATCAATTCCCATATCATCAAAGTTCTCCACATCATCCGTGCGGCGATCGAGCATTTCCTGCGCCTTGACAGCTGCGTTCTGCTTGGCAACGGCTTTCTTCTTTTCATTGTTGGCTGTGCGCTTCTTTGAGATACCTTCTGACAATGCTGCCATTTCTGCTTGGAGGTCGGCCAATTCCTTTTCAGCACGCCTTGTTATAGGGTCTCTGCCGCTGGAGTCTGCCTCACGCATCTGTTCAAGCACAAGCATCTTTTCGTCTATCTTGTCCTGTACGAACTGCATCTGACGCTCGTCACTGTCGGGGATAAACTCAAAGGTACTCTGAGGTACAACTATCATATCCCAATCGTTGTACTTGATTTTTGCATAGAAATTCTTTCTACCTTCCGCATTGCGGTCATTATCTTCAAGCGTAAGTATCTTGGCATTTGGATAGAGTTCCTTAGCTGAAGCTGCAAATTGTCCTACGGTGGCATTCTGTACCACGATCATAGGCTTGCGTGCCGTACCGAGTCTGCGCATCTCCATTGCGGTGGAGATAAGGGTGAATGTCTTGCCGGTACCAACCTCATGGGCAAGCAACAACGGCTGCATTGTACCTCGTACAATGGCCTTACCTTGGTGTGAGCGCATCTTGAACTTGTGTGTTGCGCCACCGAAGTATTCAGGTACAAAGTCGTCAGGTATGCTCATAGGAACATAATTGTTGAAGCGGTCGTTATACTCTTGCTCCATGCGTGCTGACAAGTCCGCGTCACTCTGCATCTTTCCTCGCGCCCAGTCCTTGAAGTCCTGACGTATCTCGTCTATCTTGGCTGCACATGCTGCCGTAGCCTCACGGTCTGTGATGGTTTCCGTTGTGCCGTCATAATGCTTTTCCGTACGTGACACGATAATGCTTTTGTTCTGGATTGCGGCTGAAATGAGTTCATGGCCCATTATTGTTTTCTTAAGCATTTCACTCACAATACCCATTGCGCGGTTCTTCTCAACGTTCACACCATAGGTCGGGGCTTTCATAAACCATGTTCCACCAGCTGCTGTGAAATGCACGTCTATGTCGGTACGCTCTTTCACATACTCGTCATATAGTTTTGGGTCAAGCCATGACGAACCGAGCGTGAAGTCTATCAAGTGTGCAGGAATATTCATAGGAACCACATCATGCAATGCCTTGATATTCTTGCTGTATTCGCCATTCTCATTGTTGGCCTCAGCTTGTTTCAGCTTCTCTCTCACGTTACCGCTCAGATACTGGTATGACACTTCCATCTGTCGTGTCGTAGGGTCTTCAAAGCCGAGTCCGCTGTCAATGATTTCACGCTTCACTTCCGCCTCGCTCTTTCCGAGCTGGCTTGCAATGTAAGGAACATCAATGCGTCCGTTCTTGAACATACTCACCACAACACCGTCCTTGACATTCTCAGGGTGCGGCTCGCTTTCCTTTTCCACGACACGGCCTTTCATCACATCGGCCTTATCGTAGGTCTTGACAACGCCTCCCTTGCCGTCTCCTTGCTCCTTATATGTCTCCAATGAGAACACATTAGGATAGTCCACATCATTGCGCAACCATGCTAATTGGTTGTTTTTGTTGAAATGGCCGTAGGTATTGACAAAGGCATCGTATGCCTTGTTGAGTTTGGCAATCAATGGTTTCAGTCCTGCATCACTCTCGTTCTCTGTCTGGTACTGCATAACATCAGCCAATGCACTTTTGATGGCAGCATAAGCAGTGAAACACTCCTGCTTGGTGTGTCCCTTTATCTTCTTGTCGTTCACTTCAAGAGGATAGTAACCGCCAAAGCTGGCCAAAACAATCTGGCCGTCTTTCATATACATTTCACCAAGTTTCTTGCCGTCCGCTGACGCATCAAGCACAAGTGAAACATCGTGGTGATCTGTAGTGGTCGCTTTGCTGCTATCTTCTTCAGTGAACGATTTAACGAAATCAACCAGCATCTTGCCTTGGTCTTTGCCGCTTACCGGGTAGAGTCCCTTGCTCGTAGGTCTGAATGTATCACCTTCCTCAAAGGCAAAGCGCATTTCACCGGCCATGTGGTCTGGGTGCTCGATGAAATACTTGTTGTAGTCCATGGAGAGTTGTTTGGCCTTGCGTGCGCCCGGTTCTTCATATTCGGCCGTGCGCTCACCGCTGATGCTGCTCACGTCAATGGCTTGTGCCGACTTCTGACCATTCACTCGCTTGCGGATAACGATGATGTCCGACGTGACGGTTGTACCACCAAAGGTCTTGTTATTCATGCGGAATGCTCCGATGAAGTCCGAACCTCCCTCGTTCACAACCCAGTCGCGCAAAGCCTTGCTGTTATCGAGCGTGCCGTTTGAAGAAATGAAGATACCCAATCCACCCTCACGCAACTTACGCACATTCTTGGCTATACAGAAGTCGTGGATATTGTGGAACTTCTTAGAAAGGTCACTGTCGCCTGTGGTGTCATTCACACGCAACCCGGTAACGAAAGGTACATTGGTAATAGCCAGATCCACACTGCCATTAGGTATGCGTGTCTGCTCAAAACCTTGTATCTCCACCTTGGCATCGGGATAGAGCAATGAGAGAATGCCGCCAGATGTGCCGTCTATCTCAATGGCGTGAATGTTACTGCGCTCGCTTACCGTTGTAGGCATCTGTCCCAAAATGTTGCCAATACCTGCAGAACCCTCTAAGATGTTGCCACTCTTGAAACCAAGCTGATTTGCAATGTCCCAAAGTGTATCAACAACGTATGCAGGGGTGTAGTAGGCACTGTTAGCACTCATAACGGCTTGCTCGTAGGCTTCTTCTCCAAGCAACTCACGTATTTTCTTGTTACGCTCACGCTGTTTCCAGTCATAGCCTCCGTCGCTGAAAGCGGCTCCAAGACCACCCCAACCACTGAACTGTCTAAGTACACTCATCTGCTCGGGAGTGGCTGTCTCACCGCTCTCAAGTAATTCATGCGCCAACTCAATAGCCTTGATATTGGCCTCTATTCTGCCATTCACCGAAGTTGGGGCATGGTCTGCGCCACGCTCTGAATGGTTGTTGCGTGTGTTCTTCGGCTCGGTCAGTCCATGAAGTCCAGCGGACACAGCCCTATCTTTGCCAGTGCTTTGTCCTCCTCGTCCTCCGTTAGGTCTTCCACCTTCTTGTGCAGCTGTTTTGCGAGGGCTTCCTTGGCTTTCTCGTAGTCCTTGCTGTTGTCCACTATTGTCGGCTGGCACTGTTTCGGTGCGTACCGCTTCATCATTTCCTTGTAATCCATTGTCTGATGTATTATCAAACAGCCCGGCAAACAAATCACCTACAGGCTGCTCTGGTTTAACTTTCTTAGTTGCATTTTTCTTGGATGCAGGCTTTGGCTTGTCTGCTGGTTTCTCTGATGATGTTGGCTGAACGCCACCATCTTTGTCACGTCTCGCCACCTCTGCCTTGATATGGGTGCCCATATCCTTGTCATCGCCATACTCCTTGTCGAGTTCCGACAATTTCTTGTCTGAAATTTTAGGGAGCAACGTGTTGAGGCTCTCGATCTTCGACTTCATTGAATGGTCAGTCATGCCCGGATTGAGAATGTCAACAACATGGAGCTGTATGGCAGTGTCTTCTGGCAATGCCGCAACGGCATCCTCGTTAATACCATCCTCGTAGAAGTCGCCAACGGCTTCATGCTTCGGCTCGGCTGACTCGCTTGGCTTATGGCGCAACTGGTCCGAGTGAGCATTAACCCACATGACAGGAGCAAGGCCGGTGTCAATGCGGATGCCGCCCTCATCGTTAGGCTGCACTACAACTGCATCAGTCCATGTGCGGCCACCATCGGTTGAATACTGCACCTTGTCACCTGCTGCATACTCTCCTTCATTGGTCACGCCACTACCTATAAGATATTTGTAGGCTTCACGCTGCACCTGCTTCAGAAGGTCAGAATACGTAACATTGCTGTCAACGAAGACATTTCTACCGTAGCGGTCATTGCCGGTGCCTTCAGGATGGTCAACCCGGAACATGATGTGAGTAACTTCAAGGTCGCTGCCTCCAAAGCCATCTACACCCTTGGCTGCTCTTGGCTCAACACCTATTGTCAGATACAGCTCGCGTCCTTCTTCTAATGGCAGGTGTATAGACACATCACCTCCAATAGGGGAAATGTTGGAAACTGCAAGTGGCTTTTTCTTACGATTGCCTTTCTTATCCGTCTGCTTTGAGTGAGAAGCCTCATAGTGGCTAAGGTTCAAATCAGAAATCAACTGGCTTGCAAGGTTGGCTGCATCCTTGACGGCCTTCTTCTCGGCATTACGCATGTAGCCGTATGCCTCGTTGTAGTCCTTCTCCACCTCGTCAGCCTCATTCTTCCTCGGAATACTCCACATTCATGTAGTCCTCCAAGAATTTACGGATGCTTCCTGCCTCTAAGAGCTGCTGCACAAGTGGCACCTTTAGCATCGACAAAGGAACGTACTGAACAGGAAAGGGGAAATCTTCTATCTCTATTTTCTTCCTTTCGCCTATGCTTCCCTCACCAGTAATAGGGTTGAACTTGGAACGTATCTCGGCATTGCGCATACGGTTCAACGCTATTATCTTGGCTACGTTTTCAGACACGACAAGGGCGGCTGCATTGCGAACGGATGCAGCCTCTCCTCTTGTCTTTGTGTCCTTTGCTATCATAGATATGGAAGATTGATAGTTCATTTATTATGCAGCATGACGCAACATGCCCCATGCCTTGTTTACGGCATCCATGTTTGCGCCCTGCTGTGCTTGTTTCATAATCTCTGGTGACAATGCCACTGGGGTCTGACCATTCTCCAACTGTTCCTGCTGACTGTTGAGGCTCTGCAACAACTCGTCAGCAAATGGGAAGTCGCCATGTTCAAGCAACTGCTGCAAGCTGATTTGGTTGCTGCGCCAAATCTCCATAAGGAAGTCGTTTGCCATCATGCGGTAGGCAGGTGTGCTGGTGCTCTCCACGATTGATAAGTCAAACTCGATGTCTCTAATCTTCTTCGGGTCGTACTCTATCTGTGTGCCACTTCTGCCAGATATATTGAACACACGCTTCGAGTCGTAATACTGCTGTATGTTCTTCACATCCTTATAGGCTGCGTCAATAATAAACTGGCTGAACGACTCTAACAGGTCAAGCAACGAGGTGGTGGCGTTCTGTGTCTGCTGAGAGTACAGCGAAGCACTCATGCCACTCATGCCTGGTTTGCCCTGCAAAGCTCCGTTCACTCCGCTTATCTCCTCGAAGAACTTTAGTTGCAAGTTCAGCAATTCGGTGATGCCGATATTCGTTGAGTTGTTGGCTATCTGCTGCGGAAGCACCTTCGTGTTCTTTGCCTTGATAGCAATAACACCATTGAAGCGGCTCCACTCGTCGGCAATGTCGTTGATGTCCATACCTTTAGGCAGACACTCTTCGGGGAACAGCAACACGCCCTTAGCACTCGCACGCATAATCCAGTCGTATAGAGTGATGAGGCGGTTGGTGTAACGCTGTTGGTCTATGACATCGCTCACAAAACTGTGTATCTCTCCGTCGATGTATGGGTACGCCTTGAAGATGTAAGGGTGGCTCTTGTGCTCATATGGAGTTTCACCTTCCCTAAGTATCTCGCCTGTCGGGGTCAAGTGGTAGTAGTACCAGTAATCGTCCATAAACCACTTGGCTTTGATAAGCGGAATGTCGTCAATGTTCATGCCTTGCTCAAGTCCACGTCTCATACGGTCGTTATTGACAACTTCCACCATATCGTGATAGTCCTCAACGTCAATCTTATATACGTCGCCATTGTTTGGATCGTGACAACTGTAACGTGGCTTGCTCTCTTTACGCCATACCTCGATTACACGGCATCGTGTGTTGTCGCTGCAAACAAAGAAGTCGAGGTTCTTTATTGAGCTGTAACCGAAGTTCTGCATATACGACTGAAACAAATGGCGGTCATGGCACCATGAGTATATGTTTTTAAGTCGCTCAACGTCGGCTGGGCTTTCTGCATATTTCTGTAGAAGCGTCTCGTAACTCATATCATGCACCTCACCGATGAAGTTGCAGTCCCAACCTCGGAAATCACGCATGTTTGAGTCTATGAAGATGTTGTTGGGCTGAACATAGTCTGTCCAACAGTCCAACTTGTTATTACGCCAACCAAACCATTTACGATGAACGGCAAGACCGCTAATAAGATACTCCTCCATTGTACGAGCATACACGTCCGACATGCGGTTCAACTGCATGTTGCACTGGAGTATTGTACTCATTGTCTCGCCAAGTTTCTGCTCGTCACGGTCACGAGCTGTACAGATTGGCTCCTTTGCTTGCTGACGATATACACCAAGCACGGTATTGACAAGTCTGCGGATGAGGTTATTCTTCAAAGGAACGTTGCCTTGCTGCTTGATATACTCCTCCTCGGTCATCCATTCTCCGTCAACCTTGATGCGGTCTTTCCATTGGTCGCCATAACAGTAACGCTTGTTGCGCTCTCTGTCCTTGCGGAAGAGGTACATGTTATTCCAGTACATCTGCGCCTCCGCAAGTATCTCAAATGCTCTACCGCTATTGTGAGCCTTTGAGTATGCCACCGTATCAAGGGTCGGGATTTGCGCTCGGATACGGCTCATAGGTAAAAGTCTTTCCGTCATAACTATTTGTTTTATGAGTGTGTGAACATTGGTGTGCAAATATACAACACCAATGTCACACACGCTTTTTATTTATTTACGCTTACTTCTTTCTCGCATCGTCAAAGGCTCGGATGCGCATTACCATTTCTTGCTTCAGAGTGTTTATTTCCGCTTCGAGTTCCTTACGCTCTTGGTCGTCTGTGGTCTCTTTAAGTTCATCGCTGAGTTCCTTCACATCGTAGTAATACTCGTCCACAATCTCGTAACGTCCGTATTCGGGTGAGTTATACATGAAGTCAAGTTTCTCGGCTGCACCAATGATACCTTCTGAGTCTTGGTTCTCGTAGTGGTCTACAAGTCGCTTGGTCTCACGATACTCTCCGCAATACTTCCAGTACTCGGCATTATATCGCTTGGCTGCGGCATTCTCGTCGCCACTCTTGATAACACGGCTTGCCAAGAGGATGTTGCTCCAGTCGAAATCTTGCTTTCCTGCAACCATCTCGCCTGCCTTAACCATCTTGTTGGCGGTGGTGGATATTCCACCGAAGACTCCTTCAAATAAATGTTCCAACTTAGACGGGTTCCAGTTTGCCCAACCTCGCTTCACATCGTCACCTCCAGTAACCTCGTTGCACCACTTTGAGAAATCAACTACCAACTGATTGGTACGCTTACTTGCCTTTGTCCATTCGGGATCTTCCTCGTTGTAAGGAGTCTTGCGGTAGATTGGCATTCCCTTCCAGTCTTTGTTGCTTATATATGCTTCTGTAAATGGCTTTAGATAAGAGGGCATAAACGAAGAACCATCTTCCATAAAGTCAAGAGGCATCATTGAGGACAAAGAGCCTGCTATCTCCTTAGCTATCTCTTCGCCACTCATGCGCTCCTTGCCACTGGCTAAGCTGCTGAATAGCTCTCCAAGTCCGTAGATGGCTCGTTGCTCGATGCCAAGAGGAATACTGCAGAAGCTCTTTGTGCCTGGTATCTTGAAGCAGATGTTGCTACGACGAACATACGAAGGTAGGTTCCAGTATTCATCATCGTCACCACCACCAATGCCTGCAAGCATGGCACCAAGCAGGAACAAACCTGCATCCATTGCAAGGGCTTTGGCGGTATGGTGCTTGTGAAGACTCGCAAAGTTGGTCGTACCCTGTACGGCTGCGTTCCAGAACACATAGAAGCTGCGTCCTATTCCGCTAATTCTTGCACCTTGATTTCCAAGTGAATACCATTTGCCCTGCCCTGTCTTGTTGAGGAATTTTGCGCCTGCGCCCTTCTTGTTGAAGTTCACACTCACTTCCTTTGCATCCCACACACTACGCTCTACACTGCGTCCCATTTGGCGACTGGTAAGGTAGGCGGCAAAACGAGCACAGTTCTCTACGCTGCGGTTGATGTCGTCCAGCTTGTCGCCAAGAAGCTTCCATGCTGCTTCAACAGGAATGCTTGCATCCTTCATGCGCACATACTTCTTGATGAGCTTCTTCTGCTTCTCGATGTCCTTCACTACGGTGTAGCCTGTCTCACCGCCATTCATCATGAACTGGTGGAAGGCTCGCTCCATTTCGTTGTTCATGTCAAGTGTTCCGCTGTTGTGCTTCTGCAATAGCTTATAGAGCATAGCAGGATTGCACTTCAAGAAGTTCTTGTTGAACTTGATGGCGTAGTTAGGTGTCTCTCTTACCCACATGGTGCTGTTGGCATAAAGAGCATCACGAAGGAAGTTACTCAGCACAAACTCGGGGTTACGGGTTGTGTAGAAGGCTGACATCTGACGGTTAATGTATTTACCTGCTTTGACAAGCTCGCCTATTTCCCCTGCATTTTCGTTGTCGGGATTGGTAAGCCCGTTGAGGGCTTGCGCCACTCTCGGACTACCATTGATGGTTAAGATATAATCCTCTCCTCCCATTTTCACATGAACTTGGTGTTCGTTGAGGTTCTTGCCAAGTGCAATGTAAGGTATGTTGGCTGCATCCTTGCCTCGCTTGTAATGGTCGGGGTCTGACTCTGCAAGCTGGCGCATCTGCTCCTCGAAGGCTTCGGTCTTTGCAAGTACATCGTCTGCACTATCGTTCTCGTCGATGTTGGCGGTTACGGCTTCCCATTGGTCTTGCACATCATCGTAGCGGAGCCACATCTTGTTTACGCTGACGGCATCGCTCGGATAGTTCATGGCAAACTTCAAGAACTTCTGCTTCATCATATTGCGATTGCCCTGCACAATGGCACAATCTGCCATGTTTGCAATGGTCGCTATTGGGTCGTCAGCTATGCTCTTACGTCCTTCTGCCTTTTTCAATGGACTGCTGAAACCACTCTTCTCATGTGTCAGATAGCTATACACCTCGTCACTGGTGGTTGCGTCGAAGCCTCGCAACGGTATGTAGTATTCGTACATGCTGTTGATTTCATCGAAGCCTGCCTTACTTAGCAAGCCTGCTTTGTAGGTCTTCTCCAATGTAGCTTTGGTGCAGGCGTTTACTCTTCCCCAGAGTTGGTCTACATCGTGGTCGCCTTCAAAGGTGAGGACAAACTGCTTGGCTAACGACTCGGCTGTTGCAAGGTCGTCTTCTCCCATGAGTCCAGTGATACCGCCATAGTCACGTTCACGGTTCTCCTTATACAGCTCGTCTACTCGGTCTTGCATACGCTGCTTCACATCATCAAGGGCATCGAGTGCGTCTTGGTCAAGTGGGTCGTTCTGTACGGCTCGCTCGGCTGCTCGCAAGTCCTTGCCTAACTCGTCCATTGCTGTCTGCTCTGCGGCTCGTCGTGCCATGACCTCGTTACGTTCCAATCCGTGCTTTGCCATCATGTACCGAGTAACCTCATCACGGCTGCTGTTCTCCTTTGCAAGGTTGTGTATCTCGTCAAGCATAGGGTTAAACAGCAACTTGCCGTAGATGTCCTGCTCGGCATGGTTCTTTGAACTTAGGGCGTTCTCTGCCATGTAAGCGTTCTCGAAATCCTTAACCTTCTCACCAGTGGCTTCTGCAATGTGCTCCATCAGTCTGCGCAATGACAACATACTGTCCTGCACGGCTTCACGGAACTGATACATACCGCTTTGTATGGTACGCTCGTAGCGGTCTCGCACAATGGCTCGGTCTCGCTCGTCCATTACATCACCGTCACGATACATATAGCTGTCACCGTCGGCTACCGAAGCTGCGGAATTGTCAGTCTCTGCGAAGTTTCCAACCTTCAAGTCCATTTGCTTGCTTATGTCTTCTGCTTCGCCAAGAATACTACGATACCTGCCTGGCTCCTTCAAGTTCTCATAGCTGCGCCACAAAATATAGCGAAGGTCGGCATCAGTAAGGGTTCTGTTAAGAACGAGTCCTGCCTTTCTAAGCATATCGAGGAAGAGGAACTTTATCTTGCCCCACCAACTCTGATATTCGGCACGGTCAAAGTTCGTGTCTTCTGCCATGCCTGCAAGATACTCCTCGGTTGCAACCTTGAAGTCCCAGTCGTTCTTGGCGGCAAGTCTGTTGATTGCTTCTCGTATCTCCTTGCTGGCGTTGTTATAGACATTCTCCAAGAATGTGTCAAAGTCCTCGCCAAACAACTCACGGAGTCCGTGGTGTGCTACACCCTCATGCAGGATGGTGCGCATAACGTCCTGTCCGCTTGTATGGTTAGGAAGGATGATTGCTATCTTGCCAGTCTTCGTGTCATACCAACCTTTGGCACGGGCACGTCTGCCAGTAAGTCCCTCGGTGTCGGTCTTCACCTCCACATTCAAGCCAAGTTTTCTTGCCACATCATTTACGCTGTCAATAGCTCTGCGTGTCTGACGCTCAACGAAAGCGGCTTTTGCTTGCTCTGCCTTTGTTGGCTTGCCGTTTCTACGACGTGGTTTCTTGGTCTCGGCAAGTACACTGCGCCACGGACTAACCTCTATGGCATTGCCGTCACTTGTAAAGGTGGCGACATAACTATCATACTTGGTACGGAAAGCATCTAAAAGTCTGTCCTTGTTGGCAAAGATTGCGTTCAGTCCTTCTACCTTATAACCTCCATTTCTCCAGTCCAATTCGATAGGAAGAACTTGTCCGTCTTCAAAGGCGGTCTGCTCTCGCTGACGTTCGTCCTTCTTCTGCTGTTCATAGAGACTCTGGTAGTAACTTGCGTCCTGCTTGTTCTCTTTGATTGCTTTCAGAAGGTTCTTGTCGGTGAAGTCGAGGTCTCTACGAACATAACCAGGCATTGACATGGCTACCGAACTTTCGTCATGAGCTGGCTCCAGTTCGTTGTAGTCGAAGGTCTCTGCCTTACGCTGCAAGCCTGCCTCGTCAAGTCCCAACTCTTTCAGACGTTCTGCTGTCATTGGCTCACCACTCTTTCTGTCGTACCAGTCACCACCTGCTTCTTGGTTGAGTTTCTTCGCTTCCTCATCGGTAAGGGCACGCTTCACACGGTAGGCTCCAGTGATGATCATGGCAGGAATGTTCGGGTTGGCATTGGTGCGGTAGATGTAATAACCGTCCTTCGGTATGTAAGGTAGTCCTGCTTGACTGTGCTCATACTTGCCGTTACCATTCACACCATACTCCCACGCTTCCAACTGATAGTCTCGGTCGGCTGCATATTCCACCTCGAAGAACACTACGTTATCGGGAAGACGGTCACGAACTCCCTTTGTGTCGCCTTCTACGGCAAACTGCGATGCGTTAGGATAGGCGGCAAGGTGCTTGCCTGGTCTCCATGCAAGGGGTGCGCCCTTTGCGTCTCGCACGCTCACTCTGCCTCTTGTGTTCTGAATTGGCTCGCCTTGCTTGTCTCGCTTTATCTTGCCAGTGTCGGCATTGAGCCAAGTGTGAGGTGGTGCGCCAACTGCCTCGTCTGCTATCATCTTTGGATGAAGGGTTACGCTGCCATCCTCGTGCTGCTTTACGATGAACACGGCATAGGCGGTCTTCGTGTGTTTAGGGGCGGTCTGCTCACGGAGTGAATAGCGGAGGTCTTTATCCTCTGCTGTTGCATCGGGCAACGAGTCACGGAAACGCTTGTCGTCGTCCGTGTCCTCGTCGGCTTCGTCTGCCTCTGTCACTCCAGTAGCTGCTTCTACCTCGCTATCCATTTCGGCATACTTCTGCTCCTTCTCTTCGAGTTCCTTCTTCATAAGCTCGGTGTACTCTTCAAGATGTTCGTATGCCTCGGATAGTTCCTTGTCATACTGGAAGGACTGTCCTTCACGGCTCTTCACCTGCTCCAGCTCGCCTTTCATACGTTCAGCCAAGTTGGTGTTTCGGGTTAGCTCTTCTCGGAAGCTGTCACCACTAACAACGTTCTCGAAGATGTCCTCGATGGCGTTCTTGAACCAAGCACCGCCTTTCTCGTTTTCCAAACCAAGTTCGGGGCACGAATAGGTGATGCTGCGTGAAATCTTAGTGTCCACTGCACCATAATGGTTCACCAACTCCTTCTTCTGGGTGGTGGTTATAGTGAAGATGACATCGCCAATCTGAACATCTACCTTGCGTGTACGCATATCTTCACCACTCGACTTACGCATTTCTTCGGCTGTCTCGTTTACCTTTTTATTGAGGTCAACAAAAAGGTCTGACATGGCGTTGATGTCTGCATAGGTCTTCTTGCCTACCTTGATTGCAGGTGTCGCATTTTCACCAAAGGCGGCTGCAATGGCATCCAACTGCTGTTGGGCGGTGGCTGCTCTTTCTTCAGCACGCTCAATCTCTCGATTGATACGAGGAATAGCATTGTGGACGTAGGTCTGGTCGGCTTCCCATTGCTTCTTCTTGCTCTCATACTTGCGAACCTCACGCTCGGCTTGGTTCTTCAGCATTGCATACTGGCTACCCGAAAGCTGTGCTACGGTGTCACCGAATACGTCTTCATCCTCCTCCATGCTACGGTCTTCCATGCTGTTCTGCAACATCGACTTGCCCTTCATGATTGAGTCGGCAATGGCTCCCTTAGTCTTCAGTCGCTGATATGCGGTAACGTCGAGTGAGTCCTGCACACCGAAACGCAAGATGCGGATTGGAATACCCATTACCTTATGCAGGTTGCCTTGACGTGCAATTCGACCATTGCGCTGAGTGTAGTCCATTGGGCGGTTTGGGGCATCCAAGTGTATGAGGGTGTGCAAACGCTCTTGAATATTCACGCCAGTACCAAGTGTGAAGGTACTACCCATAATCACACGGATTTCGCCACGGTTCACCTTGTCGAAGATTTCCTGCTTCTTCTTGATAGTCATGTCAGAACGGATGATTACCACCTGCTCGGCTGGCACACCTTGCTCGATGAGCTTCTTTCTGATGTCCTCGTAGAGGTTGAAGCCAGTATGCTTATTCTGATAGACATCAGCAAACAAAGCAATGGTGCCGTTATACTTGGCGGTCTCTTTGAGAGAGCGTAAGGTCTGACGTACGGCTTCATTGGTCTTGCTGTTCTTATCATCCTCGGCATCTGCCATAACAAGACGAGCATCAACGGCTGCTGCTTTGGCGATGCCGTACATGGTCAAAGGAATATGGCTGTTCTCCTTCTTCTCCTTGCCACTCATCTTGTTGTACTCGTTGAGTTGTTCCTTCACAAACTTCATGATGCTGCGTAGAGCACGAGTCTGAGGAAGATAGATGTCTTGCGCCTGTCCACCTTCAATGTCGGGAACATTGTCCTTTACGGCTTTCGCCTCGTCGGTGCGCACGGTATCAGCAACGCTCGACCAGATGCGAACCAACTCGGGAAGGTTTACATAACCTGCGAAGCGGTTTACTTCTTGGAACTTTCCATCTGTCTTGAACTCCAGCATCTGTGTCAGATTACCGAAGTTGCGCACAAAGTCGTCGAAGTAGTAAATACCATATTCCTTCATTGCGTCGGCTGGCATCAAGTAGCGCATGAACGTCCATATCTCGGCTGCTGTGTTACTGATAGGTGTACCAGTAGCGAAGATAACATTACGTCCATTGTTCTTCTCCAGTACAGCTTGGGTCTTCAGATACACGCCTTGCGACTTCTTTGAGAACGAGGGGTCGATACCTTTCACACCTCGCTGCATGGCAGTAGCAAAACCAAGATGCTTGTATTCGTGAGCCTCATCAACGAGAAGGGCATCAATGCCCATATCGTCAAAGTCTTCCACGTCGTCGGTCTGACGATCAAGCATCTCCTTTGCCTTTACGGATGCGTTCTGCTTTGCAACGGCTTCTTTCTTGCCGTCACGCTGCTTACGCTTGCCTGCCAACGCCTCTGCTAAGGCTCCCATTTCGTCCTTGCATTTCTCGATTTCCTTCTCGGCTTGACGGATGATAGGATTTCTGTCATTGTCGGAGTCGGCTTCACGCATCTGCTCCAACACCATCATCTTCTCATCTATCTTGTCTTGGATGAAACGCATCTGACGCTCCTCACTATCGGGGATGCGCTCAAATACCGACTGGGGTACAACAATCATATCCCAATCATTGTACTTGATTTTGGCGTAGAAATTCTTTCTGCCTTCCTTGTCTCGGTCTTTGTCTTCCAATGTGAGCACCTTTGCATTAGGGTATAGCTCCTTTGCACTTGCCACGAACTGACCAACGGTAGCGTTCTGTACAACAATCATTGGCTTCTTGGCTGTGCCGAGTCTGCGCATCTCCATTGCTGTGCTGATGAGGGTGAACGTCTTGCCAGTGCCCACCTCATGGGCAAGCAACAACGGCTGCATCGTACCACGGATGATAGCCTTCGCCTGGTGAGGGCGCATCTTGAATTTATGGTTGGCACCACCGAAATACTCTGGAACAAACTCGTCGCTGATGGTAAGAGGAACGTAGTTGTTGAACTGCTCGTTGTAGGTGCGCTCTATGCGTTCCGACATGTCGGCATCGTTCTGCATCTTCTGACGTGCCCACTCCTTGAAGTCAGCTCTTATCTCGTCTATCTTTGCGGAACATGCCTGTGTTGCCTCCTTGTCAGTAATAGTTTCAGTTGTCTTGCTGGAACCATAGCCAACAGTATGTGTCTCGCTGACGGTGATAGTCTTGTTCTGCAACGCTGCTTCTATAAGGTCTGTGCCAAGTATTAGCTTCTGCACCACCTGTCCACGCACGCCCATAGCCTTGTTCTTCTCGTAGCTGGTGTAGTATGGGGTCTTCATAAACCATGTACCGCCTACATTGGTGAGCTGAACATCTACGTCGGTGCGCTCCTTGATATAGTCTGTATATAACTTTGGGTCTACCCATGAGCTACCCAAAGTGAACTCTATCAAGTGAGAAGGAATATCCATAGGAATTACCTTGCGCAATGCTTCGATGTTGGCAGAATACTTGCCGTCGGTATTGGCTTCTTCTGCTTGTTTCAGCTTCTCACGCACGTTTCCACTTAGGTATTCATACGACACCTCCATCTGCATGGTGGCAGGGTTCTCATAGCCTAAGCCTTTCTCTACGATATCTTTCTTCACGTCTTCCTCACTCTTGCCTAACTTGTCGGCAATATAAGGAACATCAATGCGTCCATACTGGTAGATGCTGGCAATGATGCCGTCCTTCACGTTCTTTGGATCGGGAGCCTTCTCCTTCTCAACGACACGCTGGCTGAAGATGTCGGTCTTGTCATACTTCTCAACCTTCTTGCCGTTCTTGTCGCCAACCTCGCTGTATTTCTCCAATGCAAGGATTGTCGGGAAGTCTACGTCATTCTTCAAGAACGATATACTTGTGTTCTTATGCAAGTGTCCGTAGGTCTTCACGAAGCTGTCAAAGGCATCGTTCAACTTATCAAGCAACGGCTGCAGACCATTGTCACTCTCGTTCTCGGTCTGATAGGAGAGTACATCTGCAAGTGCGCCCTTTATCGCCTGGTACCTGCGGAAACATTCTGCCTTCGTAGTACCCTTTACCTTGTTGGCATTGACAGCAAGAGGCACGGCTTTGCCGTATTGGGCAATACAGAGCTTGTCGTCCTTGTTAAGAACGAGTGAACCTTCCTTCACATCATCCCCAAGGTCTTCATACACTGACTCGGATGATGCAGGAGTTGTCTCGCTAACTGCATCTTCCTTCATACCCTCAAAGGTCTTCATCCATGCTGCAAGCATTTCGTTTTGGTTCTTGCCCTTCACTGGGTAGAGTGCCTTGCTCGTCGGACGGTAGAAGTCTTTGTTCTCGAAACCAAAGCGCATTTCACCTGCCATACATTCGGGATGCTCAATGAAATACTTGTTGTAGTCCATTGATACGATGCGTTCCTTATGGGTCTTAGGGTCTTCAAAGGTGGCGGCACGCTCTGCGCTCACTGTGCTTACGTCAATGGCATTAGCAGACTTCTTGCCGTTCACTCGCTTACGAATGACGATGATGTCAGAGGTGGCACCAGTACCGCCAAACGTCTGGTTGTTCAGACGGAAGGCACCTATAACATCGGCATTGCCTTCGTTCACAAGCCAGTTGCGGAGCTTCTGACTGCTGTCGAGTGTTCCGTTAGAGGTGATGAAGATACCAATACCACCTTCACGGAGCTTGCGCACGTTCTTGGCAATGCAGAAGTCGTGAATGTCACGGAACTTCTTTGAAAGGTCGTTGTCGCCTGTCTCGTCATTTACATGGAGTCCAGTGACAAACGGCACATTGGTGATTGCTAAATCAACGCTACCATTAGGGACTCTTGTCGCCTCGAAGCCTTGCACATCAACCTTTGCATCGGGATAGAGCAATGACAGTATGTTGCCAGTTGTCTCGTCTATCTCCACTGCTTGAATATTGCTGCGCTCGCTCATGTCGGTAGGCATGGCACCAATGATGTTACCGATACCTGCTGAACCTTCAAGCACCTTACCGCCCTTGAAACCTAAAGCTCTGGCTATATCCCACATCGTATCAATGACACTTGCAGGAGTGTAGTAGGCACTATTGCGGCTCATCTCGGCTTGTGCGTAGGCTTCTTCCCCAAGCAGCTCTTTCAAACGCTTGGCGGTAGGATTGCTCCAATCGTCTTTCTCGACGAATGCCTTGCCAAGACCGCCCCAACCGCTGAACTGGCGCAACACTTTCATCTGGGCAGGTGTGGCTTGCTTGCCCTCCTGCATCAGTTTCTGCATTAACTCAATGGCTTTGATGTTCGCATCTATACGAGCATCTGCACCCTTTGGAGCATAGTCCTTGCCACGTTCCGCATGGTTGTTGTTCACATTCTTCTTCTCAGCAGGCGTTACACCTTGCTTGCTCTCAGATGGTCGAGATAATCCCTTGCTTCCTGTTCCGTCAGACTCAGTATTACGTGAATCACGTCCACCCATTCCTCGTCCGTCAGTTCTTTCAGCTTCATTCCCTGCGCTTCCTCCCATCTGCGCATCCTGCTGGCGTTGTTGTCCCTCTCCCCCTTCTTTAGAGGAGCGAGCTTGTACGTTAGTTTCTTCATTGTTATCTACATTGTTATCAGACAGACTTGCAAACAAATCGCCTATCTGTGGTTCTTGTTTAACTTTCTTCGATGCCTTTGGCTTTTTAGCAGTAGTGTCGTTACGCTTTGGAAGATAATCACGAGCCTCGTACTGGATGCCTTTCAATAAGTCGGCATAAGTAATGTCTTCTGCAACCCACTTGTTGTTTCCATATCGTTCTGTACCATTAGGGTTTTCAACACGATACACGATGCGAGTTACTTCAAGATTACTACCATCATATCCTTCGACACCCTTTGCAGCTCTTGGTTCAAGTCCAATTGTCAAATACAACTCACGTCCTTTTTCCAAAGGAAGACGAACTGAAACGTCACCACCCACAGGAGCTATATTTGCCGATGCGAGGGGCTTAGTTTTGCGATTGCCCTTCTTGTCAGTCTTATCGGAGTGGGTAGCTTCAAAGCGGTCGAGTCCAAGATCATCTATCAAACGACTTGCAAGGTTACCTGCGTCCTTTACTGCTTTACGTTCAGCATTACGCATATAGCCCGTTGCCTCGTTGTAATCCTTTTCCTCTTCGTCGGCTTCATAATAGCCAAGTAAGGCGAGTTGGTTATTTACTTTATCAAGAGCTTCGTCTATCTTGCCTACTTGCTCGTTGATGGCGTTCTCTTCTCCAGTGCGGATAACGCTTTCTGTTTCGCTTGCAATAGCTGTTGCTTCGCTTGTAATAGCTTGCGTATCTGCTGCTGTTTGCTGTTTGGTTTCATTTCTGTTTTTGTTTCGTGTTTCACTAATCTGTTTCTTTGTTTCTTCTGCTTGCTGCTCTGCCTCATGCTCCTTGACTACCATTTCTGCTGTTGCCATTGCATCAACAGAAGGCTTGTCGAAGTTGGCAATGTCTATTGTGCGAACCTCGTCGTATGGGGTAAGGTCTTCACTCCAGCCATTGGCTTCAACCTCTGGTAGGTCTCGGGCACCATTGTAGAAGGCTTTGAGGTATGGGCGAATTGCATCACCCAAATCCTCAATCATTGCTTTGGCATACTCGGTAAACTTGCGTGCGCCTCTCTCTATATGATATAAAGCCATTTCGGTACCGATAGCAAATCTTTCTGGATCAATACCAGAATTGAGTTGTCCCAACTTCTTGCGCATACGAGCCTTCAACTCTGCATAGCGTTCATCGGTCACTAACTTGTTGCCGCTATCCTTTGGTTTCTTCACCTCGGCACCAGTAGCCTCCTGCATGTCTATCAACGATACTGGCTGCGCATCTGCAACGGCATCAGCATCGTCAAGCACGCTGTCTGCCAGTTTCTGTGCGCTCTCCATGTCTCGCATCAAGAAACCACCGTCTTCCTTGCTCCACCAACCTTTAGCATCCTTTGCAAGTTTCTTAGCAGCGTTCATCTGCTCCTTACTTAGCTCACTCTCAAACGTAACAAGGTGCATTGACAGCTTCTTGCCACGCTTGGTTGTGTACTCTTTAGGTGTGATTTTGAACGATTTAACGCCATTCTCTTGGTCGGATGAATCCTTTTCTGTATCTTTGCCACCAGAAGAAAGGCTGCCACCAACGATAGGTTGCTCTGCGGATGTATTGGCAGGTGCATCGAGTGCAGTCGCTTTATAAAGCAACCTATCACTCTTCAACTTATTTTTCAACTGGTTCTCACGAATTATATGAGAGCTAATAGAAACCTCCATTCCTTCCTGCGAAACCGTTACGCTCTCAAAGTGAACAAACTTTGAACCGTCTTCCTTTTGGAATGTCTTGACAAAGAGATATGAAGAAGGACGTTCATGGAACATATTCTGCTCCTTATCCTTTTCTTCAAGTACAACATCTGGATTAGAGAGTGTTTCAAGGAGCATACCATACTGCTGCTCTCTGCCTTTGGCAAATAGTTTAGCCTTTTGGTTTTCTCCCATCTTTACAGCACCAATAGGAGTATCAACCGACTCCTTCCAGTTCGCATCGTTAATTTCAACAGTAGGAGCAACCGTAGCATTAGCCTTCATCGCATCTGTAATAGCCACAACCTCCTCATCTGTCAAAGCATTATCAAAGCTATGATACTTTATTACAGACACAGACTTCAAATGACCCTGTGCATCTTTGTGAGCAACAAGCTCATAACAAGCCTTAGCCTGTGTATCATTCACGGCAATAGAGTTTCCATTCTTTGCAGTGAACCAATCACTTTCCGATTTGAACAACTTGTCGGCTGGTATCTCAACATCTGTTCGCTTGGCATTGTATGTGTCATAGCTTTCGGTGTGTGAAGGATATTTTTCAAGTACTCTTTCAGCAAAGTTGATAACATTAGAACGAGTTACGCCATTAGGTATAACCTCACCTCCACTATCACGGACGAAATCGTCAAAGGAGTTGCCAACCGTCTCTTTCTTCACCGACGAGTACTCGCCAAAAGGCTTTGTCTTGCGCTTGCTTGATGCTATCCACTTTTCAAAGTCTTCGAGGTTCACTGCAGACACGTCAATTCTACGACCATTCTCCCAACCTTTCTCATAGTTGGCAAGATAGTCGCTCTTTGCATCATCTGCATCATTGAAGCCAAGCATCACCTTGTGCTCGTCAAAGCTGCCGTCTGGGTTGTACTGGTCAACGACGAATACCTTGCGTCCGTCCCAACCGTCAATGTCGTTAGAGAGGAACACATCAATGTGATCACCATCCACGCCTTCTGTACCACGGAAGTAGCCGTAGGTGTTGTTCATCTTGCTTTCCCATTCCTTACCGTTGGCATCCTTGCCTCTACGCACGCTGCCTTTCGGGTTCTCAATGGTAATGTCGAATGTACCCACCTGCACATGACCCTTCTTATAGTTGCCAGCCTCCTTCTGTCCGTCAGTCGGGTTCTGGTCGGTCTCTGCTTCTGCTGCGGATATAGCATCAGAGAGAGGTGTTTTAGCAGACGGAGTTTCTGTTTCGTCGGCATCACCTTCTTCATCCTCGATGTTATGGGTGTTCAGCAACTCATTGTAGTAGTCCTCCACTGGGGCAAAAGCGGCATTAGCAGCATTTTCGGCTGTCTCAATGTTCTCCTTCGCCTTTTGTGCAATGGCTTTGTTCTTGTCATTGAGAAGTGCATCGTTAGCGTCATGGGCTGCACCCAAGCCGTCGTTCACTACCTCCCACGCATCGTAGAGGTCGATAAGTTTCTGCATCTCCTCGTCGGTCACAACATCAAGAAGACGCATATCGCCTGCTGTATCTTCGAGGAACTGGCGCATGAACGCCATCTTCTCGTCGTGAGACATTACTGGCTTACTTCCTTCTTCCTCAGTTGGAGCCTGCTCTGTAGGAGTTTCCTCTACTCGGTCGTTGTCTTCATTGCTTCCTTCGCTGCCATTGTCGACAACACCAGCTTCTGCCACGCTCTCTGCTTTACGCTTTTCGACGGCTTCTTGAGCTGCTTTCTTTTGTTCTTCTTCTGTTCCATAGTTTAACAATTCGTTTATGTCGTTGAGAATACTTTCTTTGCTTGCCACTGTACCACTGAAGATGTCCAACTGTCCGTTGGCTGCATCCTTTGCATTGGTGTTGTACAGTTGCAGGTATTTCTTTAAGAGGGTGCTACGGTTGTCGTTCAAGATGTCGGCAATCATCAGCATGGTGGCGTTCTTATAGTCTGCCACGGTAGAAGGCACACCATAGAAGTCAAACTGCTGCTGACGTGCATACGAACTGACACGGTCACCTGCCTTGAAGCCACTCTTGCGAGCATTGTAAACAAGGTCGATAGCCTCTGCAAGTTCCGACTCCAACGAGTAGTCCTTGCCAAGACTGATGTTATTGCTAATCTCTGCAAGTGCCTGGATAATGGTTTGACGCATCTGTTTGAACTCGGTAGCCTCACGCACAGCATCGGGATTACTCTCAAAAGCTTTGCCTATCAACATGTTTTCCAATGTCTCCTTGCCAATGGCACTAAGACCGTCACCGTCCACCATTTCTGCCATTTGCGGACGACTGATAGCACCACACTTGAACAGCTCGCCAATAGCTTCACGGCTTGCTGTGAAATCGGCATAGAAATCGCCAAGAGTATCAAAGCGGTTGATAAGGCTAATGATGCGGTTGAAGGTCTCGTCGTCAACTACCTTGCCTAACTTTACCGAATGTTCGGTCTTGCTCTGACCCTTCATTTCCTGCTGATTGAACTTTGCGAAAGTGTCTGCCGTGTATGGCATAGCGGCATCGGGAACAAACACCACACGAGGATGCTGCATACCCTTCACCTGCTCTGACGTGAAGCCATACTGTGTAGGATATTTCGCCAGATGCTCGTTGTATTCTGCATCCGTTCCTTGTGCGGCTGCAAGTTCTCCTGCCATTGTTCGACCATTACCAGAGAGGACAACACCATCTTGCGACACGACAACAGGAGTCTGCATGGCACGGCTATCATATTTGTTAGCTATGTCACGAGTGATCTGCTGTGCATCCTTGTCACGCTCATAGTCTCGGTCGTTCACGCTGCCACCATTCTCGTCAACTGGGAAGCCTTCGCTCTTGGCAAAGCCATTTGCGCTGTTATGGCTCGGAGTGGCGGCACCACTTTCAACAAGGTAGTAACGACCTGCAACCTTCTCGCCATTGGCAAGAACAATCTCGTTCTGCGCTCCTTCAACCTTTGGAGTGGCATTCCACTTGTCACGAATAGCAGGACTAACAGTATTGGTGCCAAGTGCGGCTTGCTCGGCTTCCTTCTTAGCCATTTCCTCACGATAAGCGGCTTCGGCTGCTTGGGCTTCCTCGGTCTGCTTCTTGTCAGCCTCCTGCTGTGCCTTTGCACGCTCGGCAAGAACTGCATTGCGTTCTGCCTTCACCTGCTGCCAGTAATCAAGATTGGCATTGGCTTCGTCGAGCTTCTGCTGCCATTCTGCTTTGTTCTTGTTGAACTTGGCTATACTGGTGCCCATCTTGGGCTTATTGTTTTTTATCTTGGTTACCGCTGTTTCCGCTGCTCGCAGATTATTAGTCATGAAGTCCTTTGCGTCCTCCTCGTCGAGTCCACTTTCATTGAAGATATACTCATGTGCTCTCTGAGGAGTAACACTTGCAAAGTCAGGTTCTGCATCCTCACCTTCACCAATCATCGGCATAGGCTCGGTGTGTTGCTCTTCTTCGGTGTGCTGTTCTTCTGATGTTGCACTTGCAGGTTCCAATGTTGCACCTCCTTCCTCAGAAGATGTGTTACCAACAGAAGCTGCATCCTCATCCAAAGGCGTAGAAGGGCTTAGAGAGGCTTCGGAAGGCTTAACATCTTCTTCAGAAGGAACATTCTCCACAACTTCACCGTTCTGCTCCAACAACATGTTGTCAAGCTCATCACGACGGAGCAATTGAACCTGCTTACCGTTGATAGGATGCTCAGTATAAACCTCAATCTCGCCATCCTCATTCTCCTCTGCGGTAATGGAACCACGAACAGGATTACCTTCTTCATCACGAAGGGTAATCTCGTCATTGAGGTTATAAGTACGACGTTGAGGCTCTGCGGCTTCTGCCTGCTGCTCTTGGCGTTGGGCGGCACGCTGCTGCTCATAATCATTGATTCGGGCACGGTTGTGAATATCTCTCATGCTCTGAAGCTCGTCCTTGCGTGCGGTCGAAATATTATTAGGGTCGCCATTCCACGCCACCTGCACAGTACCATCGCCATTATCGGCTACTATCTGGGCAGAACATTGCTGACCGAAACCGTCGGCAAGGTCGTATGTGTCACCGACATTGAAGGCAAGAACACCGTCGATGTTGTCTGACTGCTCCTGCGCATACTGCTCTCTCAATGCCTGCTGCGCTGCCTCCTTCTCCGTGGCTGGGTCTATTGACTCGTCAGTTGAGAGAACGTCACTTGGACTCATGAACTCCAGTTTGCCAGTTTCAGCATCACGCACGAGGATGCTCTCGCTACTATTGCTGACATCAACCATGCTGCCGTCGTCCTGCATGTTGATGGTGCCATCAACGATATACACCTTGCGGTCGTCCAGTTTCAATGTTGCAGGGTGTATCATGCCGTCATTGCGATTCGTGCGGCTGTTTACAGTAGCGTTGCTTTCCTCGATGCGGCTGTCTATATCGTCTCTTACACGGTCAATCATGCCGTCATAGGTCGCTTTGGCGTTCACATAGTCCAATGCAAGCTGCTTCTCGTCCTCAGAGAAGTCGTCACGTCCCATGACTTGCGACAAGGTGCCTACTGGGTCGTTGTCGAAGTCTGCAAGAAACTCGTCTGTTACCATAGCAGACATCTGCTGACGCTTGTAGTCGTACATGTTCTTGGCATCATTCATGGCTTCGGGTTCCGTGGTGTCATAGCCGTTGTCGTAACTTTCATCACTGGACTGTGCCACAGGGTCTTGCTCTCCATCCTTCACCTTACTCTCCTGCGCACGCACAATACCCTCGTACTTTTGTGCTGCCTTGACAAAGTTCAGCACACCCATACGGAATTTAATGGGCAAATCCGTATTGTCCATGACCTCACGGAGAACTGCTTTCTTTTCCTCGTCGGTTCCGACAAGGAACGTGTTACGCCATCCACCCCATTTCTCCATTATAGGGACATTGTCACCAATGGCATTATCAATGACCTTTCCTGCATTCGACATTTCATTGAGTGCCTGTCGCTTCGGACCACGATACGAGAGTGTCTTTGCACCAGCGAAGAAACCGCCCATAAGACTGACACCAAGAAAAGTATCAATATTTTGGTCTGCATTAAACACACCAGTACCTTCTGCCGTATCAAGCGTGTTGTCGCCAACAAGTAAGGCATTTTCGATATTGCCGACAACTTCCTCCGCATACTCACCGAATGTGCCGTTCCATTTCGTCTGCTTCTCGAAGTCACCTAACATCTTGGCGGCATTGGTTGCGCCAATGTCGTCAATCAGTTTGTTCACCTTGCCCAAACCAATCTTATCCATACCCTTGCGTGTCAGCGACGCTGCCTTGCCGAGGAATGGTGCAAAATATTCACCCACCATTTCCGAATGGTTCTCGATGGTTTGTGCACCAAATGCCTTCATATAGGCTTTCAGCACACTGTCCTCAGCACCCTCACGACCACCATACACAATCTTACCGCTGTCGTCCACCTTGAACTGCACATCGCCAGTCAGACGATTAAGCATGTCTGCGGTAACGTGTCCCTGCCCAGTCGTGCCTGCCATAGCCATTGAACCAACCGCATCACCCATAAGGCGAGTACCAATCTTGGCTGCAAGATATTTCTTCGTTGCTTTCTTCACCGCCTCCTTGCCGTAACGCTTTACAGCTTCACGCATGAGTTTGTTAGTTGCAGTTGTACCGAGTTTTGACGCAGGATTAAGCATCATCTCTATCATAAACGGCAGACTTTCTCCAGTAACCTGTCCTGCCTTGTAACCACGACCAAGATACTGTTCGTTCTCCGACTGAATAGCGTTGGTATAAGCCGTAATATCAAGTAAATCACGGTCTTCCCTGCTAATATTGTCTATACCTTTTCTGTCTGCATCAACAGCAGCCGTATAGAGTGCGCCATTAGTCGCCATGTCAGTCATGCCCATGTCCCATGTGCTCACCTTGCCTACGGCATGAGCTAAACCACGCCATGCACCTGCACCGAAAGCGAGCAACTGCTTGCCTTTCTTCGATGCCCAGTTGGAGGAGTCGTCAATCCATTGGTCGCTTGCCTTGCCTTTCTTGGCTTCCGCAAGAGTGGCGAGTCCGTCATTTATCTTATTGAGTTGGGCAAGCAGAGACTTGTATTTTGTGTCGGCAAAGCGTCCATTGACAGTAGAGGAGTTGTAGGTATGGATAGCACCGCCACTTCCTCGTGGCATGTCTCGCCAAGAGAAATCAACGGCTTCTGCGTCAAGTTCCCTGCCTCGTTGGTTCATCTCCTGCTCAATGCGCTGCTTCTCCCGAAGAAGATAAGCCTCTTGCTGTTCGGATTGGAAACGTGCCTCGTCAATGGCGTTCTGCTCCAAGTCAGCACCGCCACGTTCCTCGTATTCATTACCACTCTCTGTAAGGTAGCTGCGCTCAACCTTGCCACTATCAGCGTTATATTGCGGTTTCGTTTCTACAACCTTGCTGTTTTGTCCAAGATGCACACCGCCTCCCTTTACGCCTAATGTCACGCTTGGTACACGAAGACCAGTATTAGCCTTCGCATAATTCATACGGTTCTTGGTACGCTGTAGCCCTGCTTTCGAATGCGCAACCATGCCAGAAATACCATTAAGCATATTCTGTCTCTCTGCTTCCGTCATTGGCGTACCCTTCGGCTTGGACTGTTGGGCTGGCTTTGCAGGGGCTGGCTTCGGTGCAACAGTCTGCGACGTAGGCTTCGATGGCTTCACCGCCCTAAACCCCATCCAGTCACGGAAGTCGTCATACGACCCCACGTCGGCACCACCATTCTTCAGCTCGTTATAAACAGACAAACGGTTCTTGTAGCCCTGCTCGCCCTTAGCACTCAGCCAGTTATTGAACTCATCGGGGCTGCCAACATCAGCACCGCCGCCCTTCAGCTCGTCATATAGTTTCTTTATATTGTCGTCCATCTTCAATCAATTATTTATTTATGAATAGAAAAACCGCTATACTTTCTACTGCTCGGCTTTGCAGCAGGTTTCGCCTGTGGCTTTGCAGCAGGTTTCTGCCTTATACCAGGATAGTAAACATCCTTATGCTTCTTGGTTGTGACAGTCTTCTTCTGATTTTTCACGACCTTGCCTATATGCACCACATCGCTTTCTGTTGTATCAGTAGATATTGTCTCGACCGAATCTAACGTGCCATGCTGACGTGCATTATATACCGCCTCATCCTTTGTCTTGGCAATATGTCTCGTGCCATCCTTCTCATACCACGCATATCCACTGTTCACATTTCTGCGATGTTCTGCAGCTTGGGCATTAGAGTTATTTGCAGAAGCATTGCTTGCCTTAGCAGCAGCCTTGTTTTTGGCAATCACGCTCTTTTGGTTATCCTCTGCATATTTAGCTTCCACCTCTGCCTTCTTTGCCTTATACGTCTGCTCATTTATCTTGCCTTGACGAAGTTGCTTGTCAAGATCATGCAACTCTGCAGCTCTATTATCAGCAGACAATTTCAGAAGATAATTGCGGTAATCATTCTGCAATTTCGACATATAGCTTCTATCCTTATCAGCTTTATCATCATCAAGAGCTTGTGCCTTCATCGCTTCCTGCATGTAATAGCGAGCGTTCTCCTCACGTTCCTTATTGAGTTTCTCCCACCGCTCTCTTGCTTTAGCACTAAGACTGTTTCTTGGGTCGAAAGCATTTGGCGCACCTTTCGTAGTGAAATAGAGGTTTGAGAGGGCTGCAATGCCGTCGCCAATGGCTGCAAACACCTTATCACGCTTCTCCTTCTTGCGTTCCTTCTCCAGTTCCTCTGCCGTTGGTGGCTTGTAAGGCGACATCTGCCGAAACATTTCAACGTATGACATTTTCTTAGGTTGAGTAGCTTCGGGAGCTTCGGCTCCTGCAGGTGTTGGCTGTGCCGTTGGCAATGGAGCCTTCTTCGTAACTGGCACAGCATCCTTCGGCTCCTTACCAGGCTCATAAGGAACCGTGATAGGCTGCTGCTCATTTCCTTTCATGGTGCCAGTATTCCAATCAAATGTAGGGACAGCGGAACCTGCCGTGCCGTCGTTGGCGTTGGCAGGTGAAGAAGGTGGAGTAACAGCACCACCAGGGACAGTAGCAGGAGCACCAACAACGGCACTACCGTCATTGACTTGCGTCTCGTTACCATCATTGCCAGTGGGAGCTGTACCGCCATTAGGCACTGGTGTCTTCGTTGGAGGTGCGGTTACCTCGGGCACCGTGCTTTGGGTGTTCTCTTTAGGAGTACCCAGTATTTGTTCTTTCGTATTTGCCATATCGTTACAGATTTAACTCCTTATCCTTGTTTTTGCCATACTTGAAAGTTCCGAAGTCCATGTCACCTGCAACACTTGTAACACCTTGCGTTGCTTGGCTGATAGCTTGAGCCTGCTGCTGACGCAACTGCATCTTCTGTGCATCAAGCTCATTCTTGCGAGCTTGGTATTGCTGTTCAATAGCATCCCTCTTGGCTTCCGAACTGGCTGCAACTTGACTTGTAGCATCTGCCATCACCTGCGCATTTGCCGCTTTCTCTGCCGCTACGCCCTCATCGGTGGTGCCCATGACGGCTGCACGTCCTGCTGCTGCCTTGTTGCGTTGCTTCAATCTCGCCTCTGTCATTGACAGAACACGTTGCGCATCGGCTCGTTGTGTAGCATCCTCGTTGTAACGACGATTGTACCAGTCTTGGTTCTCTCGCTGTTGCTTGTCGATGGTTTGCGCAACTTGCCTCATCGCTTGGCTTGCTTTGATGCCACCGAAGATAGCTCCTGCAGCACCTAATCCTGCTCCTATGAGTCCCATATCGTTTACTGTTTAAAGAAATAAATAACTGCTGCAAAAATAACGAACTACCTTTGCAAATAACTTTTATTTATTTACGCATGGTTACAAGAAAGAACACGAAAAAGGCTACGCCTGCAAAGAAGGCAAGCACAGCCAAGAAGAAAGAACTTGTGCCTACTGCACAAGAACAAGCACAAGTACAAGAAGAGCAGGACGACGACCTGCCAGTGGCTCCAGAGTTGAATATGAAGGAGCGTGTGAAGCGCAAGAAGACGGGAGGGCGACAAAAGGGCACGCAAAATAAAGTGACAACCGTCACAAAGGAAATCCTCTCCGACATGCTGGGCGACTACCAGGAGAGTGGTCTAATGACTGCCGACTTCCTTGCCCTCGAACCTAAAGACCGCATCCAGTGTGCCGAGAAGATGATGCAGTACATCTTGCCTAAGATGCAGTCTACGAGTGTGGACTTCAACAACAAGGCAACGAAGATCACCATCGAACAGAAGCTGCGTGAGCTGTCAGAGGAGAATGATACTCCACCTTCTAAATGAATCTATTTTGGACTTGCAAATGCTGTTTGTCTTTTAGTACATATATCTGTCTCTTATACACATCTCCGAGCCCACGAGACCGTACTAGATC
>ERZ1504466.15-NODE-15-length-42051-cov-10.400300_pt1 | contig 42051 bp, 37 predicted proteins | sample MGYA00574783_ERZ1504466 | MGnify/ENA primary metagenome ERZ1504466 (study PRJEB39906, sample SAMEA3182082) | gut metagenome | biome: human; feature: gut; material: Stool; isolation source: human stools | place: Canada | collected 2012-12-04 ... | reverse complement strand
AAGTCTTTGGCGTATAAGCCACGGCTATGCCCCGTTCCAGATGGCGGTTGACGATGGAATCGATGACGCCATTCTCTTTCAGAATACGGATGGCATGATTGATGGACTGCTGCAACTCAGCATGATCCTTAGCCACGCAGATGGCGAAAGAGGACGCATCGAAGGTTTCGGGCAGGATACGGAGCGATGGGTTCACCCGTTGGAATGCCTTGGCTGGCGCCTCATCGGTCACCATGCAGTCTATCTTACCCTGCAGGAGTGCCTGAATGGCATCGGCTCCCTTGTTGTACCGTTCTACCTTGGTACCGCCACCTTCCTTTTCCAGCTCCGTAGCTAGTCCGTCGCTAGTGGTACCGAGCTGTACACCAATCACAGCCCCCTTCAAATCAGTCTTGCTCTTGATTTGCCTGGCAGCATCTGACGCTCCCGAGCCACACGCCACGAAGAGCACACTCAGGAGTAAAGTCAAGAAGCCCAGCTTAAACTTTCCCGTTTTTCTGTATTTCATCATTCCAGGCATTCGTTTATTGTTGTTTCAAATACTCAGCACACATCTCAGCACATCTTTCTCCGTCTACACCAGCCGATACGATTCCGCCTGCATAACCAGCACCTTCGCCACATGGGAAGAGTCCCTGGATGCGGACATGCTGCAGGGTTTCGCGGTCACGGACGATGCGGACAGGCGATGAGGTTCTCGTCTCCATCGCTATCAGCGTAGCCTCGTTGGTCAGGAAACCATGGGCATTCTTGCCGAAGGTCTTGAAGCCTTCCTGCAGTCGCTTGCTCACGAAAGACGGCATCCAGAAATGCAACGGACTCGAAATCAAGCCTGGAGCATAGCTGCTCTTTGGCAGATCATAACTCAATCGATTGTTCACGAAGTCAGCCATGCGCTGTGCCGGTGCAGTCTGCTTCATGTTGCCCTGCTGCCAGCATTGCTTTTCCACGATTTCCTGGAAGTACATCATCTGGAGTGAAGAGTGAGGAGTGAAGAGTGAAGCATTCTCCTGCGCCTTCATTTCCTGCTGTTCGATGACAGACTGATGTTCCTTCACAAACTGCGCCACATCCTCGGGATGAGTTTCCACCACCATGCCCGAGTTACTCCAGGCAGTACCGCGGTTGCTCGGACTCATACCGTTCACCACGAGCTGTTCCGGTCCTGTAGCAGCCGGAATCACAAAACCGCCCGGACACATACAGAAGCTATAGACACCTCTGCCATCTACCTGAGTAACAAAGCTATATTCGGCAGCAGGCAGATATTTTCCTCTACCACTCTTATTGTGATACTGAATCTGGTCGATGAGTTGGGAAGGATGTTCCAGACGCACACCCACGGCGATGCCTTTTGCCTCGATATCTATCTTTGCCGAAGCGAGATAGCGGTATACATCGCGGGCACTATGACCTGTTGCCAGGATAACCGGTCCGCGATAAGTTTCCTCAGCACCCGTAGCCAGATTCACGGCTTCTACGCCTATCACCCTATCGCCAGCTGCAGCATCAGGAGCCGTCAGTTTACCTTCACTCTCAAGGATCAGACGAATCATCTTGGTCTGGAAATGCACTTCGCCGCCACACTTGATGATGGTGTTGCGCATGTTTTCAATAACGCGTGGCAACTTGTCGGTACCGATATGCGGATGGGCATCTGCCAGGATATTGGTATTGGCACCATGCTGGCAGAATACGTTCAGAATCTTATCTACACTTCCCCTTTTCTTGCTTCGTGTATAGAGTTTGCCGTCACTATAAGCACCGGCTCCACCTTCACCGAAACAGTAGTTGCTCTCACCATCTACCTTCTGAGTCTTGGTAATGTTAGAGAGGTCCTTCTTGCGTTCGCGCACATCCTTGCCTCGCTCCAGCACGATAGGACGGTATCCCAGTTCTATCAGGCGCAGGGAAGCAAAAAGACCGCCAGGTCCCTCACCCACAACGATAACACGAGGTCTGCTGCTCACATCCGGATATTCGGTATGGACATACTGGTCGTCCTGCGGAAATTCGTTGATATAAGCACGCACCTTCAGGTTGACGAAGATGGTGCGCTGACGGGCATCGATGCTTCTCTTCAAAACCCTCACCTGGTTGAGCGTTCTTACATCCAATCCCTTTTCTTTGGCGAGATAACGCTTGATGCCTTCCTCGCTGGCTGCCTGTTCGGGCAGAATTCTTATCTGAAACTCTTGAATCATTATACTTTATACTTTGAGCTTTGAACTTTATGATTAGTTTTATAAAAATGACGAGTGACAAGTGACCGATTCCATATTACGGATTTCGCATTACATTCACAATTCACTTTTCACTTTCACTTTTTCATGCTTCCATTGTAGCCAGCACTTCGAGCGTATCCAGCTGATACATGGTGAACTTACCATCTTCCAATGTTGCAAAGGTTGGCGGATTGCCACCCTTCGGGAAGGTGATGCTGCCGGTATTTACGATGGCCTGCCCCTTCTCGTTATGAGAGAGTTCCCAGAGATGGGAGTGGCCATAGATCATTGCCTCGTAAGGACCCTTCGGCATGTTTTCCTTATTGTATACATGTCCATGGGTCAGAAGATAGCGCTTGCCTCCGTCTACCAGCAAGGCATAGGTCTCCATGATAGGGAAATCGAGAAGCATCTGGTCTACTTCCGCATCGCAGTTGCCACGCACAGCGATAATCTTGTCTGCCAACGCATTCAGTCTTTCTACGATACCCTTAGGATCGATTCCTTCCGGAATGCGGTTGCGGGGACCGTAGTTGATGATATCCCCCATGATGCACATCATGTCACAATGTTCTGCCTCGAAGAAATCGAGGACCTTTTCCAGGGCTGGCAAACAGCCGTGGATATCTGAGAATAAAAGATATTTCATTACTTGATTCAAAAAATATTAATACTCACCCTCAACCCATTTTTTACCTGATTCAGTATATTTCATCCAAATAACCAAACCGACACCAATGATTGCTGCTATTGCAAAAAGTATTGTCAACATTTCCATAATTATTTCTTTTTTAATTCTACTTTTAATAAATATCGGCAAAATTAAGCAAATAATCCGAAACACCCAAACATTTCAACGTTTTTTATATATATAATAAGGTATAAGGAAGAGGAAGAGCCTGTAATTATCTACTGAAATAGCTTTTTTATCTACAATATGCTACTTTTTTGTTAAAATCCTTGGCAGTTTGATATATTATTCGTACTTTTGCCCACAAGTTCTGCTTCAGCCCCGGTCGTTTCGGGGGAGGCATTACATTACCAACGTAAAATTCAAGAACATATGAAAGTATTAAAATTCGGCGGAACATCGGTTGGTTCCGTAAAAAGCATCCTCAGCTTGAAACGTATCGTTGAAAACGAGGCTAAGAAACAGAGTGTAGTGGTTGTCGTGAGCGCGCTTGGCGGTATCACGGACAAACTCTTGCAAACCTCTCAACTTGCCCTCCAGGGTGATGAACAGTGGAAAGTAGAATTCGAAGCCATGGTTGATCGCCACCACAAGATGATAGACACCATCATCACCGACACTACAGACAGAGAAAACTTATTCAAATCGGTTGATGCCCTCTTCGAGCAGTTGAAGAGCATCTATTTTGGTGTGTACCTCATCCACGACCTCAGCGAGAAAACGCAGGATGCCATCGTGAGTTATGGTGAAAGACTCAGTTCCAAGATTGTTGCCACATTGATTCGTGGAGCCAAATGGTTCGACTCCCGCAACTTCATCAAGACTGAGCGCAAGAACGGCAAAGGCAAGCATGTACTCGACAGCGAGCTGACCAACAAACTGGTAAAAGAAGCCTTTGCAGAAATTCCACGCATATCTCTCGTTCCGGGTTTTATCAGCCGTGACAAGAACACAGACCGCACCACCAACCTTGGCCGTGGCGGTAGCGACTACACAGCAGCCATCATAGCAGCTGCCCTCGATGCAGAAGTGCTCGAAATCTGGACTGATGTAGACGGTTTCATGACCGCTGACCCACGTGTCATCAAATCAGCTTATACTATCAACGAACTGAGTTACGTTGAGGCGATGGAGCTTTGCAACTTTGGTGCAAAGGTCATCTACCCTCCAACCATCTACCCGGTTTGTGTCAAGAATATTCCTATCAAGGTTAAGAACACCTTCAACCCAGATGCTCCGGGCACCATCATCAAGAACAAGATAGATGGCGACCAGAAGCCTATCAAGGGTATCTCTTCCATCAACGGTACAGCGCTCATCACCGTAACTGGTCTTTCCATGGTCGGTGTGATTGGTGTAAACCGCCGTATCTTCACCGCTCTTGCCAACGAGGGCATCTCTGTGTTCATGGTGTCACAGGCATCATCTGAGAACTCAACCTCTATCGGTGTGCGCGAGCAGGATGTAGAAGAGGCTGTAAAGGTATTGAACAATGAGTTCCACAACGAGATTGCCGATGGTGCTATGTTCCCAATGCACGCAGAGAAGGGCTTGGCCACTATCGCCATCGTGGGTGAAAACATGAAGCATGCTGCCGGTATCGCCGGTAAGCTCTTCGGAACCCTCGGCCGTAGCGGTGTTTCCGTCATCGCCTGTGCACAGGGTGCTTCAGAAACCAACATCTCGTTCGTAGTGAAGAGCGATTATCTGAGAAAGTCACTCAACGTGCTCCACGACAGTTTCTTCCTTTCAGAATACAAGGTGCTGAACCTCTTCATCTGCGGTGTGGGTACCGTGGGCGGAAAGCTCATCGAGCAGATCAAGAACCAGTATGCCGACCTCATGGAGCGCAGCAAGCTGAAGCTCAACGTGGTGGGTATCGCTTCTTCCAAGAACGCCATCTTCAACCGCGATGGTATTGATCTCGAGAACTACAGCGAGGAACTGAAGAAATCAGACCCAAGCACTCCAGAGGTTCTGCGCGATACCATCCTGGCGATGAACATCTTCAACAGCGTGTTTGTAGACTGTACAGCCAGCAAGGATGTGGCCGCTCTCTACCAGAGTCTGCTGGAGCACAACGTAAGCATTATCGCAGCCAACAAGATAGCTGCATCAAGCGAATATGAGAACTACGAGAAACTGAAGAAGACTGCCATCCAGCGTGGTGTAGTATTCCGTTTCGAGACCAACGTAGGTGCCGGTCTTCCTATCATCGGAACCATCAACGACCTCCGCAACTCCGGAGATAAAATCCTTAAGATTGAGGCAGTTCTCTCGGGTACGCTCAACTTTATCTTCAACGCCATCTCCAGTGTCGTTCCATTCTCTGAGACCGTGAGACTGGCTAAGGAGAAGGGCTACAGCGAGCCTGATCCACGTATCGACCTGAGCGGTATGGACGTGATTCGCAAGCTGGTGATTCTCTCCCGCGAGGCAGGTTACCGCGTAGAGCAGGAAGATGTAGAGAAGAACCTCTTCGTGCCAGACAAATACTTCAAGGGTTCGCTCGATAACTTCTGGAAGAAACTTCCTGAGCTCGATGCCGATTTCGAGGCTAAGCGCAAGGCGCTCGATGTAGAGCACAAACGCTGGCGCTTCGTTGCTACCCTGGATGGCGGCAAGACAAGCGTAGGTCTGCAGGCTGTCGGTCCTGAGCATCCGTTCTACAATCTGGAAGGTTCCAACAACATCGTGCTGCTCACCACCGAGCGCTATAAAGAATACCCTATGATGATTCAGGGCTATGGTGCCGGAGCCAGCGTAACTGCTGCCGGTGTTTTCGCCAACATCATGAGTATCGCTAACATTTAACACTTAACATTAAAAGAAGAAATGAAACATATTATCATTCTTGGCGACGGAATGGCTGACCACCCGGTAGAAAGACTGGGTGGAAAGACACTCCTGCAATACGCCAACAAACCCTATATGGATATGCTTGCCAAGAAGGGCAAGACAGGAAGACTCGTTACCGTGCCAGATGGATTCCATCCGGGTTCTGAGGTAGCCAACAGCTCTATCATGGGCTACGACCAGAACGAGGTTTACGAAGGACGCGGACCGCTGGAGGCTGCCAGCATCGGCTATGAACTGGAGCCTACCGACCTTGCCCTGCGCTGCAACATCATCAATGTGCAGGACGGCAAGATTATCACCCACAACGGTGGTAATCTGGAAACGGAAGATGCGGATGTGCTCATCAAGTATCTCAACGATACCCTCGGCAAGAAATATCCTGATGTCAAGTTTGTTACCGGCATCCAGTATCGCCATCTTCTGGTGGTGAAGCACGGAAACAAGCATATCGACTGTGCCCCACCTCATGATCATCCCAACGAGGAATGGCATAAGCTGATGGTGAAACCTATCTTGCCGGAGATTGGAGGCGATGAGGGTCACATCAGCCGTCGTGATACAGCCGACCTTCTGAACCAGCTGATTCTCGAGAGTCAGGAACTTTTGGAGAACCATCCTTTCAATGTGGCGCGCAAGGAGCGTGGCGAACGAATGGCCAATCTTATCTGGCCTTGGGGCGGCGGTTACCGTCCGCACATGCTCACCCTCTCCCAGATGTATCCACAGATCAAGAAGGGTTCTGTGATTTCTGCCGTAGACCTGATTCGAGGCATCGGCCATTACGCCGGTCTGCGCAACATCATCGTTGAGGGCGCTACCGGTCTTGCCAATACCAACTACGAGGGCAAGGCAGCCGCAGCTATTCAGGCATTGAAGGATGGCGACGACTTCGTTTATGTTCACGTAGAGGCGAGCGACGAGGCAGGTCATGATGGTGATCTGGAACTGAAGCTGAAGACCATCGAGAACCTTGACCAGCGACTCATCAAGCCTATCTTCGATGAGGTAAGCACCTGGGACGAGCCGGTATGCATCGCAGTTCTCCCAGACCATCCTACTCCGGTAGAGATTCGTACCCACGTCAAGGAGCCTGTTCCTTTCATCATCTATTACCCTGGCATGGAGCCGGATAGCGTAGAGAAGTATGACGAGGTAAGCTGCGTGAGTGGCGGTTACGGCATGCTGCAGCTGCAGGAATTCATGAATGCCTTCATGGCGATCAATTAAAATCAACGGCTTCATGATAGTCCCCAGAGCTAATCATAAAGTTTAATGTTCAAATCTCAAAGTTAAAAGTAAAAAATGAAATATTATTCAACAAATAAGAAAGCACCCATCGCCGACCTTCACAAGGCGGTAGTAAAAGGTCTGGCAGAAGACCGTGGTCTCTATATGCCAGAAATCATCAAGAAGTTGCCACAGGATTTCTTCGACAACATCGAGAAACTGAGTTTCCAGGAGATTGCCTACAAGGTAGCTGATGCCTTCTTTGGCGAGGACGTTGATGCCGAGTCATTGAAGAAGATTGTATACGATACGCTGGCATTCGACTGCCCTGTAGTCGAGGTAGAGCCAAACATCTACTCTCTCGAGCTGTTCCATGGTCCTACCCTCGCCTTCAAGGATGTGGGTGCGCGCTTCATGGCCCGTCTCCTGCAGTACTTCGTACGTCAGGAGGGCAAGGAAGAGGTGAATGTGCTCGTAGCTACATCGGGCGATACCGGTTCGGCTGTTGCCAACGGTTTCCTCGGCGTTGACGGCATCCATGTTTACGTGCTCTATCCTAAGGGCAAGGTGAGCAAGATTCAGGAGAGCCAGTTCACTACCCTCGGCCAGAACATCACAGCCCTCGAGGTAGATGGCGTATTCGACGACTGCCAGGCGCTGGTGAAATCTGCGTTCATGGACGAGGAGCTCAACAAGCACATGAAGCTCACCTCAGCCAACTCTATCAACGTAGCCCGCTTCCTGCCTCAGGCATTCTATTATTTCAATGCCTATGCCCGCATGAAGGAGAAGGGTCTCGCCGACAAGCTGGTTATCTGCGTGCCTAGCGGCAACTTCGGCAACATCACAGCCGGACTCTTCGGTCATGAGATGGGATTGCCTATCCACCGCTTCATCGCAGCCAACAACGCCAACGATATCTTCTACGAGTATCTGCAGACAGGCAAGTATAATCCACAGCCTAGCAAGCAGACCATCGCCAATGCCATGGACGTAGGCGACCCATCAAACTTTGCCCGCATCTACGACCTCTACAAGGGCGATCACGATGCCATCGCTGCCTACATCGGTGGTGCAACATACAAGGACGAGCAGATTGCAGAAACCATGAAGCAGTGCTACAATGAAACCAAGTATGTGCTTGACCCTCACGGAGCTTGCGGCTATCGCGCCCTGAAGGAGCAGTTGAAGCCAGGTGAGGTTGGCGTGTTCCTCGAGACCGCTCATCCAGCCAAGTTCAAGGAGAAGGTAGACAGCATCCTTGACAGCGATATAGAGATTCCTGCACGCCTTGCAGAATTCATGAAGGGTGAGAAGAAGAGCATCCAGATGACCAAGGATTTCGCATCATTCAAGAACTACTTGATGAACGAATAAACCATACATACGGAAAAGCCTTTCTCTTTCTCAGGGGGAAGGCTTTTCCCGTTAAAATAAACTCAGACTCAGATTTGTCAGGACAGATGGGTCTTGAATTTTACAACAACAGAAAACGGGAAAAATTTATGAAGATTGTTATTCTAGACGGCTATGCCGCAAACCCGGGAGATTTGGATTATCATCTTCTGGAGAAACTGGGCGAGGTGGTAGTTTATCCTCGCACATCAGATGCAGAGAAAGTGGAACGTGCCAAGGATGCCGACATCATCCTTCTGAATAAGGTGCAGATAGATGCAGAGACGCTGGCGCAGCTTCCTAAACTGAAATACATCGGTATCCAGGCTACCGGTTTCAACGTGGTAGACATCGAGGCTGCCAGGAAACAGGGCATCATCGTAACCAATATTCCTGCCTACAGCACCGACAGCGTGGCGCAGATGACCTTTGCCCTCATCCTTGCCGTAACCAACCGCGTAGAGCATTATACCCAGGAGAACCGCAACGAGCGCTGGGCTTACAATAAGGATTTCTGTTATTGGGATACCCCACTGATGGAGCTTGCCGGCAAGACCCTGGGTATCATGGGACTGGGCAATATCGGCATGAAGGTTGCCAACATCGCCCGCCAGTTTGGCATGAACATCTGTGCCTGCACCAGCAAGAATTCGAGCGATCTGCCTGAGTGGATCCAGAAGGTGAGCAAGGAGGGTTTGCTTGCCACGAGCGATATTCTCTCGCTCCATTGTCCGCTTTCTGATGACACCTATCATTTCATCAATAAGGAGAGTCTGGAGAAGATGAAGGATACCGCCATCCTGGTTAATACGGGTCGCGGTCCGCTGGTAGATGAGGAGGCCGTAGCTGCCGCCCTTCACGAAGGCAGTCTGGGTGCCTACTGTGCCGACGTAATGGCTCAGGAGCCGCCATCAAAGGAGAATCCGCTCTTCGGCGAGCCTAATGCTTACCTCACCCCTCATATTGCCTGGGCCACCTACGAGGCTCGCGAGCGCCTGAACAAGCAGGTAGCCGCCAACGTAAAGGCATTTCTCGAGGGCAATCCGATTAATGTCGTGAATAAGTAAGAATGCTACTTTAAAAATCTGCATTTCTTAAATGAAGACAGCCAACCTTCAATATCCCAATTGAAAGTTGGCTGTTTACTTTTTCTTATAGTTTTCTTCTGAACTGCCTAATCAGGTACTTGGGATTTCGTCTCATATTCCATAAGTCAACAAGAATAATTCTATCGTATTCCGCATCATATCGATAGATGATTTTCCAATTTTTATTCAAACAATTGCATGATATCCATACAGAAGAATTCTTCAAATGGAATACCATCGGTGCCAACAACGATTGATTTCAGAGGATGGAATTTCTCTTGAAACATAGGAATACCACTATTCATGCCTCTCTTTCCACTCTTAACCTCTATGGCAACGAAATCTCCTTGTGACTCCAGGATATAATCCACCTCATTATTATGATCTCGCCAATAATAGAGATGACAGTCATTGTCCTCCACAAAATCGAGAAGACAAGTACCCACTGCCGATTCCACCCATCTGCCCCAAATCATTGGGTCAACATAATCTTTGTCAAACCCCTTACCGCGATATGCCGTGAACAAAGCATTGTTAAACACTGTAAACTTTGGGATAGACTGTCTCTTACGAGCCTCATCGCATGCAAACTTTTGAAGTCCGCAAAGCAAGTTGGCTTGCTTCAATATTTCGAGATAAGAAGACAAAGTCGTGACATTGCCTGCATCTTGCAATTGTCCAAGCATTTTGGTGAGTGACAACAACTCACCAGAATAAGAACAACCTACCTCAAAAAGCTGTGACATGAGTGAAGGCTTGTAAATATTCGAAGTCAAGAGAACATCCTTTTCAATGGCAGGTGCCACAAGAGAATCCTTGACATATTTCCTCCAACGCCTAAAATCCCCTATATAATCCACCGAGCCTGGATAACCTCCAAAATAAATCCATTGTTGGAGTGATAACCCGAAGGCAGCTTTCATTTCCGGAAAAGTCCAATGCCCCATACGAATCAACTCGAATCTACCAGCTAAAGACTCGGTTAGCCCTTTGCGCAAAAGCAAGCGAGACGAACCAAGCAATACGACTTTCAGGTTTACATGATTTAGGGTATCGGCATCCCACTCTCTCTTCACATATTCACTCCATCTGCGTATTTTCTGTATCTCGTCTATTACAAGAACAGCTTCTTGCAAATGCTGAATATCCATTCGGCTTCGAACAGACTCCCAAGAACGTCGAATCCAATCCGAATCTTCTTCATTTACAGAATCAGCATTAAATTGAAATACTACCTTATCAATAGTCTCTGCTATTTGCGCCATAACTGTTGATTTGCCAACCTGTCTTGGTCCTGCCAAAACAAATATACATTTACGTCTTTCGCTCAACCTACTCAACATCAAGTTGTAATGTGGTCTTCTATACTCACCCATATTCTTTAATTTGTAATATTAAACAACTCTATTCTTTATAACGAATTACTCAATTCTTTGTCACGAATTACTCAATTCTTCGTCACGAATTACTCAATTCTACTTTGCAAAGATACAAAGAATAGATGAGTAAATACATTACCCATGATTATTTTTTAGCATTCTTAACTCATCATACAGCTTTGCCCCTCTCCCTCACGCGCTTAGGATGCACTTGGCCAGATTATACATCTTCTCATAATGCTGACGAAACATTCGTTATATATTCTTTTCCTGTTTCATACACTATCTATACAGTTGAGCCCAGCAAAAAACCAAGCAAAACTCTGGCTTTTTCCCTATCTTCTCTTCACCAAAACATAGATGATGACGGGAGCGCCGAACAGCGGGGTGACGGCATTCAGCGGGATGATGCCACCGTCCGACGGAAGGGTGCAGAAAAGATTGCAGAGAAGGGCAATGGCTGCACCCATCAGCATCGTGACGGGCAACAGACGGCGATGATTCTCCGTGCCGATGATGAGGCGGGCGATATGCGGCGTTGCCAGACCGATGAAGGCGATGGGACCGCAGAAGGCAGTAACCACAGCCGTAAGAAGACCGGTGATGATGAGCAGAACGATGCGCAGCCGCCTGATGTTGAAACCCAGATTCTCGGCATACTGTTCGCCTAACAGCATGGCGTTCAGCGGTTTTACAAGGAGCAGAGATGCAGCCAGGGCAATGAGGGCTAACGGGATGAAGAACATCATCTGCTGGCTCGAAACATTGCCAAAGCTGCCCATGCCCCAAACCATATACGATTTCACGCCCTCTGCCGTGCTGAAGAAATTGAGCAATGAGATGGCGCTGCTGGCAAGATAGCCCACCATCAGTCCGATGATGAGCAGTACCGTATGGCTGCGCACAATGGCAGAAAAGAAGGTGATGATGCCCATCACCACCATAGCCCCAATGAAGGCTGCGATGAGGATAGCCAGGAAACCGCCGATGGCATAGTTGCCGGCATCGCCCAGAAAACCTACCCCTAAATCATCCAGGGCAATATTGCCGCCAAAGGCAAGCATCACGATGGCTACCGCCAGTCCGGCTCCGCTGCTTATTCCGAATACGTCAGGACCCGCCAGGGGGTTGCGGAAGGCTGTCTGCAGGAGCAAGCCGCTCGTGGCGAGGGCTGCGCCCGAAAGTAAAGCGGCAATCGCCGCCGGCAGTCGCGATTCCAACAGAATATAGCGGTAGGTTTCGTCAGTCTGAGAGCCCGAAATAATCGCCCCCACGTCCTGCCATGGGATGTTTACACTCCCCCATGCCAGGTTGGCGAAAAACAGTATGATAATGGCGATTGCCCCAAAAACGATGGTTTTCATTCACTAAAACTATTTCTTGTAAAATCTCTGATTAAAGCCCTATTTCTTATAGAATTTCAATTTGCCGAACCGCTCGCCATGAGCCAGGATGATGAACTCTCTGAGCAGCAGTTCGGGATGGAAACTCGTAAGCTCGAAATAAGGTACCGTAGAGGTATCTACCTGATAGATATTACCCCGGCTGAAGGCAGCAAGAGCCTTGTAGCCGTCATATTCCTGAAGCAGTTGAGCCTGCGACAGAGGGGCACCACCGAAATACTTGAATGCCCATATATCCACCTGCTTTCCCTTCGCCAAGATTTGCTCCGGACTCATCGCCAGGCTTCCGCTGTGTTCATCGTCCTCGAAGATATAACGGGCGTTGGCATCCTTCAGCAGAATACCGATAGTACTCTGACCTCCAGGCACATACCATACATTGCCCGTTTTTCTTTCGGTCAGGATGGAGAGGCCCTTCGGATACCCGGCAGCCTCAGCTTTCAGCTTCAGATATTCCTTTTCTATCTTCGCAAAGAGCGAATCTGCCTTTGGTTCGCAAGATGCAGCAAGAGCGGTCTTCGGTGCATTCCCGTCTTTTTTAAAGAGCATGCCGTAGAATTTCATCCATTCCGCCCTGCCCAATGGCGAAGACTCCATATAGTCGGCAGCCTCGATGATGGGCACGTGCAGCTTGTCGAGCTTGCCATATCCTCCGCTGTTCTCGAAAGGCGAAAGTAGGATGGCTTCGGGTTTCAGGGCGATGATGCGCTCGATATCGGGTGCCATGCTCGAACCGCAATCCACGATGGAATTTCGGGCAGCAGCATTTCCTGCAGAAACATTTCCGGAAGAAGCTTTTCGGGCAGCAGTATTCCTAGAAAGAGCAGCCCTCTTCTTTACATCCGGAATATTGATGTAATCGAGATCGCAGACACCACGGATGGCCTGCTGGCAGCCCATTTCGTACATCAGCTGGCAATGGGGAGCGATGAAAACAGCACTCCTCTCCACCGGTGTGCGCACGGTATCGGTAGTGCATCCCATGCCCGAAGTGCGTTGCAGGGCGAGTCGGGCAACCATCTCATCCCCCTCCTTTCCCTTTGGGATAAGGATATAGCGGTGCAGCAGCGTCCCCGCCTTCCAGGGATTTGCAACGTTCACCTCAGCATACTGATACTCAGCGTCTTCCGCATCATTATTCAAAGATGCGGTCCCCTTTTCCCCATGCTTCACGATGGTTAGAAGTTTGGCATACTTCATCTTCAGAGTATCCCCTTCTTCAGCCTCTCCCGCCGTCGTCTTTCCGCCCTGGCAGGCAGTCAGCACAAGGAGCGCCAGGAGTGCCCCAAATATATATATTTTTCTGTTCATCATAATTGGTTGATTAAAGAATACGTAAATATATTATTCCAAAACCTTACTATTTAATATTTTCCTGATAATTAGAAGCCAAATCATAATACATTAATTTGGTATGCTCATTGTTATCCTTACTTGTCAAGGGTAAAAAGCCATTCTTTTCATAGAAAGGAACTGCCGCCTTATAAGCATCAACTGTTATAAACCGACAACCAGTTTTATTATTTATAACAAACAAGGTTTTAATAAAGTCCAAGAGAAAAGAGCCCATACCTGTACCTCGACATTCTATATCAACCCCTAATCTACAAAGTTTTACGGCTGGATAACTTCTCAATCTTTTCTCTTGAACAAAGCGATGTTTTCTAAATCTATTAAATTCGCTATTAGAATTGAAATCCGTTATAGAAACCTTATCATTAGCTAGACTAAAATATGCAGCAATCTGATGTTGCTTATCTTCTACAACGTATGTAACCGCAAGCATCGCCTGCTTGTAAAGACCAGCTTCCTGAATAACGAAATCATTCAAGTCTTCATCTCCACAATCAAAAGCGGTTACACATTCCATACCTGCCAAACTATGCACAGTATACCTAGTTTGAAACTCTTCCTCTGTCATACGCCATTCTTTTTAACCTTGAAACACACTCATGACTGCATGATAATGCTTCATTCTTTCTTCATATTGCTCCTTACTTTCCTTTGGTGGATTTTTCATTCTTGCCTCAAACTTGCGAGCATCACCACCATAAAGAATCGGAGTTTCTCTAATTGGTCTTGCCATAATACATTCCTCCTTGAGTTTATTAATTAATAATCTTTAATAGGTATTATTCTTATATATAACTGAATTGTTATTTACCTAATCCGCTTCAAAATTACAAAAAGTTTGGGAGATAATAGCTTTTTTTAGAGAAAACTTTTGGTTTTGTACGTAAATTCCTAGTTTTTACGGGTATTCTGCGTTTCTATGAATATAAAAACAGCGAAAGATGACATCCAAGGATGCCATCTTTCACCTCTCTCCCCACCTACTCTATCCTGATAACCACTTCGCCCCCGCGTCTCAGCACCTTGTTAACACGGTCGAAGAGTTGGAGAAAGAGTTCCTGGCTTCTGAGTACGAAGCCGGGAGCATGAGCCTCGCCGATGAGGATGCCGCCCTTGCGGAGACGGAACGGACCATTGCCCGGCTGAAGCATCGGACACGAAAGGGCATGAAGCTCATCCATGCACCCGAACCTATGATGCTTGCGCTCCAGGCGGCAGCGCTCGCAGATTTCGGGGAGAGGAAGAGGCGAACAGCCCAACCCTGATGAAGCATCAGAAGAAGAGGAAGCCTCCTTCTTCACCGCCTCAAAGAACATCATCTTGCGGGCGAAACTGCGGCATTTAGCCACCACTACGCGATATTCACCAGGCTCCAGGCAGCCCTCCTCGCGCTCTACTGTATCGCAAATATGCTCGTGGTCAACAACGCCACCCTTGCGATCTGCTATTTCCTGACTGAGGCGACCCACTACGGCGCCACGAACTGTACGAAAACGATTTAAGACTAATTTCATCATAACAGACAATAACCGATAAAAATAACAAACAAAATATGCCCAAAAAGCTATTGAGAAAAACATTTGAAATTCACATTCACTTTCACATTTTCTGAACGTAAAACGACTGGTAATAATCAGACAAATCCTTGCATCCTTCCGGCAACTGATGGTACACCAGCTGAGGAAACATTTCCTTCAGTTTCATATAAAGACCGATGCCCGGTTTGTCCTGATCAGGCCACATGTGAAGATTCCTTCCCGATAAAAGATTGCGACATTCTTCATTACAAAGCGTAGCACTCGGGATGGCTATTGCCTTGTAACCCATAGACATAGCGCTCCAACAGTCGGTACATCCCTCGGTAATAACCAATGGCTCTTTTTCTGACACCTGCGGCAAGATCTGCATCCCATATACCATCGGCTTGCTACCTGGTGCAAACTTAAACCGCGGTTTTTCTTCAGTCTTATCTCCCAGATATCTGCTCTGAACCGTCAGCAGATTGCCATGAACGTCATAATAGGGAATCAACAGGGAAGGACCATCAAAAAACTTTCCACCAAAGCGATAGCCAGCAATGGAGAAATCTGTGCTCACCACTCTACACCAATAGATATATTCCGGGCGCAACTTTCTCTGATAGAACAGGAAATCCTTGGCTTTATCTGTCAGTTTCTTACCCATGAGCATACGCATCAGATAATCTACGTCAGGCTTATGCTGAAACTCGCCTCTGAGATTGAGCCTGTCCGTATCACATTCAGATTTTCTATGCTCAGCAACAGCTTTATCCCGATGAAGCACCTCCTTACGTTTTCCCGCAGAATGATTACCGGCGCTGATATTGAATCTTCTGCACAGCCATTGGCAAGCCTCCGAAAAAGAGAGATTCTCCCGTTTCATCACCAGGTCGATATTATCTCCACCCCACCCGCATGCAAAGCAATGACAAGTGTTGGTGGAAGTCCAGAAATGCAAACTCGGATGGGTATCATTATGACTGATACAAAGGGCATTATGATACCGCAAACCCATTCCCAATTCATCTGCAACCTCCAGAATGCTGATAGCTCTAAGTTTAGAGAGCGTATTTGAATCAATATATTCTGCCATCTTCTAATTGTCTTTTTTAATATTACCATCACCAATAGTGCCTTTCTGCTGCGTCTTTCTAAGCACCTTTCTATCCTCGCCCTTTGCTGGTTTTTCGAGCCATCCCCATCTGCGCCAGTTGCACACCATGTTGCGGGCAGGGGTCTTGAGCTCCTTCTGCTTCAGAAATTCCTCCAGGAACTGATAAGAGAATTCCTGCGGCAACTCGCTGAAATAGTCTACAGTATGATAAGGCTCTCCTTCGCCCTCGGCAGAAATCTGCTCGAAAGCCTTCCCCCACCGCTGCAACATGTTCTGCAAGATGCGGTCGGCACAAGCCAGATAGGTCTGCCTGACCAGTTTCCTGATTTCCTTCTCGCTCTTCTTCCCTTCCACTTTGTAAAGCACTTGCATGAGGGCAGCGATGCGGAAGGCTGAAACCGAACTGCGCTTGTAGAAGACATCCATCGACTTGGACATGGTTTTCACCACCTGCTGGCGGCAGTCGTTACACCATTTTACCACCGTCTTGTAGAGCCAGCTCATATCTTCCTCTATCTCCTGATGGAATTTTCCATCTTCCTCATAGCACAACCCGAAGAGCTTATCCAATGTATTCTCCAGCTCATTACGCTGCATATCGGTTAACGCCTGAAACTGTGGCGGATTGTCGCCCAGATGACTGATGAGCGGGCATAAGATGGTTCGGGTTACAGCACCACCCTCAATGGAAGCCTTGTTCATATATCTGCTCACCGCACTCTGAGTGCCGCAGAAAACGAACGACAGCAAGGCATCTACCATGGCACTATAGCTGGATTCGCTCATGAAATCCTGACCATAGACGCTGCCCAGATCGTATGCCGTCTTGATAACCTGCGAGAGGTCAGCAAACTGGCGTTTGGCAGAATGCACGATGGCAGAAATCTCATCGGCAAATTCGAAGAGCGTCTTCGGAGCGCCATAGAGCTTGACGGCTGCATCGCATCGCTTGATGAACATGGTGAGCGATACGGTTTCGGGCAGGATGGTGATGTCGGTCTTCGGTTCGGGTGGCAGCTTGCCGTCCTTCTTTCCCTGGCGTCGCTTCAGGGCAGCATACTCCTGCTCCTTGGCTCTCATTTCGCTGTCGCGCTCGATGAAAGGTTTCATCAGGGTACGCATGATGTATCTGGCAAACGACTTTCCGCTCGACTGCTCGCCCTCTACGATGACCTGCAACACGATGGCCGATTTTTCTCCCTGATTATCATACACATACTGTATTCTGACACGTGTAAGATAAACGCTGAGCATGGCAGCAGCCACCACCAGCGTAGGATACTTGAGGTCAGAAGGCGAAGTGATCATCCATTCTCTGATGCCCGACGGATAATCCTTATCGGCAATCAGGTGATGCATGGGCATCTCTTCATTCTCTTCTGCCTGTTCAGCCGGCTTTGTTCCTTTCAACCCAGATGATACCTTGTTATTGATTCCGCCCTTGGTATCCTCAGGCTTTGCCACTGGATTAGTCCGAGACGCTTCCTGTGGAGGTATTTTCTTTACTTTTTCCATAATCCCAATCATTGATTATTTCTGAATGCAAAAGTAAGGAAAAAAAGCCTCCCCGGCAATAGGCGTCTTGCCGGTTCGCCTCCTACTAAGCCTCATCGCCGGCAACTAAGCCTTCCGCTAAGCCTCCAGCTCATCTGAAGGCATAAAAAAAGCACTTTCTGCTTGCAAACGAAGCAAAAAGTGCTGATACTGTATTATTTCTAAAAAATCTACTGTTCAGATATGTTCCTATTCATTTATAATATCACCCTTACTGACATAAGAAAGAACCAAACGGCGAACCACGGCATGAATGTCTTCATTAGGGAACTTCTGGCGATATTTCTCCGTAAGGTCTTCGCAGAAATACATCTTGCTATGAACCAAAGAAGAAGGAATATTTTGATGCATAAACACATCGTATGTTGCAACAGGCTTGCCATCCTTTGTGTCGACAGGCACAATATTCTCCTTATACCAACCTTGTCCAGATGCGGCAGGGAACAATCTATAATTGTCCTTATACTCCACTTTACCAGCGATGTCCAGTATATATCCGTCAGCAGACTTATCGTCCTCAGGATTCACCGCATATAGCATATATGAAGCAGGAAGAAGCCTCGAGTATCTTTTTATGATAAACTGATATTTTTTGCTTCCTCCAAAAGGAGGGGTTGCCTTCAAATCCTGCTCTATATCCTCACGAATTTGCGGCGCATCCACCACAAACTCTACTTCGCCAGTATAATTGACGACAGATTTCGATGGCTGTGGATTTGGCGGAATAACGTCACCATTGTCATTGCTGTTGTCACACGCACAAAAAGCCAAGACTACCAACAGTAGTAAGACTGATTTTTTTACCAGATACTTCATATCCAAATTTGTTTATCAAACCTATTTTATTGTTAAACGTAGAATATGCCTAAAACTTGCTCTATTTTACGTTTTTAACATTCCATCTAAAACTTGCCAACACTCACAAGAAGCAATCATTTCCCTGCTTCCTACTGCCCCTTACGGTAGATGGAAACAAAACGTTTAGCGATATTGTTGAGTTCCTCCCGGGCGTTAGGATCTCTTACATCATCAAAACTCCAGTTGGGAAATTCGCCACGCATCTTGGAGAAGCGCTTGGAGATGGCACCGCCATTGGTCAGATTGGAAGGCAGCCCCAGCTTCCCTGTAAGATACTTGCAGAAAGATGCGCCATTATCAAATTTGCCATCAAAATCGTTGATTTCAGAGAGCGCCTCCATAATCAGGGCATAGTCTTTCTTCAAAGGAATAACCTTCTCGTCTATCATCTTCTGCAAGGCTCGCTTTACTCTTTCTTCCTGGCTCAAATCGCCCCATTCCTTCTCATTATCTTCTTCTGTTTTTTCCTGCCCGCCGTTTTCCTGATGCTCATCGTCTGTCACTTCCAATTCTAATGTCCTCTTCTGTTCAGGCTCGAATCCGTGCAGATAATCTTCATCATTGTTCTGGCGCATCAGTTCATTAATCTGAGATGAAACGAAGAAACCATCCTCGCCATAATAACCGATATTGGCTGCCAGCCGCTCAACCACATCCCGGTTCTTCACGACTGCTCCGAGGCACCGCTGAGAAAACTCCTGAGTTACGTAGCCTCTCCATTGCCCCATAATCATTGAGCAAAATTGAAACACTTTCGACTCCAAAGGCATCATCTGAAGTATCACAGCTGCCATATACAGGATGACAAATACGATTCTCTGCCGCTCGTCCTGAGCTGTAGCATACTCATCCTCGTCAACATAGTTTTTCTCATATTGCCCTATTCCTTCCACAAAGGCTAAGCGGCTCTCGGTATCGGTATGCGAAAACATCATTTTGTCTACGATGCAGAATACCTCATAAAAAACATCCTCGCATGAACATCTGGACGTAGGAAACCACGTCTTATCATTGAAGATATCATGGGTGATGGCTCTGAAAACCTGATAAATCATGTGTTGCGAAAAAGATTTATCTACCATCTGTCTGGTCTTCATTTTAAATAACCTCATCGTCGTAACCATTTAAATCATCAAGAATCACATCAAGAGAATTGATCAAAGCAAACTGAGAATCTCCATGACAATCGCAACAGACAGCATCTCCATTAACCAGAGCAACAATCTCAACATCGGAGATTTTCACCTTGGTTCGTTTCAGCGAACGGGAAGAGGTGCACGGACCTTTCCAATAATATACCTTGATGCCGTAATCTTCCTTGCTGCACAGGTTCACCATCAAGGCTATGTCTCTGTTTGCCTTGTCTAAGTGCAACTGCTTACCTTTATCAGTACCAAATTTTACCTCATACATACTGGCATTGAGACACTCCATTAATGACTGCTGCATCTGTAATTGCATGACAAAGGAATATGGCGCATCGCTGAGAGACTGATGGCGAGGAAAAGAAAACACCACAGCCCTTGGCCTGCAGCCAGCCTTGATTCTTTCAGCCACGGCATCAAAGAAATCACCAGGTGGCAACTTGACAGAAATCACCATATTCCAGCCATATTGATTCGCCACCCTGTTGATATTATCACGCAGAAGAGCCACCACCTTGTCCTGTCCCCTTTTGCCGCCGAAGATTCTAGATTCTTCCACAAAAAGGAAACCTCTGTTGGGGCGATTATCAATGATTACCTTACAGAAAGGCTGGTTGTGAATTTCATTCTCCTCAAAGTTACTCCAATAAAATTCTTTTTTGTCTGCGCATACATCCAGCACAGCCACACCTTCGCGAAATCCCAATATTCGGTTGTCGTGAATAACGTCTTCCTCATTCTTCCGTGATTCCACCAAAGTCATTTTCTTGCTTTTCAGCAAACTGTCCATTACCTTCTCGAAACCAGTCTGACATTCCTGATATTTTTCAGGCGATGACATTTCGAGAAAATCCAAGGGTAGAGTACCCTCGATACTTGAAAGATTCCGGCTTTTGCAGAAATCATACTTGAAGACAACAAAAGAAGTCTTTTCTGTGCTGTTTTTAGTTCGTCCAGTCATTAGCTTCTGGTTTAAATTATACCATGAAAGTTATTTTCCATAGCAACTACAAAAGTAACACTTTTTCCCCGAATAAACAAATAAATTCTAAATTATTTTTAACAAATTGTCTTTTTTTTATAAAACCATCAAAACAAAATGTGAATGTGAATGTGAATTTGAAATGTAAATCAATGTATCGGGTTGTTCCATCCATTCCTTTTATTGGATATTGTGAATGAAATTCAGTCCTCGCGCGCGTACCTTATTATATATATAATATGAACCTATTATAATGGCTACTATTACTTAAACACGATTATACGCTTCTCCTTCAGGTAACATTGAAAAACATTTCAAATTCACATTCACATTCACATTTTCGGTTTTCCTCCTATCCACCAGCTAACCCACATAGCAAGTAACTGTGCGCCCGATGCCCCCAAAACTGCGTGGCGACGCACCACCAGCCACGTCCCGACGCAGATGGCGATACGTCGGGACGTAGATGGTGGTATATCGGGACGCAGTTGGGGGTACGTTGGGACACGCCCTGAAAGGGCGTGTGGCGTCAAGCAAATACATGATTAATGAGGGAGGAATGCACGTGATTCGGGACAAGGATGCACGTGATTCGGGACAACTATTGTTTTTCAGAGAAAAATGTTGTATCTTTGCACTGTCATTCATTAAGAACGGCAAATGGGAAATTAACCACTAGAAAACGGAGGGGAAAACGACAGGGGTGCACACCTGCCCAATCTCTTTCTAAATGTTGAACCACTAAAAAAAAGAAAGGAAAAAAGAAAATGAAAAAGGAAGTTTGGAAAACTATCTTGCAGGTGATTATCGCCGTACTTACTGCCGTAGGCACTACGCTCGGCGTTACCAGCTGCATGTAAACTGATTTGTTTAACCATTAAAAAAACGATTTGAATTATGGGTATTAAAGTAAAAGCAATTGAGCGCAACGTAGCGTTCGAAAAAGGTAAGCAAAAGTGGGCATTCGTGATGCAGGCTGAACTCTACAGCCAGCTCAACGCCACGAAGGTGATAGAAGAAGCTGCCGTTCGCAGCGGATTGCCTAAGGCGGTAATCAACGCCGGATGGTCCGCCATCGGCGAAGTGATTGCTGCATGGGCCACCGAGGGCCACAGCGTGGCTGTGCCAGGACTGGGCAGCCTCCGATTCGGTCTTAACTCTACCGCCGTAGAGGATGTGAACAAGGTGAGCGCCAACCTCATCACCCGCCGATACATCATCTTCGTGCCTAACACCGAAATCAAGAAGGAACTCGAAGAGACTTCCGTCAACATCACCTGCTACGACCGAAACGGCAAGGTGGTGAAGCAGGTTACCTCTACCGATACGCCTCCTACTACCCCATCCGACGGCGATAATCCATCCGGAGGCGACACCCCATCGGGCGGCGATTCTACTGGCGGAACCGGAAGCGAAACCGGCGGCGATGGACTTGAATAGAAGGTGCTGAGCCTGAAAAAGTAAAACCCTCCCCAGGTCTTAAAAAGTCCTAGGGAGGGTAAACTTTGTCTGGCAATTTAGATAGAAGGCAATTTACCAGACGTCCCGAACACAACATGCTAACCCACACATAACCCCTTCGAAATCAGCATGTCGCTAACAATCCTTTGTGCCTCAAAAAAAAAATACTTTTTTTCAAACCAAATCAACAGCCTAGCCTCACGGCTAAAACGTATATAATGTTCTTACCTTATTTCAAAACATGATGGTAACATATTCTGCAGCGATATCAACCAGCTTCTTGCGGCGGGCTACACCTATTATATAATGAGCCTCCTTCGCCGAACAGTGGAAGTATTTCTTCACAGCTGTTACCAGTTCTTCCTTGCTTATCGAGCCTATACCCTTAGGATAAGCCTTGCGGATAGCTTTCTCGATGTCTGCCATCTTATATTCATGGTGGCGCTTGTGGAAGTACTGCGATACAATGATAGAGAGAACTATCACGAGCAGGATGATAATAAATACTACAGACTTGTTCATTTCCTTATCTCCTTTTAATTGATTAGACATATCAGGTTCGCTGAATCACCCTTCCGGGTGCTCCAAGTTTTCGGCATCACCGATAGCCGTTATCGGTAAATCCTCTGCAAATATAGCATTTTTTCTTGAAACAACAACATTTTTCGGCATTTTTTTCACTATTTCTGCAAAAAAACTTGCTAAATACAAAAAAAACACGTATTTTTGCAAGAAAATAATCCTTAAGACAGAAAGATAATGCAAGAAACTGTAAAGAAAGTATTGAATGGCGATTTTAATCGCAAGAAAGCATTGCTGTTTCTTATAACGGCTCTGCTTACCGTTATCGTCTGGAACCTGCCCATCGACAGCTTCGGCATCGAAGGGCTCACCATCGTACAGCAGCGCGTCATCGCCATCTTCGTCATGGCCGTGATGCTCTGGCTCACCGAGGCCATACCGGCATGGGCTACCAGCGTAGTAATCATCTTCGTGCTGCTGTTCTTCGTCAGCGACTCCGCCTTTAAGATCATGCAAGGCTCGGAGGCAGAGATGGGCAAGCTGCTCGACTATCAGGGTGTGATGGCGTGCTTCGCCGACCCTACCATCATCCTCTTCCTGGGCGGTTTCGTACTCGCCATAGCCGCTACCAAGAGCGGACTCGACGTGATGATGGCAAAGGCCCTGATTGCGCCATTCGGCAAGCGTTCTGAGAACGTGCTGCTGGGTTTCATGCTCATCACCGGCATCTTCTCGATGTTCATCTCAAATACAGCCACCGCCGCCATGATGCTCACCTTCCTCACACCGGTGTTCAAATCATTGCCGCCTTCGGGCAAGGGCCGCGTGGCGCTCACCATGGCCATACCTATCGGAGCCAATCTGGGCGGTATGGGAACCCCTATCGGAACCCCGCCTAACGCCTTCGCCTTCAAGGTTTTGAACGACCCTGCAGGACTCAACCTGGGTCTCAGCTTCGGCGACTGGATGCTCATCATGGCCCCTATGGTGCTCATCATGCTCGTGATGGCATGGATCATCATCCGCAAGATGTTCCCGTTCTCTGCCCCGACCATCGAGCTCAACATCGAGGGCAACATGCAGCACAACTGGCGCACCATGGTAGTGGCGGTCACCTTCCTGGCAACCATCGTGCTCTGGGTATTCGGCAAGCAGCTGGGCATCAACGCCAACACCGTGGCCATGCTCCCTATCGCCATATTCGCCCTTACGGGAGTGGTTACAGCCAAGGACCTGAAGGAGATTGACTGGGCTGTCATCTGGATGGTGGCAGGCGGATTCGCCCTCGGATTGGCGATGAACGGCACCGGTCTGGCCGAGGCAGCCGTAAAGAGCATTCCGTTTGCAGAATTCAATCCGCTGGTCATCATGATTGTATCCGGACTGGTATGCTTCATCCTGAGTAACTTCATCTCCAACACCGCCACCGCCGCCCTGCTCATCCCTATCCTCACGGTGGTATGCGCCGGCATGGGCGACAAGCTCAACACCATCGGCGGCACCTCTACCATCCTCATCGGAGTAGCGGTATCGGCCAGCTGCGCCATGTCGCTGCCTATCTCAACCCCTCCTAACGCCATCGCCTACTCTACCGGACTCATCCAGCAGACCGACATGGTGAAGGCAGGACTCACGGTGGGCATCCTGAGCATGATAGTGGGCTACGCCGTGCTCATCACCTTCTGCAAGATGGGCGTGCTCTAGAGGGGCATCATCTGCGAAAATACACATTATTATATATATAAAGGAATGAAAAAGATTGTTATAGGAATCGACGTAGGCATCTCTACGACCAAGATTGTGGGCATCGATGAAAGCGGCGTGGTGGTAAGCCCCATCCGCATCAAGGCCACCGACCCTATCACCTCGCTCTACGGAGCCTTCGGCAAGTATCTTCACGACAACAAGATTGCGCTGAGCGATGTAGAACAGGTGATGCTCACAGGCGTAGGTTCTGCCTATATCGACGAGCCCATCTACGGACTGCCTACCTCGAAGAGCGAGGAGTTCGTGGCCGACGGACTGGGCGCCCGATACGAGAGCAAGCTCGACCGCATGATCGTGGTGAGCATGGGAACCGGTACATCGCTCGTAAAATGCGATGACAACGAGATAAGGCACATCGGAGGCATCGGCATAGGCGGCGGAACCCTGGCAGGACTGAGCCGCATCATGCTCAAGACCGACGACATCAAGCAGATTATCAACCTCGCCAAGGACGGCGACGTGAGCAAGATAAACCTGCTGATAGGCGACATCAGCGCCAAGCCTCTGCCCGGACTCCCGATGAACGCCACCGCATCGCTCTTCAGCAACGCCAAGGCCAACGCTTCGCGCGAAGACATCGCCATGGGACTCATCTGGATGGTGCTGCAGTCGATAGGTTCGGCTACCATCCTCTCATCGCTAGAATCGGGCATCAAGGATTTCGTGCTCATCGGCAACCTCACCCTGCTGCCGCAATGCCGCGAGGTGTTCCCAGCCATGGAGAAACTCTACGGAGTGAGGTTCAGAATACCGAAATACTCGGAATTCTGCACCGCCATCGGAGCTGCGCTCGACTATAAGCGACAAACGAAATAATCACCCCCGAATCGCCGCAATGCCCTATACATGGGCGTTGCGGCGATTTGCTTTCTCCATTCTGTCACAAAGCACAGACAACAAGCTGAAAACGCACACAAGCGCACAAAATGCGCAACACGCTGATAGATAACAACTTAAACGTTTCGGAAAACAGAAATTTGTCAAAGTTTTCCAAAACTTTTCCGTTTACACCTGATTATCAGCGACTTAATATTTTTTAACGATAAAAAAGTTGTCCAAAAGTAATTACTTTCAGAAATTATTTATATCTTTGCAATGTCAAAAGGAGGTACATATCTACCTCTTCAAGTCATAAGGACTTAATACTAAGTAATTTAAACATCAATCGTAAAAGTAATACTAAAATGATCCAGACAGTAGTAAAGCGTGACGGACGCATCGTTGGATTCAACGAACAGAAAATCATGGCAGCCATTCGCAAGGCCATGTTGCATACAGACAAGGGTGAAGATACCACTCTTATCGAGCAGATAACCGACCACATCTCTTATCGCGGCAAGAGCCAGATGAGCGTTGAGGCCATTCAGGACGCCATCGAGATGGAACTCATGAAGAGTGCCCGCAAAGATGTTGCCCAGAAGTATATCGCATACCGTAACCAGCGTAACATCGCCCGCAAGGCGAAGACACGCGACGTGTTCATGAGCATCGTCAATGCCAAGAACAACGACATCACCCGTGAAAACGCCAACATGAATGCCGACACACCAGCCGGCATGATGATGAAGTTCGCTTCAGAAACCACTAAACCATTCGTCGACGACTACCTCCTCTCAGAGGATGTACGCGACGCCGTCATGCACAACTATATACATATTCACGATAAGGACTATTACCCAACCAAGAGTCTCACCTGCGTGCAGCATCCGCTCGACGTGATTCTGAACCACGGTTTCACAGCCGGTCACGGTTCAAGCCGTCCTGCCAAGCGCATCGAGACCGCAGCCGTACTGGCTTGTATCTCTCTCGAGACCTGCCAGAACGAGATGCACGGCGGTCAGGCTATCCCAGCCTTCGACTTCTATCTGGCTCCATACGTACGCATGTCGTACCAGGAAGAGGTGAAGAACCTGGAGAAGCTGACAGGCGAAGACCTGAGCAACCTCTATGATGCGCCTATCGACGACTACATAGAGAAGCCACTCGACGGACTGCAGGGCCGCGAACGCCTGGAGCAGCACGCCATCAACAAGACCGTGAACCGCGTGCATCAGGCTATGGAGGCATTCATCCACAACATGAACACCATCCACAGCCGCGGCGGTAACCAGGTAGTATTCTCAAGCATCAACTACGGTACCGATACCAGCGCCGAGGGCCGCTGCATCATGCGCGAAATCCTGCAGAGCACCTATCAGGGCGTAGGCAATGGCGAAACAGCCATCTTCCCTATCCAGATATGGAAGAAGAAGAGAGGCGTAAACTATCTGCCTGAGGACAGAAACTACGACCTCTACAAGCTTGCGTGCAAGGTAACAGCCCGCCGTTTCTTCCCTAACTTCCTGAACCTCGACGCCACCTTCAACCAGAACGAGAAGTGGCGTGCTGATGATCCGGAGCGCTACAAGTGGGAGATAGCAACCATGGGCTGCCGCACCCGCGTGTTCGAAGACCGCTGGGGCGAGAAGACCAGCATCGCCCGCGGTAACCTGAGCTTCTCTACCATCAACATCGTGAAGCTCGCCATCGAGTGCATGGGCATCGAAAACGAAAAGCAGCGCATCGACATGTTCTTTGCCAAGCTCGACAATATCCTCGACATCACAGCCAAGCAGCTCGACGAGCGCTTCCAGTTCCAGAAGACGGCGATGGCCAAGCAGTTCCCTCTGCTCATGAAGTATCTCTGGGTAGGCGCAGAAAACCTGAAGCCGGAAGAGACCATCGAGAGCGTCATCAACCACGGAACCCTGGGTATCGGCTTCATCGGATTGGCAGAATGCCTGGTTGCCCTCATCGGCAAGCACCACGGCGAGAGCGAGAAGGCACAGGAGCTGGGACTGAAGATTGTTACCTACATGCGCGACCGTGCCAACGAGTTCAGCGAGCAGTATCATCACAACTACTCTATCCTGGCTACTCCAGCCGAGGGATTGAGCGGTAAGTTCACTAAGAAGGACAGAAAGCAGTTTGGCGTCATCCCTGGCGTTACAGACCGCGACTATTATACCAACTCTAACCACGTGCCTGTATACTATAAGTGTACAGCCCTGAAGAAGGCACAGGTCGAGGCTCCATACCACGACCTGACCCGTGGCGGCCACATCTTCTATGTAGAGATTGACGGCGATGCTACCCACAACCCTTCTGTTATCGAGAGCGTGGTAGACATGATGGATAAGTACAACATGGGTTACGGCTCAGTAAACCACAACCGCAACCGCTGTCTCGACTGCGGCTACGAGAATGCTGACGCCCACCTCGAGGTTTGTCCTAAGTGCGGCAGCCACCACATCGACAAGCTGCAGCGCATCACCGGTTATCTGGTAGGTACTACCGACCGCTGGAACAGCGGCAAGCTTGCCGAGCTCCACGACCGAGTAACCCATATCGGAGGAGATAAGTAAAAATGATTAGCGTATTAAGCATCGTACATGATACGATGGTAGACGGTCCGGGCTTCCGCACATCCATTTATTGTGCGGGATGCCCCAACCATTGTCCGGGCTGCCATAATCCGCAGTCGTGGGACATCAGCCACGGCACGATGACCTCTACCGACGAGCTGATGAAGGAAATCATGAGCGACCCCTTCGCCAACGTCACCTTCTCGGGCGGCGACCCTATGTTTCAGGCAAAGGGCTTTGCCGAGCTGGCGCGCGCCATCAGGGAGCAGAGCAGCAAGAGCATCTGGTGCTTTACGGGCTATCTCTTCGAAAACCTCTTGAAGAATCCCGAGCAGCTGGAACTCCTCCGCCAAATCGATGTATTGGTAGACGGCCCCTTCGTACAGGCATTGCGCGATGAAGACCTCTTCTTCAGGGGCAGCAGCAACCAGCGCATCATCAACGTGCAGAAGTCGCTGAAAGAAGGAAGAGTGATAGAACTCAATCTTACAACAGAAAACCCGAATCCGGTATTGTAAATCTACATACCAGATTCGGGTTTCCCGTTTATTTTTTCATGCACGGATTACACGGATTTTCTTATCTTAAATATTTCCTATCCCTCTTAGCATCCTTCTCTTCGAGGTAGCTGATAGAACTCTGAATATAATCACGCTCCCACTCGCTCTCGTGCAATTTCTCATCGCCATAGAGCAGAAGGTCGAGATCCAGCGGAACATCTACCTTACGATAAGGACCACGGATTCTGCGTCCGCATCTCTGCTCCACACTCCGCAGCGCGGCAAGCACAGACTTCTTAGAGCAGATGGTCTCCCCCAACATCACCTGATTCAGAAACTTGTCTGAATTCTCCAGTCCGATAGGCTCAGTCCACATGCGCGGACCGAAAAGGCTGTTCTTGAACATACAACTCAGATGTTCATGCGCCTTCAACACATTCTCCTCCTGATTTCTGTTAGAGCCGATAGCTATAATTACTTTTGTACGAGTTTTCATTATTAAAATCATTATTTCTACAAAACAAGTCAGTTTCTCTCAGAAGAGACAGATAGCCCCTGCATTTGTATGTCATATTTTGTGCAAAGATATTAAAAATTTTGTAATAAACCGCGATTTATCCGTTTTTTTTTATATTTTTGCAGAATGAATCATCTAAAAGCAAACATTTTAGGGCTCGCTCTGCTCTGCTGCCTCCCGATGGGCGCACAGCTGAAGTGGAACCAGGCCTATCAGACATATATCAACCAGTATAAGGATCTTGCCATCGAGCAGATGCTCCGTTACCGCATTCCAGCCAGCATCACCCTAGCACAGGGACTGTTTGAGAGTGCGGCAGGAAGGAGCGACCTCGTACGCCAGGGCAACAACCACTTCGGCATAAAATGTCACAACTGGACGGGACCAACCCAGTACCACGACGATGATGCCCGTGGCGAATGCTTCCGCGTATACCAGGACGCAAGAGACAGCTACGAAGACCACAGCAAGTTCCTGGCGCGCCAGCCACGCTACGCACGCCTCTTCGAACTCTCGCAGCACGACTACAAGGGATGGGCTCGCGGACTGAAAGCCTGCGGCTACGCCACCAACCCGCAGTATGCCAGCAAGCTGATACAGATCATAGAGCTCTACAAGCTCAACCAGTATGACAAGGCCAAACGCTACGACCGCTTCATGGCTACCCACAGCGGTACCGACCAGCCTGTAAACGCCGAAGGATTGCTGCACCCTATCCATATCTTCAACAAGAATTACTATCTCTATGCCCGCGAAGGCGACACTTTCAAGAGCATAGGCAAGGAGGTGGGCATCAGCTGGCGCAAACTGGCTCGCTACAACGAGCGCAACAAGCACGCCGTGCTGCACAAGGGCGACATCATCTATCTGAAGAAAAAACGCTCCAAGGCACCTAAGCAGTATAAGAAGCGCCCTCACGTGATACAGCCGGGCGAAAGCATGTACGCTATCTCGCAGAAGTATGGCATCCGACTGGAGAAACTCTACAAGATGAACCATCTCGACCCTAACATCCCGGTAAGCGTAGGAACACGACTGAGGGTGAGATAAGTGATGAGTGATTCGGTCACTTGGTGATTCGGTGAGAAATGTGAATAAAATGTGAATGTGAATGTGAATTTTAAATGAAAATACAATGAAGAGAATGATATTATCCCTCGCCACCATGGCGATGCTGATGACGCCCGGCACAATAAAAGCGCAAAACTTTGACGACTATTTCACAGACAAGACGCTGAGAGTAGACTATACCTTTGCCGGCAACCAGAAGCAGCAGATGATAGCCGTAGACGAACTCAACGTAATGCCACGCTGGTACGGCAAACGGCAGCGACTGGCCGAACTCCCGGTAGAGGGCAACGGACAGATAACCGTACGCGACCACCGCTCGGGCAAAATCATCTACCGCAACTCCTTCTCCACCCTCTTCCAGGAATGGCTCTCCTATCCTGAGGCAGAGAAGAACACGCAGAGTTTCGAGAACGTATTCCTCGTTCCGATGCCGAAAGATACCGTAGACATCACCCTCGACCTGCGCAACAACCGCCGCGAGATAACCACCACGCTCACCCACCAGGTAGCGCCGAAAGACATTCTGATTCATCAGAAAGGCAACAAGCCTACACCATACGTCACCCTGCAGCAGGCTGCCGACACCACCCGATGCATCCACATCGCATACGTGGCTGAAGGCTATACCGATGCAGAGATGCCTGTCTTCCTGAAAGATGCGCAGGAGGCTACAGAGGCCATCTTCGCCCACGAACCCTTCAAGAGCATGAGAGACCGCTTCAACATCGTAGCCGTAAAATCGCCATCCAAGCAGAGCGGACCTAGCATCCCAGCCCAGGGCATCTGGCACGAGACCGCCCTCAGCTCTCATTTCGACACCTTCTATAGCGACCGCTACCTTACCACCCTGCATCTCAAAGACCTGCACAACTGGCTGGCAGGTACCCCTTACGAGCACATCATCGTGCTGGTAAATTCGGATAAGTATGGCGGTGGCGGCATCCTCAATTCATACAATCTCACCACCTGCCACCAGAAATGGTTCAAGCCGGTAGTGGTGCATGAGTTTGGCCATTCCTTTGCCGGACTTGCCGATGAATACGCCTACGAGCAGGAGCAGATACCGATGTATCCTCACGATGTAGAGCCTTGGGAGAAGAACATCACTACCCTTGCCGATTTCCACGGAAAATGGGAGAACATGATAGACAAGAAGACCAAGATTCCTACTCCGCTCTCAAAGAAAGAGAAGGAGGCGGTGAGCAAGGTGGGTGTCTTCGAAGGTGCCGGATACAGCGTGAAGGGCGTTTACCGCGGTGTGCAGGACTGCCGTATGCGCATCAACGAAACGCCGGAATTCTGTGCTGTATGCAAGAAGGCGCTGCAGGACATCATCGACTTCTATACGAAATAAAGAAATCATAAAAACATTATCTCTATGAAAGAGCAAACCCTAAACATCAGATACATGGTGGCTCAGCTCTCAGAGTTGAGCCAGCAGGAGCAGGAGCTCGTAAACAGGGCGAAGGCTGCCACCAGCAATGCGTATGCTAACTACAGCCACTTCTATGTGGGAGCAGCCCTGCTCTTGGGCGACGGCAGAATAGTGATTGGAGCCAACCAGGAGAACGCCGCCTTCCCGTCGGGACTCTGTGCCGAGCGCAGCGCCATCTTCGGTGCCCAGAGCAACTATCCCGACCAGCCTATCCTGACGCTCGCCATAGCAGCGAGAAACGGGAATGGTTTCCTCAAGTCGCCTATCTCGCCATGCGGAGCCTGCCGCCAGGTGATACTGGAGATGGAAGACCGCTACCAGCGCCCCGTTCGCATCCTGCTCTATGGCGAGAACGGCATCTACTGCTTCGACAGCATCAAAGACCTTCTCCCCTTCTGCTTCGTAGATTCGAACATGAAGGAATAAGATTACAGAGCCCACTTTAAAAAAGGGGCTCAGGATATAAGAAAAAGCCCTACAGGAAGTTTACATCATGCAGACTTTCCTGTAGGGCTTTTTTCTTATTCCTCCCTATACTCAAAGCATCCTGCGGCAGGCTGCTCTTTCTTTCTCGGCAAACCATCACGGTCGGTTTCAGGCAGGGTTTCTGCATCTGCCTTTCCTATTGCTGCCGACTCCTTGCGCAGATGGAAATCATACTTCAGATTGTCGGTGTCGAAAAGGCGGAAATGCTTCTCGGCAAACACCGTCGTATCCTTGATGTCCTCATAAACCACATGGGTGAACTTCAGACTGTCGTCCGTCTCCAACTTCTCCGTGCGCAACACACAATGGTCGAAGAGGAAATTGAAGGCATCCTCCTCTTTCGGAGCCTCCCAGACCACCTCATCATCATGATAGCCCGTTACGAGCGAATTTCTTACCTCGAAACGAGGCAGCGGAGAGGCAAAACCGATGGCAGACTCGCGGCGCCCGTCAAACGGATAGAACTGGGCTATGGTGCAGCCGTTTACCTCAACATCACCACCCTCTACATAGAGCGGATGCTTCAAGCAATTGGTTATCTGCGAGTTAAGAATCTGCACCTTGGCAGAATCTATCCTCACACCGTAGCCCTGACTGTTATGAATCGTAGCATTCTCGATGAGCAGTTTCTGCTTCGTAGCATCGCCCGGTTCTATCATCACGGCATCGTAGGCACTATGAATATCAGCAAACGAAATCCTGCAGTCATGAGCCGAAGACATCAGTCTGATTCCCTGCCATTGTCCCGGTGTGCGGTCATAAGGCAGATAATCGAACATGTGGTCCAGTCGGTCGCCCCGCATCACCACTTCCCTGTCCTTTTCGCCCTCAATCTTCAGCGACCCGAACACCTGCAAGCCCGCATTCTCGTGGAAATAGAGTTGGGTGCCCGGAGCAATGGTCAGCGTAGCCGCCTCATCAACCCTGATGCCCCCATAAACCACTACCGGCAGCGTGCTCTCCAGCAGCTTGTCTTCCTTCACCTCAAGCGAATTGAGTTTCATCGCATCCCATGAAAACGCCCTCAGGTTCACCTTCTGCTCCACGCCACTTTCCAGCGCAAACACCAGGTTGTCGCTCACCAGCTGCGGCTCTTCGCTGTTTTGCATCGCCGAAGTCAGTTCTACGAACACACGTATGCTGTCACCCTTCCTGATCTCCACATTCTGCGTCTGGAATCCCGCTTCGGTGCCCAGATAAGAGCCGTCAACATTCACCCGGTAGCCCTTCTGGTTACCATTTTCCAGACGCACCGACTGGCAGCGCAGAGCCTTGCCCGTACGGTTGTAAACCCAGAAGCTTCGGGTAGGCGTAGGCACATTCGAGAAGGTGGTGTCCATCTTCAGCGTATCTACCGAAAACGAGAGCACATCTCCCCTCGACGTTGAGAAACTCTCATCGTCGGCACAACTGGCAAGCAGGGCGCTCATCGCCATCCCTACACCCATTATATACAAAAATCCCTTTTTCCGTTTCATATCTATAAAAACGGAAAAAGGGAAATATTATTGTATCTGCCTCTACATAAACAGAGCAAAGATGGATGAGCCTACAACCGTCATCACACCGCAAACCACGATGCTCAGACTGCTCATGGCTCCCTCTATGGTACCCATTTCCATCGCCTTTGCCGTACCCAGCGCATGGGCAGAACAACCGATGGCAATACCTTTGGCAATAGGCTCCTTGATGGAGAGAAGCTTCAGGAATTTCTCGGCAAAGATGTTGCCCAGCACACCCGTTACGATGATGACAACCACCGAAACCGAAACATGACCGCCCAACTCCTCAGAAACGCCGATACCGATAGCGGTAGTGATGCTCTTAGGCAGGAAGGTAACGTAGGACGCATGGTCGAAATGGAAGATGAGGGCGAGAATGAGCACGGAGCAGAGACTCGCCAGCACGCCCGAAACAATGCCGATCAGCACAGCCCGATAATTCTTCTTCAGAAGCTCAACCTGCTGATAAAGTGGCACAGCCAGACAGATGGTGGCTGGCGTGAGCAGATAGCTGATGCTGTTGGCGCCCGCCGAATAGGTCTTGTAATCTACGCCCGTCAGCAGGAGCGTGATGATAACGAGGATGATAGAGATGAGCAGCGGGTTCATCAGCGACCATCCCGTCTTCAGCTTCAGCAGCATGCCTATGCCGTAGGCAGCCAGACTGATGAGAACGCCGAAGAAGACTGAATCCTGGAACAACTGGTTCATTTCTTCGCCTCCTTTCCTTTTCTGATTACCAACTGCGTAATCCAGCCCGAAGCACCCATCACGACGAAGGTGCTGACCACCGTAACTACGATATACTGGAACCATGCATTGCCGATATCCTGCCAGGAATCAATCAGTCCTACGGCAGCCGGAATAAACATCACGGGCATGATGGCAATGAGGAAACTGCTGGTTTCGCGGATATGCTTCACCTTGATCAGTTTTGTTTCCAGCGCAATAAAGAGCAGGATGATGCCATAGATGCTTGCCGGAATAGGCAATGGCAGCAAAAAATGGAGCAATTCCCCAGCAAAGGAGAACGCTATGATTATCAAAAATTGAATTAAAAACTTCATGTTGAATTACTTTAAACCTTAAACCTTGGAACTTTAAACCTTGGAACTTTGAACCTTTGAATCTAAATCAAGCTAACGTACTGCTCAATGAGGCTTGCCGTCTCTTCTACGCCCAGGCGCACAGTATCCAGGCAGATGTCGTAATCATCGGCATTTCCCCAGGTAAGGTCTGTATAATACTTATGATAAGCCACTCTGCAATCCTCGGTGTGCTCCACAAACTCCTCAGCCTCCTCATACGAAAAGCCCTTCTCCTCCTGAATTCCCTTGATGCGAGCCTCCAGATTGCCGCTCAGGAAAACAGAAATCAGGTCTTTGCGCTCGCGGAAGATATAGTTTCCGCAACGGCCGATGATGATACAGTCTTCATCGCCTATCATATCGGCAAGAGTATGGAGCGGTTTTTCTGTCAGCGCCCTCTGCGTTTCGCCAAGCGACGACATCGAGAAGAGCAGTTCATCTACCGGGCGCTCATCGAAGAAAGCCTCCATCTCGTCGAGCACTCCTCTCTGTTCAGCCATTTCCATCAAATTCTTACGGGTATAAAAAGGAATACCATACTTTTCGGCGAGCAGCTTGCCCACGCGAATAGCGCCACATCCACACTGGCGCGCTATCGTAATAATCATAAATCTATAAAATTAAAACGTATATAATAATTACTCTGTTGCGTTATCCCCCTCCAGCCCATCCAGGGCTGGAGTTTTATATAGCAAAAAAGCTAAGAAGATTTGACTCTTCTTAGCTTTCTTGTGTCGGGGCGACAGGATTCGAACCTGCGACCACCTGTTCCCAAAACAGGAGCGCTACCGGGCTGCGCTACACCCCGCTTACTCATCTCTACGATACCTCTTAAGCATTGCTTTAAGCATCATTTCTGAATTGCGAGTGCAAAGGTACTACATTTTTTCGATTCCACCAAATTTTTCCCTAACTTTTTTCAAAAAAATATGCATTTAAATGCAAAATGGCTGGGAAACAGGCAAAAAAAAAGGGCAACCCCTATCCGGAATTGCCCTTATACCTTATTATATATAGTAGCGGCAAAGAACCGCAACCATACTTGCTGAACTTTTAAATCAGAAACCGACTGCCCGAATCTGTCAAAACGAGAAGACCGGCAAATCTGATTTTACTTGATGATTCCCTCTTCTACGAAAATCTTCTTCAAGATCTGGACAGCCTGCTCAACCTGCTCTCTTGTATGAGTAGCCATGAGTGCGAAACGTACCAATGTATCCTGAGGAGCACAAGCTGGAGGAATAACAGGGTTGATGAACACACCTGCATCGTAAGCCATCTTGGTAACAACGAATGTCTTCTCAGCATCGCGTACGTAGAGAGGAATGATAGGACTCTCTGTCTCGCCAATCTCGAAACCTTCCTCGCGGAAACGCTTCAAGGCATAGTTGGTTACATCCCAGAGATTCTCGAAACGCTCTGGCTCATTCTGAATGATGTGGAGAGCCTCGAGAGCTGCTGCTGTAGCAGCTGGAGTGTTAGAGGCGCTGAAGATGTAAGTACGGCAGTTGTGACGGAGGAAGTTGATAGTATCCTTGTCTGATGCGATGAAACCGCCGATAGAAGCCAGACTCTTAGAGAATGTACCCATGATGAGGTCTACCTCGTCGGTCAGACCGAAGTGGTCGCATACACCACGACCCTGCTTGCCGAATACGCCAAGACCATGAGCCTCGTCTACCATGATAGAGCAGTTGTACTTATGCTTGAGCTTAACGATTTCAGGCAAGTTAGCCAGATCGCCCTCCATAGAGAACACACCGTCAACAACGATGAGCTTGATAGCCTCCTGAGGGAGCTTAGAGAGCACGCGCTCCAAATCTTCCATATCGTTATGCTTGTAGTGGAGCTGGGTAGCGAATGAGAGGCGGCGGCCATCTACGATACTTGCGTGGTCGCGGTCATCGCAGATAATATAGTCGTTACGACCTACTACGCAAGCCAAGACACCCTGGTTTACAGAGAATCCTGTAGAGAAACACAAAGTTTCATCCTTGCCCATAAACTCAGCAAGCTCCTTTTCGAGCTGCACGTGCAAATCGAGCGTACCGTTGAGGAAACGGCTTCCTGCACAACCAGAACCATACTTGTCGAGCGCAGCCTTTGCTGCATCAATAACACGCTGGTCGTTAGTCAAACCCTGATAAGCATTAGAACCGAACATCAGGATTTTATGACCATCGATGTCGGTTACCTCTGTCATCTGCTTACTTGTGATCTCGCGGAAATATGGATACACACCGGCAGCCATATACTTCTGAGGTTCACGATAATTCTTGTATCTTTCTTGTAATTGTCCCATTATTAATAGGTGTACTTTATTTTCTTTTTTTATACTTTTCTAACTTTCAGGGTGCAAAGATACAAAAAAGAACTCAATAAACGGCTTTTTTTATAAGAAAGTTTACTTTTATAGTTTTTTTAATCGATATTTCTTGTTATTTTGGGTATTTTTATTACTTTTGTAGCCTAAATTTTACAAACTCTTGACTATATAATGAAGAAAAAGATACTTTTCATCATGAATCCGATTTCAGGAACAGCCAGCAAGGCGGCAGTTCCCAGTCTGATAGATTCTGTTTTGGACAAAGAGCTTTTTGAGTACGAGATAAGAATGACTGAAAGAGCTGGGCACGCTTCGGAAATTGCTACCGAAGCGAAGAACAACCATGTAGATGTGGTTGTGGCGGTTGGTGGTGACGGAACCGTCAACGAGGTGGCCCGCTCACTGGTTCACTCCGATACTGCCCTCGGCATTCTGCCTTGCGGTTCGGGCAACGGATTGGCAAGACATCTGCTGCTCCCGATGAACCTGAAAAAATGCATTGAGGTTATCAACCAATGCCAGATTAGAGATCTGGATTATGGTGTCATCAACGACCACCCGTTCTTCTGCACCTGCGGCATGGGCTTTGACGCTTTCGTCAGCATGAAGTTTGCCGAGAGCGGCAAGCGTGGCCCTATCACTTATGCTGAAAATATCCTGCGCGAGGGATTGAAGTATAAGCCTGAGACTTACACGCTGGAGGACGAGACGGGCACCAAGCAGTATAAGGCGTTCCTCATTTCCTGTGCCAACGCATCTCAGTATGGCAACAATGCCTATATTGCCCCTCAAGCATCCATGAGCGACGGTTTGATGGATGTCGTCATCATGGAACCATTCGATGTAATCGAGGCGCCTCAGGTAAGTTTCGACATGTTCAACAAGACGTTGGACAAGAACTCGAAGATCAAGTCGTTCCGCTGCAAGAAGCTCCATATCACCCGCAGTCAGCCAGGCGTAATCCATTATGATGGCGACCCTGTGATGACGGGTGCAGAGATTGATGTTCACCTGGAAGAAAAGGGAATCAAGATGGTGGTGAACCCATTTGCCAACAAGAACGACCGCAAGCCAAACATGATTCAGTCTGCCTTTGCCGATTTCTTCAACGACTTCAATGCCGTGCGCGATGATATTCATAAAGACATCCAGCGCCAGAGCAAAAGAGTAGAAGCTATCAGCAAACTGGTACAGAAGAAGCTGAACCTTTGAGGGAATGTTGAATGTTGAATGTTGAATGTTGAATTTAGAGGGAGTGTTGAATGTTGAGTGTTGAGTGTTGAGTGTTGAGTGTTGAATGAAATGTTCTGAAGTATCGCAAGTAAGCTCAGTTAATCATTAAACCCTATCCATTCAACATTCAACACTCAACATTCCCCTATCCATTCAACACTCCTAGAAAAGGTAGAATTCTTCCGTTATTTTCCTATACCATTCCGAGCGATTTCCATGCGAATCCATCATCGTTTCAACATGCTCTTCATAAGGCGAAATGCGATGCTTGGCAAAACTCAGCATAAAGCGCTTGGGCTGCTTGCGCTCTACCGTCTTTACGCCACACTTCCGTATAAGATAAAAACCTAACATACAAGACTCTGCAACAAACTGCTCCACTACTTCTACGGGAACAATTGCAGAGAAAATACCATCATCAGAAAGCAGCCGTTTTACACCCGCAAACAAATCGCGGAACGGAAGACTGTCCGTATGTCTCGCCATCGTCCTCTTACTGTCCGGATTTTTCAAGCTATCAACAAAGAACGGAGGATTGCTCACTATCGCATCAAAAACACCGGCAGCCTTCAAACCTTCAGCAGTTCCAGAAGCCTCAGCAGCTTCCGAAGCTCCCCCGAAATCCTGCAGTCTGCAGCATTCTATTTCCACCCTGTCGCGAAACGGACTGGCCATCACATTCTCCCTCGCCTGTCCGCAGGCATCAGCATCCATATCAATCCCCACTACCTCAGCTTCAGGAAAACGCTGCGCCATCATGAGCGAAATCAGTCCCGTTCCGGAACCAATGTCCAGAATCCGCCTGCCACCTTGCGCCCATGCACCCAGCAAAACGCCGTCAGTTCCCACTTTCATGGCACAACGGTCTTGCTCTATCTCAAACTGTTTAAATCGAAAATTACCCATAAATTCTTCTGTCTCTTTACAGAAGAAAACGAATGCGCCGCCAATTTATTTTATCGCAAGCAGCAGAAATTGCCACTTCCACCTGCAAAAGCAGCTACTTACATCTATAAAAACGGGTACTAATATATAGAAAAAGCAATTTTATTATTAAATAATCTATCATCTTCCACGATATTTCACAAAAAATGAGTACCTTTGCACGGAAAATAGAAATCATAACAAAATGGATAATAGAAGAACAAGTACCCGAATACAAATGATTGCAGATTACGAGGGCGACCCGAAAACCCTGATCGAAGACCAGGAAGAAGGCTTGTACCCTACCCTCTGCATGCGAGATATTGTAGTTTTCCCTACCAACATGACCCCTATCGTTGTGGGCAGAAAGGAAAGTCTGAATCTCGTCCGGATGCTGGAAAAGAAACCAGACACCATATTCTGCGTATTCTGCCAGAAGAATAAAGACACAGAATCGCCCTACGAAGAAGACCTCTACCCTGTAGGTGTCTTCGCCAAACTCATCAAGGTGATCAAGATGCCTGGCACAGAGCAGATGAGCATCATCATCCAGGGTCTGGGCAGATGTCAGATGAAACATCTCGTTCAAAAAGAGCCTTACACAGTAATTGACGTAAAAAGTCTTCCGGAGAAATGGCCTGACGAGAACAACGATGAACTCTTCAGAATGCTCTACGAGAACTTCCATTACGAAGCGACAGACTATATCAAATCAAACGCCAACTATACTGATGAGGCCATCCAGGCCATCAACGAACTCTCGAGCATTCACATGCAGTGCAACTTCATGTGCTCCCTCCTCCCTTTCTCCATCGAGGATAAAATCAAGATGCTGAAAGAGGAAAATCTCAGCGAGCGCATCATGATTGCCATCAGATCCCTGAACAAGGTGCGCCATCTGCTACGCATCCAGACTGAGATTGAGAACAAAACCCACTACGACCTCGATGAACAACAGAAGGAATACTTCCTCAAGCAGCAGATCAAGAACATCAAGGAAGAACTGGGAGAAGGCAACGCCAGTCCGGAGAAGAAGGAGATTCTGGAGAAGGCGAAACAGAAGAACTGGAGCGAAGAGACAGCCAAGATCTTCAAGAAAGAAATTGCCAAGCTCGACACCCTGAACCCGCAGAGTCCTGACTATTCGATACAGATAGGATTCCTGCAGACCATGGTAGATTTGCCTTGGAACTCCTACACCCAGGACGACCTCAGTCTGACCCGTGCCAAGCGCATCCTGAACCACGACCACTACGGCATGGAGAATGTGAAGGAGCGCATCCTGGAATTCCTCGCCGTAAGAGCACTGAACGGCGGCGGCAAGAGTCCTATCCTCTGCCTCTACGGTCCTCCGGGCGTAGGAAAGACCAGTCTGGGCAAGAGCATCGCAGCAGCCATGAAGCGCAAGTATGTACGCATGTCGCTGGGCGGTCTGCACGATGAAGCCGAAATCCGCGGTCACCGCCGCACCTATGTGGGAGCCATGCCGGGCCGCATCATCAAGAACATGCTGAAGGCAGGCAGCAGCAATCCGGTCTTCATCCTCGACGAGATTGACAAGGTGGCGCAGAGCAATTTCAACGGCGACCCTGCATCAGCCCTGCTCGAAGTGCTGGACCCGGAACAGAACAATGCCTTCCACGACAATTATCTCGATATGGATTACGACCTCTCCAAGGTGCTCTTCATCGCCACAGCCAATGACCTGAGCGTCATTCCGCGTCCGCTCCTCGACCGTATGGAGCTGATAGAAGTAGGCGGCTACATCACCGAAGAGAAGACAGAGATTGCCAAGCGCCATCTCGTACCGGAAGAGCTGGAAAGCACCGGACTCGACAAGGTTTCGCCGAAGGTAAGCTTCAACAAGAATGCCCTCGAATTCATCATCGAGCACTATACCCGTGAGAGCGGCGTAAGACAGCTGAAGAAACAGATTGACAAGAGTCTGCGCAAGATGGCTTACAAGCTCGCCTGCAACCAGGAGCTGGAGAACTACACCATCACCCCTGCCGAAGTAAAAGACCTGCTGGGCAATCCGCCGTTCAACCGCGACATCTACCAGGGCAACGACTATGCAGGAGTGGTAACCGGACTGGCCTGGACCTCAGTGGGCGGCGAAATCCTCTACATCGAAACCTCGCTCAGCAAGGGCAAGGCAGGCAAGCTCACCTTGACCGGAAATCTGGGCGACGTGATGAAGGAATCAGCCATTATCGCACTGGAATACGTCAAGTCGCACATCGACCTGCTGCAGGTAGACTACCGCATCTTCGAGCAGTGGAACATCCACATCCACGTGCCTGAGGGAGCCACTCCGAAAGACGGTCCTTCTGCCGGAATCACCATCGCCACCAGCATCGCCTCAGCCATCACCCAGCGCAAGGTGCGTGCCAACACAGCCATGACCGGCGAGATAACCCTCCGCGGCAAAGTGCTTCCGGTAGGCGGAATCAAGGAGAAGATTCTGGCAGCCAAGCGGGCAGGAATCAAGCACATCGTGATGTGCAGGGAGAACCAGAAGAACGTAGAGGAAATACCGGAGAAATATCTCAAGGGCGTAGACTTCCACTATGTAGAGAATGTGGCTGACGTCTGGCAGTTCGCGCTGACCGACGAGAAGGTGAAAAACCCTACAGACTTCAGCATTGAGGAAAATGATAAAAAAGAATAGAAATGAAATTTGAATTACAAGTAACAGATAAAGCAAGCGATGCGCGTACAGGCATCATCACCACCGACCACGGACAGATCAAGACCCCAATCTTCATGCCCGTAGGAACCGTAGGAAGCGTGAAGGGCGTCCACTTCGAGGAACTCAAGAAGCAGGTCATGGCACAGATTATCCTCGGAAACACCTATCACCTCTACCTGCGCCCAGGTCTTGACGTCATCAGGGCAGCAGGCGGATTGCACAAGTTCAACGGCTGGGACCGTCCTATCCTCACCGACAGCGGCGGCTTCCAGGTCTTCTCGCTCACCGGCATCCGCAAGCTCAAGGAAGAAGGCTGCGAGTTCCGCTCCC